>ERZ772921.2238-NODE-2238-length-10596-cov-23.906745_pt1 | contig 10596 bp, 9 predicted proteins | sample MGYA00512117_ERZ772921 | MGnify/ENA primary metagenome ERZ772921 (study PRJEB29015, sample SAMEA2737944) | human oral metagenome | biome: human oral; feature: human-associated habitat; material: dental | place: China | collected 2150 ... | reverse complement strand
GGTCCCGACGCGGCAATCGCCCGCGCCGCCGCCTTCGTGCTGGGCCGCCACGGCCTGGGCGTCCTCGACACGCCCGAGGCCAGGACCTGCGCCCTGCTCGGGCGCGTGGCGGGCAGCCGTGCGAGCGAGGAGGACGCCCGCACCCTGGCCGCCGACTGGTCCACGGCGCTGGGCGTCGCCGACGTCTGCCTCAACGAGCTCACGGACGACATCCCCGACCCCTCGTTGCCAATGTGGCTCGCCCTCACCGACCCGCGACTGGCCGCGGAAGTACTCACCGCCCTGCCCGCCGACGCCGGTGGAGCGAGCACGGAGGTTATCGAGGCCCTCACCGAGGCGGTTCTCAGGTCGCGCGGCGCCACGCCGCCGGCCCTTGAGCGCCTGCTCGAGCTCGCGGAGCGCCCCGACGCGGACCCCGACACCATGGTGGGTGCCCTGCGGCTCATGCGCTCGTGGCCGGAGGTCCGCGATGCCCTGGCCCGCCTGGCAGCGCGCCCTGAGGCACTGCGCCCGAGCTGCCACCGGGGCACACCGCGCACCGACGCCGCCTACGCCCTCGCCACCCAGGGCGACGGGCGCTGGGCCAGCCTGCTCGCCTCCGCGCTCCGGGCGCACCCGAACCCCTCCGACCTGCGCCTGAACGGCATGACCGGGTTCGTGAGGGACTTCGCGGCGACGGGCGCCGCGCCAACACCCGAGCTGCTGGACGCCGTCGCCGGTCTCCTGACCGACCCCGCTGCCACCGACGATGCCATTGAGGCAGTGCTCGACCTCGTGGGCGACTGGGCCGAGTGCTGGCCGGCCGGTCTTCTCTCCTCCGTGGTCCCTGCCCTGGAACGGGTGCGTGCGGATCGGCCGCCCGCGAGGACGGCGGCCAGGATTCTGGCGTCCTGGGGCGACGCCCCGACCCCGGCGAGACGACCCGGTGCCACGGCTCAGGCGTGGTCGAAGCAGGGCCGGCAGCTGGCGGCTGCCCGCCGTTCAGTTGACACAGGGTGCCCGGTGGCGGAGCAGCTGCCGCTGGTCCTCGCCATGATCGAGGGTGCTGGCCGCGACGTCGACGAGGTCGCCGGTGACGCGGCCGCCTTGGCGGTGCAGTGGGACCGCTCCGGTCTGCTGGACCCCGGTGACGCAGCCCGTCTGCGGAGCCTGCTCACCGAGGTGACCCTTCGTGACCCGGCCGACTCGGCCTCGTGGATGGGCGCCCGTCCGCTCGCACAGGTCGCCACCGTCATTGTGCCGATGACCGGGTGGCCGGGCACGCCCGAGCAGGCGGCCGAGCTCGTCGCGGCGTGCGTGACGAGCGGGCGACCGGGGAATCTGGATGCGGGCCTGGATCTGGCGGAATCGCTGGCCGCGGCGGCCGTTGCGCCACGGGCCGGTGAGGCCGTCGCGGAGGTCCTGGCCCGCCTGCTCGACGCCGATGAGAGGATCAGCCACGCGGACGGCGTGGCCGAGGACGAGCGAGTACGCGACCGCCTGCGCGTACTGGCCGCGCGCCTGACTGCGCGTCCGCCCGCGCGTTCGCCTGCGGCCGGGCCCTCCCGGTGAGCTATGTGTCGTCCCCGAGCCGACCGACGCCCCGCCCTGACGGGCCCGCCAGCGCACTCCGGGCGCGGAGGAGCGCATAGCCTTGCCTCCATGACAACTGATGCAACGACGCCCGACCGGGCCGCCACGACGCGCACCGAGTCCGACTCCATGGGGACTATCGAGGTCCCCGCCGACCACTACTGGGGCGCCCAGACCGAGCGATCCCTGCACAACTTCGACATCGGTCGCAACACCTTCGTGTGGGGGCGCCCCATGGTGCGGGCCCTGGGCGTACTCAAGAAGTCCGCCCTCCACCGTCCGATGGACTGCTCGCTGATCTTCTCCTTGCACGCCGCTTCAGCCATCGAGACCTCCCCAGCCAGCACGCCCAGCACGATCAGGATCTTCTTCCCCCACCGAGATCGATGGTGGTCAGCCCACGCCCGATCCTCCTTCAGGACCTACACAACCGTCCCGCCACCAACTCTGACACGCAACATGCCTACCACCGGAACCAACGAGACAATCAACCCAACGAGCATGCGGGTGTAGCCTATCTTGTAGCGTTCTCTCCAGTGCTTCAACAGTTCTATCCCTAAGGAAAGACCCTCATGTCCCACCGTTCATTATTGCGTGCGCGTGCATGTGCTGCGTTCGCTGCTGTACTCGTCGCATTTCCCGTCAGTGGCTGTAGTGATGGCGACCATACTGTTCAGGTGCAGCCGCCGTTCTCTTCGTCGCAGCTTGATGATGCGAACTATCAAGATGTCGTCGCCCAGTTCCAGGAGGCTGGGTTCACCAACGTGACCACCGAGCCGATACCGGACCTGATCATCGGTTGGCTGACCGCCGATGGCGAAGTTGAAGAGATCTCAATTGCCGGCGATACCGAATTCGAAAGTGGCGAGCATTTCGATCCCGCTGTGGCTGTGATCGTGCGCTACCACACTTTCCCCGAAGACGAGTCGCCGTCACCCGCACCTGAACAGTCTGCCACGAGGGCGCCCTCCGGTGAAACCACAACGCAGGCAGCGGCGACTCCATCCAAAGCCGCCGAGACGAGTCCTTCAACACCAACCGCACCAGCCACCCTGACGGTGGAGAACAACGCTGATCTGGCAGCACTGCTTACCTTGAAAGATCCGTTCGACCCCTCGGTCGCTGCCTTCGCCGCCACTTACCAGGGCCAGATCATCGAGTTTGACGGCTGCGTGGTCGGCGTTGCACCGCACGGATCCTACAAGACCCGCTTCGACTACCTACTTTCGGCGGGCGACTACGATCCGGACAGCGCACTAGGTCCGGCATTCCAGCTATCCGACATCAATTACCATGACTTTCACTTTCCGCCCGAGAACGCTCCGAGCAATGTACCCGTCGGAACGAACCTGCACATTATCGCTAAGGTTGGAGAATATGACCCAGTATCAGGTAACTTCCAGCTAAAGCCAGTAGCGACGGCTGTCAGATGAATGATGCGTAGACTTCTGCTACCATTTTCCAAATTAGGGGCATTCCGGTGTACGAAAATCCACTCATTGTAAAAGCTCAACTTGATTTGAGCACATTAAGAACGTTAGTATAAAATCGAGAGAGACTTTAAGTTTGGCGAAGCGAAATGGACACAACTGGTGAGACAATATCGATTTAACGAGAGTTATAGCGCCTCCAATTTTGGTATGTATTAAACTGCTCGCTGTCGCTGGCTGGGACTGCACGACACCCTTTCGGCATACTGGCAGTGGAGTGCTGAATGTTATTCGGACTGTGCTTGTTTTGTGGGTCATACTGCGATTTCGCAGCTCAGTAGCTCGCGCTCCTACTTCGTTCGGAGTGCGATAACTGAGCCCCGAGTGAAGCCGCTTGTGATTGTTATGTCAGCTCTATCCAGGACGTGACATCCTTGATGGCATGTTCTCGCGTGGGATACACCATGGGGGGTGTACTCGTTCGTTCCCCGGTGTGGGGTTGAATGACCCGGCCCAGGCATTGTCCCAACACACACCGGTCCGGCCCACCGAAGCGCGGATACCATACTTGCGTAGATGTTCGGAGAATTGATCCGACGTATACTGTGGTCCGCGGTCTGAATGAAAGATCGCCGCCACCTGGAGTGTGGGGGCGGTTGCGCACGGCCATGTTGATCGCGTCGCACACCGGACTGGTGCTCATATGGCGGGCGATGCAATAGCCCACCACTTTCTTCGTGCAATAGTCCAGGACGGTTGTCGGGTAGACGAACCCCGGCCCAGGTGCGGATATAGGTGATGTCGCCCACCCGCTTCACGCCAGGGGCAGCGGGTGCTGAAGTCGCGCCCCACCAGGTCCGGTCGGGTGCCGGCGTCGCCGGCGGGCACAGTGGCGCGGACTTTTGGCGTGGCTGGGCGGCAACGAGGCCCAGGTACCGCATGATTGATCGGACCGTGCCCGGGGCAGACGATCGTGCCCTTTCCGACTCAAAATGGCGGCGATTCTCCGATAACCGCACCAGCCGTCTTGGTTCATCGAACTCGGCCTTAATGAGCACGCCAAGCTCTTTTCTCCTTGATTCCGATTGTGAGTCCCCTCGGTCACGCCATGAGTAGTAGCCGGACTTCGATACGCCTACCCACCGGCACATCGAAGCAATCGGATATCTGCCTTCTTCGCGATTGATAAGCTCGTACCGCTGACTCACCGCCGTTCCTTCGCGAAAAAGGCCGCTGCTTTTTAGGAACTCGCATCCCTGACGCAGCCCGCGCACCTCGTTCCCCAGTCTCGCGATCTCAGCTGATTCTAAAACAGCCCTGCTGTCTTCCTCAGTGGCATGTTCCCACCTATACCTGCCGATCCAGTTGCGCACTGTTTACGGCACCAAATCATAAGACGACGCCACCTCTGCCACCCACCAACCCTTCTCCATGACCTCGAGCACAACCTGCTCCTAGCAGCTCACCAGAATACTTCACCCTAGACATGACTCCATCCCATCGGATCAAAGGACAACAAAATCCCCCAGTGTCCGAAAACGCCACTCACTCCGAGTCGGATGGATATGGCATGGCGGGCAGCGCTCAGGCGAGGGCGGTGGAGGGGATGTTCCAGGCGCGGCCGGCGCGGCGGGCGGCCAGGGTGCTAGCGGCGATGCGCTGGCGCACGCCCCGGGAGTGATGCCCAGGCGCTGGGCGGCCTGGGCGACGCTCAGGTGAGGCGGCCGAGGTCAGCTTCGACGTTGATGTGGTAGCGGGCGTCGAACAAGGCGGTGGGCAGGGCGTCGATGCCGTGGACGCGGCCCAGGGCGCTGACGATGGCCAGGGCGGTGGCGATCGCCTGGCGCAGGTCCTCGGCGGGGAAGGTGATGATGGCGTACCAGATGTCGTCGTGCCATGCCTTCTGGCCGACGCTGGGATGGTAGGGGGCCAGGGCATTCATGTGATTGCAGGATGATGTGGTGCCAGAGTGCGTCGGGCCCGTCGCCCAGCGCTAGGAGGCTTGCGCATGGGTCGGTCTGTGGGCAGGACGCCGGCCGCCGGCGCGCCAGTTGGCAACTCCCAGTCCCGAGAGCAGCATCTCGGAGCCGCCCGCACGGTCCAGGTGGTCCGCGCTCCGGCTAATGTCGGTCCTATTGCCTATTAGTGTCCACGCTCCAGGAGCTGCGATGACCCTTGCAGACGCAACATCAACCGACGACCGCCATGACCGTGCCACCGGGGCCCTGGCGGGTCTCGCCCTGGGTGACGCCCTGGGCATGCCCACCCAGGCCCTGAGCCCAGCCAGCATTACTCGCCTCTACGGGGCGGTCACCGGACTCGTGGACGCCTCCCCCGAGCAGCCCTACGCGCCCCTGGCGTCGGCCGGCTCCGTCACCGACGACACCGAGCAGGCCTGGCTTCTGGCCGAGCAACTCCTCGACCCGTCCCCCGACAGCGGCGGGGCCGGTCATATTGAGCCCAGGGCACTAGCTCAAGCCCTCATGAACTGGGAGGAGGACATGATCGACCGCGGCTCCCTGGATCTCCTGGGTCCTTCCACGAAGGCCGCCCTGGAGGAACTGCGCGCGGGCGCCGAACCTGGAACCACCGGCCGCACCGGGACCACCAACGGCGCCGCCATGCGGGTGACCCCGGTCGGGATCGCCTACACCACCGGGGCCCCAGCCGCCTGGGAACCGCTCTTCGGCACCGGCGGGCACGCCTGCCTGACGGCCTTCGGCCAAGCCGTGCGTGAATCCTGCTTGGTCACCCACAACACCATCCAAGGGTTCCAGGCGGCCGGTTTGGTGGCGGCCGCCGTCAGCCACGGCATTGACGGCGCCGACACCCTCACCGCCGTGCACCTGGCCCAGGCAACTGTTGCCTCCCTGCCTGCTCAGGGCACTTGGGCGCCCAATGCCTCAGTCCTGGCGGTTGCCAGCAGCGCCGTCGAGTACGCCGCCGATCATGCGGGTGATGATGCCTCCTTCCTCATGTGGGTACGTGATCATGTGGGTACTTGCGTAGAGTCCACCGAATCTATTCCAACCGCCCTGGCCCTGGCCGTCCGCTACCGCCACCGCCCCTGGGAGGGGCTACTGGCCGCCGCCAACCTCGGCGGGGACACCGACACCATTGGGGCCATTACCGGAGCCATCCTGGGGGCGACCCACGGCGTGCGCGCCTTCCCCGCTCAGGCCCTGGCGCGCGTGCAGGCCGTCTCCGACCTGGACCCCGGTGCTCTTGCAGCGCGACTCCTCCGCCTGCGCCGCCGCAATGACCCGGTCGAGGTTTCACAGAAGGCCGGCGCCGGTCGGCCGGCCCACCCGAGCGGGGCAGCCGACCCCGCGGCCCACCTGAGCGGGGCAGCCGATCCCGCGGCCCACCCGGGCGGGCAGGTCGGTTCCGCCGGCCCGTCAGTCGGCCCCGCCCAGCCGGTTGGACGTGTCCTGCACCTGGGTGAAGTTCTCATCGACCTATCCATGCGGGTACCCAATCTGCCGCCGCGGGGCGGGGATGTCTTCGCCACCAGCCACGACATGAGCCCCGGCGGCGGGTTCAATGTCCTGGCCGCGGTGCGCCAGTGGGGATGCGACGCCGTGTACTGCGGAGCCCTGGGTACCGGCCCCATGGCGCGAATGGCCCGCGCCGCCCTGGACTCCATAGGCGTGCTCCACGCCGGACCGACACTGTCCACGCACGACACCGGCGTAAGCGTGGCCCTGACTGAGGCTGACGGCGAGCGCAGCTTTATCTCCACTGCGGGTGCCGAGACGCTCACCCCACCGGAGTGCTACCAGCACCTGGCGGTGGGGGAGCAGGACCTGGTCTACCTGTCGGGCTACTCCCTGTGCGCGCCCGCCACCCGCGAAGGCCTGCTGCGCTTCGCCTCCAGCCACGCCGGCCTGCCCCCACGGCCCGACGGCGTCCCGCGCGTCCTGGTTGATGCCTCGCCCATGGTGGGGGAATTAGACCTGTCCGACCTCCAGGCGTTGGGGGCCCTGCGACCCCTGTGGTCCCTCAGCGAGCGTGAGGCCCACATTCTCACTGGACGACTGGGCGACCAGGGAGACGCCGGAGCCTCCGGTCCGGATGGCCCGCGGGAGGCGGCCGGTGCGCTCGCGAAGTACCTGGGTTCCCCAGTGCTGGTGCGGGCGGGAGCCCAGGGCGCCTGGTTCGTTGACATGTTGGACGGCACGCCCCCCGCGGACCCAGTCCATGTGCCCACGGTGCCGGTGACGCCCGTGGACACCAATGGGGCAGGGGACGCGCATGCCGGTGTGCTCGCCGCCGCGCTAGTCCAGGGCGCGCCCCTGCGCCGGGCACTGGTTTTAGCCAATTGCGCTGGCGCGTTGTCGACGCTCACCGCCGGTCCGGCCACCTGCCCCGAGCGGCATAGTATTGAGCAGGCGGCCGGCGCTTTGAGCAAGCGAATGAGTGTCATGACACTGCGCTAGGGCGGTATGATGGCGAGCCAATGATGGTTCTTCACCGCCGGCGCCTCCCATCCGAGGGCGCCCCTGGTGGTGTGGGCGCCCTCTTCTCTTACGAACAGGAGTTCCATGAGCAATCCCACCACTGGAACCGAGGCCGCGGCGCCCAACACCCTGTTGGAGAACGCCGGGCTCGACGTCATCGCTGAGTCCGAGCGCAAGGGCCGCCCTCGCGACCTCTTCATGCCCTGGTTTGCCGCCAACATCTCCGTACTGGGCCTGTCCTGGGGTGCGTGGGTGCTGAGTTTCGGCCTCAATGCCGTCCAGGCGATTATCGCCGGGACCATTGGCATCACCTTCTCCTTCTTCCTGTGCGGGGTCATGGCCGTCCTGGGCAAACGGGGCAGCGCTCCCACGCTCGCCCTGTCGCGGGCCGCTTTTGGCTACAACGGCAACCGGCTCTCGGCAGTGATCTCCTGGATGCTCACCGTGGGGTGGGAGACTGTCCTGTGCATCTTGGCGACACTGGCCTCAGCCACGGTCCTGGAGGCCCTGGGCTGGCACAACACCGTCGGGGCGCAGATCGTCGGCTTCCTCATGACCGTGGGACTGGCGGCGAGCGCCGGCATTCTGGGCTTCGACACCATTATGAAGGTCCAGACCTGGATCACCTGGGCCACCGGCGTCCTGACCGTCATCTACCTCATCCTGGTGGCGGGGAGGATTGACTGGACGGCCCTGGGCTCCCTGCCCGCAGGCAACGCTGCCGCTTTCATTGGCGCCCTGGTCATGGTCGCCACTGGCTTCGGCCTGGGCTGGGTCAACGCGGCGGCCGACTACTCTCGTTACCTGCCGCGTACCGCCTCCACTGTCGGCGTGGTGGGCTGGACCACCACTGGTGCGGCTCTGCCCTGTGTCATTCTCATCATTGCCGGAACACTGCTGGTGGGCAGCGATGCCGAACTCGGCGAGGCCATTAACACCGACCCCATTGGAGCCCTCACCACCGTCTTGCCCACCTGGTTCCTCATCCCCTTCGCCATTGTGGCGATCCTGGGCCTGGTGGGCGGCATCATTATGGACCTGTACTCCTCGGGCCTTTCGCTTCTGGCCACCGGGGTGCCGGTGCGCCGTCACGTGGCTACGAGCATTGATGCCACGATTATGACCCTGGGTACCATTGCGGTCATTGCCGGCGCCGACGGTTTCCTCGGTCCATTCCAGGGTTTCCTAACCACTCTTGGTGTTGTGATTGCTGCCTGGGCCGGTGTCATGCTCGCCGAGGTTGTGATGCGTCGGCGCGACTACGACGAGAAAGCGCTGTTCACCCCCGACGGCGTTTACGGTTCGGTCAACTGGGAGGCCGTGGCCCTGGTCCTGGTCGGCTCCATTGTCGGTTGGGGCCTGGTGGTCAACTCCGCCGCCTCCTGGCTCACCTGGCAGGGGTATCTGCTGGGGCCCCTGGGGGGTAAGACGGGTGCTTGGGCCTTCGCCAACCTCGGGGTCTTGGCGGCCCTTCTTATTGGCTTCCTGGGCCACCTGCTCTTGGGGCGGGCCCGTGTAACTGCCCAGGAGGCGGCTGCTTCTACGGTTCCTACGGTTGAGGAGGCTGGGGCGTGAGCGTGGACGTCCCCGGCCCGGGGCTGCTGGCCGCCTTAGCCGAGTCCGGGGGAGTGGCGGGGCCAGGGGCCGCCATGGAGGGGGCTCACCAGATTGCCCGGCGCACCGGGGCTGCGTCCCACGATCTGCTCGTGGTCCTGGGCTCGGGCGCCGCCAACGCCTTGCGCGGGTGGGGCGAGCCGGCTGCGAGCCTGCCGCTGTCCGACCTGCCGGGGGTGCGGGCGCCGTTGGCCCCCGGGCATGAGGACCGGCTCGACTCCTATGAGCGGGCCGGTAGGAGGGTGCTCGTCGCCCAGGGCCGCACCCACCTCTATGAGGGGCATGGTCCGGCTGCGGTGGTGGCCTTGGCCCGGGCGGCCGCGGCGTCGGGCGTGCGTGGCGCAGTGCTGGTCAACGCCAATGGCTGCCTGCGCGAGTGGGGTCTGGGGGAGGTTGTGACCATTACCGATCATCTCAACCTCACCGGGGCCTCACCCTTTGAGGGTACGGTGTTTGTCGATGTGCGCGGCGTGTGGGACGAGGGGCTCGTGGCAGTGCTGCGGGACGTGACCCAGCGCGAGGGTACTTATGCGGCGCTGCGCGGCCCGGAGTACCAGACCGGGGCCGAGACCCGGATGCTGGCGCTTCTGGGGGCGGACTGCGTGGGCATGTCCACGGTCCTGGAGGCCATTGCCCTGCATCAGCTGGGGGTGCGGGTGGCCGGAATGAGTGTCGTCTCTGATCTGTCCTTTGCCGAGCAGCCCACTGATCCGCAGGAGGTCGTGCGCCTGGCCGGCGCGGCTCACCGGACGCTGGCCACCGGCGTCGAGGCGGTCCTGGGCGCGCTGTGAGGTCGATGCCTCTATTTGTCTGCGTTCTCCTGGCGCCAGGAGAACGCAGACAGAGATGGGTGAAGGGCGTCCGGGCCGTGGCGTCTCGCAGCCCCACCTCGTGGCGCACACGGGTGGGAAACAGGTGGGGAGGGGTGTGGAGGGGGCCGTGTCGCCATAGTGTGTCCCCGTGAACGGCGAGGAGATTATGGCGCGCAGCCATCAGGTGGCCCAGGAGCTGCCCGGCAGCACACTGGAGCGGCCCTTCGGGCCGAGTTGGGAGGTCTACAAGGTGCGCGGCAAGATGTTCCTGGCGATCAACGAGGCCGCCAGCCCCGAGATGGTTAACGTCAAGTGCGACCCGGAGGAGGCGCGGGCGCTGCGGGCCGCGCACGACTGGATTGCGCCGGGCTATCACATGAATAAGCGCCACTGGATCACCATGACGCCAGCGGAGGAGACCGACCCGATTCTCCTCCGTGAGCTCATTATTGGTTCCTATCTGTTGGTTGTTGCCGCCCTGCCCAGGGCTCGCAGACCCGTGGACCCCCTGCTCTACGCGCATGCCGCCGGCCTGGCCCAGTAGCGGTCGGGCCGGCTCCGTGGAGCCGGTAGGGCCGGGGTCGCCGCAGTAGGGCGGTAGGGCGGGATCGCCAGGGGCCGGTCCAACGGCGGCGGGTGCGTCTTATGCCGCTGCTGTGGCCGCTGTAGCCGCGGCCCTGGGGCGGGGCGCGCCCGGGGGACGAACGG
>ERZ772921.2235-NODE-2235-length-10601-cov-5.492888_pt1 | contig 10601 bp, 7 predicted proteins | sample MGYA00512117_ERZ772921 | MGnify/ENA primary metagenome ERZ772921 (study PRJEB29015, sample SAMEA2737944) | human oral metagenome | biome: human oral; feature: human-associated habitat; material: dental | place: China | collected 2150 ... | reverse complement strand
GTACGAAGATCGCCAAGGTCGAGTACATATACACCTTTAAGGGGGCCAGCGGGGTGCCGCTACCAGACAAGCTCCCGGTGGTCCTGCAGAAAGACCCGGCAGCCACCATCTGGTACAACGACTTCTTCGCGGACGTGCGAATCAACCTGAAGGCTCGCCTCTATGATGAGGAGGGAAAGGAGATCGATCCTACGGGAAGCCTCCTCAACTTCTCATCACTGAACCGTGGCAACGGCAGGTCAGATGTTGACCGGGACGCGATAGAGCGCGTGGCCTTCTTCAACGGAGAGTACATCCCCATATCCGGCTCATCGATAAAGGTCCATCCGGATGGGGGAGCCTATGCGGATAGCTCAAACGCAGATCTGGACAAGGGTTCGAAGTTCAAGACCGACGACTGGGACACGCCAACCTCTCCAAACGCCTGGTACGGGGCCATCGTCGGCAAGGTGACAAACCCTGAGATCAGCCTAGACATGGCCTCCCACAAGAGCGGAATCGTCTGGTTTGCGTTCAGCTCTGACGTCAAGGCCAAGGGTGTGCCGATGAAACCGGTCGCGCCCACCCCACCAGTGAAGCCAGAGAAGCCGGTGATCAGGGCAAACTATCATGTGGACATACTGCATGTCAGGCCTCAGCTGGGAAAGGGAGCGCTGGATGAGGCTGACGCGGACATCAATGGCGGTACGATCAATGCGAACTCCATCGTCAAGTTCACGCTGCGGACGTCGGCCTTTCCCGCTGACCACGAGACGATAGACTCAGTGGTGTTTCGTGACACGCTGCCGGATGACTACGAGATAGACCTCGACGCGACGAAGGCATCCAGCCCCGATTACGACGTGAGCTACGATGGCGGGTCCCGCAGTCTCGTCTTTACCGCCAAGCCCCCACTGATCGCTCAGATCAACGCTGACCTCGGCAAGGCCGCAGAGGTCCCTGCCCCCATGGTCATCGGCAAGGTGACAAAGGGAGGGATCACCTACGAGAACTCGTTCGACATTGACATCAACAACAGCTACTCGGCAAAGTCGAACACCGTAAAAGTGCAGACACCGAAGGCACCCATCATCCTCCCCGCTGCCGGTGGTCCTGGCATGCTTTCTCCCATCATGTTCCTATCAATACTTGCGGTAGTGTCTGGTGCCGCGTGGCTCTTCACGAAACGGCGCGAAGTATGGAGGGGAGCAGGGGCGTGGTACGGACGTGAGGCGTATAGCCCCCTGAAGAGTAGTGGGATGCGCCGGGCCTTTGATGTACGAGGAAAATGGCGTTCAATTCTGGCACGGTGCCACTTCAACCGATAGGGAGCTTGCGAGGTGTAAGGCGCTTTGTGGGACGCAGGGGGCAAGGGCACTCGGTGCTAAACGACAATCGGGATGAGACCGGCTATTCGACGGTCTCATCCCAAGTCTTGATGTTTGACGTAATGGCCTTGGTAGTAGTTGGTCGTGATCGATCGCAGTGGGCGTAAATCGTGGCGGCACACGAGAGCTTCGGCATGAGAGATTCGACGACACTTTTTGGCGGCTTCGTGAGTTCGTGTGGGTGGGTGATTGCGTCACCGCCCCGACGGCGTGGGCCTCACCGCCGGGGCGACGGACGCAGGAGTGTACACAAATCGGTGGAAATGGCCCCTCGGGGCCGTTTTGGGGCATTTGTGTACACTGTTGGGCCGTGGGCTTGGGTTGTGGGTGGCCTTGGGATCGCAATAGTGTACACAAATGGGAGGATCGGGCCTCTCCGCGCCGGATTGGGGCGTTTGTGTACACTGTTGCGCTGTTGCGCTGTTGTGGATAGATGCGAGGATGCAATAGTGTACACAGATCACCGAAAACGGCCTCTCGGGGCCGTTTCGGGGCATTTGTGTACACTGTTGCGTCGCGAGTCACGATACGAATCGCGACGCGATCTGCGCAGGGTGGCACAAGCGCCTCAGCCACCATGGCGTGCCGGCGGCGCCCCCTCGCTGGCCCTCTCGCTTGGTCGGGAAGACAGGCTCTGCGCGAGTGGCGCCGCTGCTAGGTTGGCATCTTCGCCGAGGCGTCAACCCACACAAACCCCCGAAGAGCCCGATATCGTGCTCTGTCTTGGATGGTAGGATGCTGCTGATTGGGTCGCCGGCGTGATGGTTGGTGCTACCGGCACCACAGGCTGTACGCCAAAGACGGGGTTGCCACATCTAGAGCAAAACCTGGTACCGCACGCAACGAGCTTAAAATCCATGCTCCAAAGGCGCTGCTCCACATCGAGAGGAGTGTCGGCGTCGGATTTCCTACCCCTTGTCTCCCACATACTCACCCGAGTACTTGGCGTACGCATCCGAGTAGCCAGCCAACCGCAAAGACGAGGCCATGCTCTCTGCCTCTTCCCTATCTCTCCACATGCCCGTCGTAACCACGTACCACTCCTCGTCATTCAGGTTTGACCAATCGGTGGTTAACTCGATGGTCGAGTCGAATCCCTTGGTAGTCATAGATGTGGCACGCTCCATGGCCTCACTTGCCGACTTCGAGGCAAACGTCCATACGCCCCAAAACGGCTCGTGATACCCGGTACGGCATCCTAGGTCTCGCTCGCCTTCGGTAGGGGAGTTCTTTGGTGCACCGCTTGCCGCTGCACCTTGGTCGCTGGCGGAACCTGAACTTTTGCTACCTGCGTTTTCTGATGGGCTGCTGCTCGTCAGATCAGCGCCTGAAGACTGTTCCTGCCGCCACCCAACAGAGGCGATGCGGTTGGTGGCAGCGGGCCAGACAAAGAGGTACAGGAGGGACAGGGAGATGGAGAGCACAGAGAAGACGATTGCTACGGTGGCGGCGATCACAGGTCCCCTGCCTCCCCGCCCAGTGCGGTCAGGCTCAGCTCGCTCTGCCTCCCTGCGGACAGAAACGGGACTTGCCGCCTGGGTAGGAAAAGCATAGTCGACGGCACCACAGGGCACAGAGGGGTCGGTCGATGCCGTAGGATCTACGGATGCTTGTACAGGCTCCTGCTCGACCGTCGCGTTGGCCACGGCAGCCCGCTGGCCTTCATTGTCCTGTCTCAACTGTCCGCATGACACGCAAAACTGCGCGTCCCGATCCAATTGTGCTCCGCAGTTTGTGCAGAACTCACCAGTTGCCATGGTCATGCCTCGCTCTCGAGTCGGCGTTGAGCCTAAGCCCCAGGCTCCTTGGACTCACGCCTTCTTTCGCCAAGCAGATACGTCCCCAGAACGTCCCTGTCAATGAGAAGACAGTGCTCGACGACACGCATAAGCACCTTAAGCACCTCGGTCACCCACTATAGCAGAATACGATCAGGTTCCAAACCAAAGGCTTCGGACCTTGGCGCAACCCGCCCCGCAGCCTGGCGGGTGGTTGCTCGAGCGCATTTGCCCAGTTGAGCCTCTTTTCATAGTGCCCCGCAGCCTGGCGGGCGGTTGCCCCACGCTCCCCGGGCGCCGCAGCGTGACGGAAAGGCACAGTCTGTGCGATCTCGGGGATCGCAGAATGCGTCTTTCCGTCACGTCGCGATCGCAGAATGCGTCTTTCCGTAGAATGCGCTTTTCCTTACCTGCGCAAACGTCGAGCCGCCTCACGCAAAAGCGCATTCTGCGCCGATGCCCTCACGGAAAAACGCACTTTGGCCCGGTATGGAGTAAAATGAAGTTGTTCTGCATGTACCACGGCCTGCGTCAACCCGCATGACATGTGTCACGCCTCATACTGGAAGGGCACGTCGCGAGGCCTAGGCTAACGCTTCTTGGCTTCTAAGCTTGTGGGGAGGGAGCATCTATGGGATCTATGATGTCGTGGCCTGTGGCCCGAAGGTCGGCCATTGCACTGGGCGCCATCCTAGTAACGTCGGGAGGCACCCTGCTCGCTGGCTGCTCTCCAAAGGGCACCGCGCCTAAGGGGAATGACGCGAGCGATGCTGATGGCGCCTCAAGAAATGGAGATGTCCCTGCGCAGGGCACACCCGCCGACCCTATGACCACCCGAATCGATTCTACCCTCTCTGCCCTGACGCTCGAGCAGAAGATCAACCAGCTCTTCTTCCTTGAGCCCGAGTCGATCTTTCCCGCAAGCCCCGTCGTGTCAGCAGGAGACGCGAGTCGTCGGGCACTCACGGAGCATCCAGTAGGTGGCATCTGCTATTTTGGTCAGAACCTCAGGGGTCCCGACCAGACTCGCACGATGCTTTCCAGCATCAGGCAGTACTCTCAGGACGCCGTGGGCCTACCCCCGTTCATCTCGGTCGATGAGGAGGGTGGCACCGTCTCGCGCATAGGGGGCAAGGGTAGCTTCAGCATTCCGAACGTAGGTGACATGCGTGATGTCGGCGCTAGCGGCGACACGCACCAGGCCTTCGAGGTCTCGCAGACTATGGCGAAGTACCTCGTTGAGCTTGGCTTCAACTTAGACTTTGCCCCGGTTGCCGACGTCGTCAATGGATCGAGCCAGACCATGGCCCGGCGCTCGTTTGGCACGGATGCCCAAGCAGTCGCCCAGATGGTCGAGGCAGCCGTACGGGGATTCACTGAGGGTGGCATCCTATGCTGCGCAAAGCACTTCCCAGGGATCGGCAGTGCGGAGGGCGACCCAGAGGTAGAGCCCATCAGCACGCAAAAGACGATGGAGCAGCTGCAGGCAGAAGAACTCCTACCCTTTCGGAGTGCCATCGCGGCGGGCGTACCCTTTGTGATGGTGGGGCACCTGGCATGCCCTAGGCTGACTGGCGACGACACACCCGCCTCGCTCTCGAGGGCTATCCAGACGGACATTCTGCGTGTCCAACTAGGATTTGAGGGTATTATCATCACGGACTCCCTCAAGATGGGTGCGATCGGCGACCGCTACAATGCCACAGAGCTTGGCGTCAAAGCCCTTGAGGCCGGAGCAGACATGCTTCTGATGACGCCTGACTTCTCAGCCTCATACGAAGGGGTCCTCTCCGCTGTAAGAGATGGGACGCTTGGCGAGGAGAGAATTGACGATTCCCTGAGAAGGATCATCAAGGCAAAGCTTCGCCTGATGGATGCATCCGCATAGGGTGACATGGCTCGGACCCCAAGGGCTAACCCACAGGTGGGGCCTAGGCACGGACGTACGGGGGTGGTTTCATGTATTGCACCAACTGTGGGGCACAGCTTGAAGATGGCACGCTATTCTGCACACAGTGCGGATGCAGGGCAGACGCTCAGGATGACAGCGCGAACGAGACCGGAGCGGCCACCACCATTGCCTCCCCGCCCAGCGCGCAGCCCTCCGTCAGTACCACCCAGGTGACCACCGCAGCTCCGGTCCAGCCTCCCCTGCCGGCAACCCAAACGTTTGCGCCTCGTAGAGAGGCCTCCGGAGGCCTTGCGGCGCAGGGCTTCGAGCCCTACGCGAACCCCGTCTCCGTCAGCCCCGGAAAACGCAGACGGCGCAAAAGCGGAGCCGCAGTGGCCGGACTCACCATCGCTGGTCTGATGGCCGTGACCGCACTCTCGATAGTCATCCTGCACTACTTTGGTGTCTTGGGAGATCCCGCGTTTCTGAGATTCCTGCCAACGCGAGCAGATCCTGCCGCACGTACCCAGAGTTCTGGAGGCGCGGAAGGGACCAGCTCCCCAAGACGCGACCTGGGGACGAAGGCCGCCGTACCCAACGTCACCGGCATGACGCAGGAGCAGGCAAGCTCCGCACTCAGGAGCGCTGGCTTCAACGTCGGCACAGTTACAACGAAGGAGGGAAGCGGATCGGCAAAGGGGGTTGTCCTCACCCAGGCAATCAGCGGAGAGGCTGAGAGGGGTGCAACGATAGACCTGGTCGTCTCTGCGGGCAGAAGGATCTATACGGTCGTCCCTGGACAGATGACCTGGCCCGATGCGGAGGCATACTGCGAGCAGCATGGTGGGACCCTCGCGACGGTCACATCACAGGAGGAATGGGATCAGGTCCTCGCAGCCATGAGGGCAGACGGCCGCGAAGTGTACTGGATTGGTGGGCGTCGCGAGATAGATGGAGGTAATTTCACGTGGGTGGATGGCCGGACATTCTCCTTCACGGCATGGGCGACAGGCGAGCCCAACTACCAGACCAACAAGGTCGGCCCAGAGAACTACCTGGCCGTTTACAAGGTGAATGGTCAATATGGCTGGTACGACGACCCCTATGACCTCGACCCCTTCTACAAGGCAAGCGTTATGGCCTTCGTGATGCAGACCGTAGAGTAAGATTCGATCGGGGGCCAGCACATGACAACGCCAACCGGAGACGTGTCACACCCCACATGACAGCCTGAGGAGGCGCCCATGTTTTGTATGAACTGCGGAGCTCAGATTGCGAGTGGCACGAGCTCCTGTCCAAGATGTGGAGCCCCCCTTACGCCTCAGCCTAGAAGCGGGTCACGCTGTCCGAGATGCGGAGGCGAGCTTCCGCCCGGCCAAGCGTTTTGCCCGAACTGCGGATTCATGGCTGCGGGTGCGTCAATGGGAGGACCAACTCCACAGGCCCAATGGACCTGGCAGGGGCAGGGTACCTGGCAGGGGCAGGACGTCCCACAGGCGCAGTCGGTCTTGCAGGGACCAGGCACCCCACAGGCGCAGCAAAGCGCCCTCTCGTGGGCGGCACAGGGCATTGCCGACCAGGTCAACAAGCTGGTGGGCGGTACGAGTCGCGTCGAGCTAAGGTTTAGGGACTTCTTTGACGCCGTACCGAGGCACCATGCGCGCGGCGAGGCAGAGGACCTGTTCATGTGCGGGACTCGCAGCACGACCCCAAGCATCACCCAGGCCGTCACGGAATGGCCCCATCCCTGGCTCTACTCGAGGGTCCTCCTCGTGCTTGGCATCGTATTTCTTGGTCTCGTCATTCTCAGCTATGCGATGAGCGACCCAAGCAGCCTTCCCGGACTGCTGTTTATTGGCTCCATGGCAGTGCCATTCGCGACGGTCATCTTCTTCTTCGAGACGAACGCACCCCGAGACATCAGCATCGTCGAGGTGGTCGCAATCTTCTTTGTTGGGGGCGTGGCGTCCATACTCATGTCATACCCGATAGACGCCCTCTTTCCCGGCTCGGGAGTGGGTGACGTGATACCCTCACTCCTCACCGGCCTCATCGAGGAGCTGGCAAAGATTTCCATCGTTATCGTATTCCTAATGCGCAGAAACAAGCGCGTATACATTCTTGGAGGCATCCTCATAGGTGCGGCGGTCGGTGCGGGCTTCGACATGTTTGAGTCTGCAGGATATGCTTTCGTCAACTTCCTTGAGACATTCATATCCAGTACGTACGATGAGCTTGCAAGCGCCTACATGGCAGGCGTGGGCGACGCGATTCAGATCACCCTGCTAAGGGGTGTGACAACCATAGGTGGCCACGTGGCCTGGGCCGCCATCGAAGGGGGCGCGATAGCGCTCTTTCGGCAGGACGAGCGACTTGACTTCTCGTATCTTGCCCAACCACAGCTGCTGGGCATCTTTGGCATTACCATCGTGCTCCACGGTGTCTGGGACATGGACATTCCCATCCTCGATAATCTTGAGCTGTTCTATATGACCCCCAAGACGGCGCTTCTCATCGCAGTCGCGTGGATAGTGCTCGTCGTGCTCATGCAGCAGGGCCTCCAGCAGGTCAACGAGGAAGCCATGAGGCACAGGAATGTCGCAGCCCCAGTGGGGGCGCCAGCGGGATTTGGCCTTTGATCGCTTCCATGATGGCATTGAGCGCCCACCGACGATCTTGGAGGAATGTGGTTTATGCGAGAGGAGACTTTTCGGCCGACAGAACTATTCGGCTTTTGCCCCGTTGTGCCCTCCTGTCGATGACAAAGCTAAGCCATCGATATTGACATCTCACCCAGCAGATATAAACTAATGCTTGTTTCATGAGACTTTAAAGTCTTTTATCTCACATGCCTGCATTCAGCCATTTGCAGCACACGTTACAAATAAGCCTACGTCCAATGGGCCTACGCCCACAAATAGCGAGGTAACTGGCGAGTCGGAGACAAAGCAAGAAGACGAGAAGCCCTTGTTCTCGGAAACAATCGACCATGGGGAACATCCCGAGGGTACGGACAGCTCACCTTCGCTCCAGCCCCAAACAGAGACCTTCCAAGCACAGCCGTACTCGCAGGCGCAATCACAGGTACCGTACACTCAAACGCAGACATACCCCCTATCGCACGCACCGAGCCCCTCCCACACCCAAGTCCCTGCCCCTGCACAAGTACTGACGCATGCATCGTACGCGCAATCACAGCAACAACTACCATATCCACAGCAACAGGCACAGCCACAAGCAACGATGCAATACGGACAACCCTACCCGCAGCAGGCACAACAGCAAACGCAGCAGCAGGCACCGTACGCACAGCCCTACCCCCCGCAGCAGCAGGCATCCTACACACAGGTACAGGTCTTCACAAACTCACAGCCCACTGGAGGAGGCCCCACAAAGAGCAAGGTGGCGGTTGGGCTGCTGGCGATATTCTTTGGCTATCTCGGCGCCCACAAGTTCTACCTTGGCCATACGGGTGCGGGTGTTCTCATACTGCTGTTGAATCTCTTCCTTTGGTGGACCATCATCGTGCCAGCCATCATAGAGCTCGTATGTTTTATCGAGGGGATCATCTACCTCGTGAAGAGTGACGAGGAGCTCCAACGAGACTGCGTGAGGGGATAGGGACCGGTCTGCCTGACCCCCCAAGCTAAACGGTCATGAGCTCTACGTAGATCGGAACTACGTAGATCGCCCGGGCGGAAAGGGCGATCGCTATGGCAGACGGTGCCGGCCAGGCGTAGGGGGTACGTCGAACACTTATGCGGCGTCCCAGACCGTCCTCGACACCCTCGCCATGAGTGAGTTTGCCGCGCCGTCGGACATGCCGTGCGTCATGATCACGAGCACATAGGGTCTCTTGCCGTACACGATGGCCCCGTCGTGTCGCACGCTATCGAGCGTGCCGGTCTTATGGGCAACGACGGTGCCCGAGGGAACACCCTGAGCAATACCCTCTGAATCCTCCTGCTCCTTGAGCCAGGCCAGCGCGGCCTGGCTTGCCTCCGGACTCACGAGATCGCCTGATGCGACGAGCCTGAGAATCCTTGCCTGGTCACTTGCACTCGTATAGTTCTCACGCCCGGCGGCGGCCGCCGCCGTGTCCATCATCTTGCGTGCAAGGACGGTCTGCCCGAGGCCTAGCCTAGCGCCCTCATCGTTCACGGTGCCCATGCCCAACCGATCTATGAGCACGTTGGTGGCCACGTTATCGCTCTGGGAGATCATAAGCTCTGCCAGGCGGGAAAGGCTCAGCCTCGTTCCCGCCCCCATGGACTGGACGGACCCCGTGCCACCGACGATATCGCTCTCCCTGATGGTGTAGCTGTCACCGAGCGAGATCGAGCCGTCTGCCTCATGTTGCAAAAGCGTCGCCATGATAAGCGTCTTGATCATGCTCGCGGAGCGCATTCGCTCATCGCCGTTTATCGCAAAGCCACCGTCAGGGGCGTCCACAGGCGTGTAGACTACGGCAACCCCATCGCCATAGGGACTAACGAGTGGCTCGACAGCCGCTCTCACGGCATTATCCCGGCCGGAATCGGCGGGAGTGGGATTGTCGTGGACGGTAGGCTCGTCGGACCTTACGGCCTCGGGAGGCGCATCGGATACCCGGGCGCCCTCCTCGGGGTTGGTGGCCTCGGCAGGCGCCTCGGCGCGTGGGTCCATGACGGCGGGAAGGGACGAGGCCGAGGCATCTTGTCCCCCATCGTCCAAAGAGTTTTGGCCTGTTGTGCCGGTGACAGGTCTTGGCGAGCCGTGCGTCCAGATAATTGCTCCACTTACCATGAGAATGGCGATGGCTGCCATGACGACTGCGCACAGACGCAGCCGACTGTGGTTTTCGAGAAACGTACGCAGGATGTTGGGCTTGAACATGTGTTCTCCGTACCAGCTCTGATTGTCGACGGACAGAGGATGTGCATACGTAAGCGTGGTGCTAGTACCGGCTATATACTACCTGCAAACAATCGACCTTGCTGAGAAGATGTCCCCAAGAGGGCAACGAAGACAGACGATTTATGCACAAACTATGGAGGCCGATTGGAACCGGATGTACAAAGTGGCTTGTAAAGGACCGGTCGATTGGTACCCCAGAATCTGCGAGATCACCTTCTGATCTGCAGGGGCAGCTCCGAAGAGATGACAGTCCATCTGGCGCGACGCGAGCACGCGCCAAGCGATAGGACACACCCTGATCTACGCCCCCGACGTATCTGCGTGCCGGACGAACCCCTTGCGGGATCCAACGCCATCGTGGAGGAGTGTCCCGGGCAGCTGCTCGTCCATCGTCTCTATAAGCGCTGACGCTGTACACGATCAGTCACATCAGTGCCAGCTGTATGACTCGAGGACTCCCTGTAGACTCAGCAGTGGGTCGTACCGAGAAGGGAATCCCTCCAAGGGATTAAAACATATGTTCCCTTTCTTACCGTCCTGTGCTATGATAAAGGGCAAGACACGGCGGAGGACGAGTGGAGGGGCGGTGACCAGATGGTACGTGACATGGGCGGGCTGAGGCCCATAGACGACCTGATGTTTCGGGTGATGGCGAGGGACAAGGCCTTC
>ERZ772921.2233-NODE-2233-length-10607-cov-5.445129_pt1 | contig 10607 bp, 7 predicted proteins | sample MGYA00512117_ERZ772921 | MGnify/ENA primary metagenome ERZ772921 (study PRJEB29015, sample SAMEA2737944) | human oral metagenome | biome: human oral; feature: human-associated habitat; material: dental | place: China | collected 2150 ... | reverse complement strand
AGAGCAGCGGACTTTTAATCCGTAGGTTGGGGGTTCGAGTCCCCCTGGGCCTACTGGTCGCCTCGGGATTTTCCGGGGCGTTCACGCTATCTGCGGGCGCGCGCCCGCGCTGGAGGTGCAGCATGGATCCTCGTCTTTCTCACGCGCATGGCGCCCTGGCGGGCCTGGCTCTCGGAGACGCGCTGGGCATGCCGACGCAGGAGATGTCACCTGCGCAGATCCGCGCGGTGTACGGGCGCATCACCGGCCTCGTCGACGGCGACGCCTCCCAGCCCTACGCGCCGGGGATGCCGGCGGGGTCGGTCACGGACGACACGGAACAGGCGCTGCTGGTCGCGTCCCTCTTAATACGAGGCCAGGGCTCGTCCTCGGGTCGCGTTTCCCTCAATGCGGTCGAGTTCGCCCACGCCCTGTTGGCCTGGGAGGATTCAATGATCGAGCGCGGGTCACTCGACCTGCTTGGCCCCTCAACGAAGGCGGCACTCGAGCGCGTGCGCGCGGGCGAGGACCCGCTGACCGTAGGCGGCGAGGGCACCACAAACGGCGCGGCGATGCGCGTCACCCCGATCGGTATTGCGGTCTCGACGGAGGATCCGGAGGCCTTCGCCGAGGCCGTGTGGTCGTCGTGCCGGGTCACGCACGCGACGCGACAGGGCTTCCAGTCGGCTGCCCTCGTGGCGGCAGCCGTATCCATGGGTATTGACGCGGCGCGCTCACCTTCCCTGGATCTGAGGGGCCTGCTGTGGAAGGCCGTCACCTACGTCGATTCCCTCCCCGATCGCGGCGCGTGGACCCCAGACCCAGACGTCATCGCCGCGACGCGCAGGGCCATGCAGCTGGCCGTCAACCCCGCCTCATCATCCCTGGAATGCCTCGTCAAACAGGTGGGAACATCCGTGGCCTCGGCGCACGCGATCCCCATGGCCTTCGCGCTGCTCGCGCGAGATCCCTCCCCGCAGGCTCTGATGGATGCCGCCAACATCGGCGGGGACACCGACACGATCGGCGCGATCGCGGGCGCGATCCTGGGCGCGGCCCTCGGCGTCGAGGTTCTCCCCACAGACAGCCTCTCGATGATCGAGGAGGTTTCCCACCTCGGTCTGTCCACCGTCGCCGGAGATCTCCTGGCGCTACGCGATCAGGCGATTGTCGGGCGCCAGGAGGACGCTGCAACGGATGCCTCTTCGGACGCCAGGCCCGAGGTTTCGCACGGCGTCGCGTCTCCGGAGGCGCCAGCCCCCACCTCGTCGCCAGCCTCCCCCGCGGGCCGGGTCGTCCTCATGGGGCAGATCCTCGTGGACCTCGCCGTGCGCGGCGAGGCCCTCCCCTCCCCCGGCGGCGACGTGTGGGCCATCGACGAGGGAATGCACGTGGGCGGCGGCTTCAACGCCCTCGTGGCGGCGCGGCGCATGGGGGCCGAGGCCGTCTCCCTCAGCCCTATCGGCGAGGGCCCCTACTCCTCGCTCATTCAGGCGGCACTCGCGCGCGAGGGGATCGTGGACCTCGGGCCTCGCGTCGTGGGCATTGACAACGGGTTCTGCATCGCGTTCACGGACCGCACGGGCGAGCGCACCTTCATCTCCACAAAGGGTGCCGAGACGATGGCACCCGCGAGCGCATGGGCTGACTTCGTGCGCACGATGCACCCGGGCGACGTGCTCTACGTCGACGGCTACCTCATGGACCATCCCGCGAACCGCGAGGCCGCGGAGGCGGCGCTGCGCGTCCTGCCCGAGGCCGTGCGCGTCGTCCTGGACGTCTCCCCAGTCATCGGGATCCCGGGAGAGCTGCCCTCCGACGGCGTCATCGTGTCGATGAACCGCAGGGAGGCTCAGGAGATCGTTCACCCGAGAGGCCATGCGAGCGTTCGCAACCGATGCGACCAGCCTCGCGAAGTGGCGCGCGCGATGCTCACCGTGCTGGATCGCCCCGTTCTCGTGCGCGCGGGAGCGGCGGGCGCATACTTTGTACACCCCGCCGGGACAGCGCCGAATGCCGGCAATGAGGATGCGGCCCACATCCCGACGCCTCGCGTCAAGGCGATCGATACGAACGGCGCAGGCGACGCACACTCCGGCACCCTGGCAGCCTCCCTCGCCCTGGGTATTCCCCTGGAGCGGGCTCTGCTCCTCGCCAATTGCGCGGGCGCGCTGTCGACGACAGTCGTCGGCCCGGCCTCCTGCCCGACGCGCGAGGAGATCGAGGCCGCGGCGGACGCGCTGGAGACGAGCAACGACGAGGAGTGAGCGCGATCGAGGTGTTCGCTGAGCGGGAGCACTGCACGCCTGCGCACATGTACGCACGTCAGCGCCCGCGGCGTGCGAGATGCATTAAATATTCAATCGAGTCGTCTATTTTGCGCCCTCGTGGGTGCACAATCACATCATGACGACTAACGACACCCAGGACCGCGGCGGGATCGTCGGCGGGGCGCTCACGGTTGCCCTGCTGATCACGCTGGCCGTGCAGAACGCCGTGCCCCCGATGGCGACCGACATGTACTCGGCCGCGTTCCCGCAGATCACGGCGGACCTGGCGACGAACTCGACGATGCTCGGGTTCACGCTCACAACCTTCTTCGTGGGCTACGCGTCCGGCCAGGTCCTGGGCGGCGCCATCTCGGACCAGATCGGCCGCCGCCGCCCCATCATCGCAGGCGGCATCATCGCCCTCGTCGGCTCCATGATCTGCGTGTTCACGCCCAACATCTGGGTACTCCTCGTTGGCCGAGTCTTCCAAGGCCTCGGCGGCGGCGTCGCCTCCTCGGTGGCGCGCGCGATCCTCGTCGACGTCGCGCACGGCAAGACGCTGGCTCGCGCCATGAGCCTCATCCAGGCGATCGTCGGCTTCGCGCCGATGCTCGCCCCTGTCCTCGGCGCGTTCATCATCACGCACGCGACGTGGAGGGTCGTCTTCTGGGCGCTCGCCGGCTTCACGCTGCTCATGGCGGCCCTCGCGTGGTTCGTCGTGCCCGAGTCCCTGCCCGAGGAGCGCCGCCACCCCGGCGGTATCCCCCGGTTCTTCTCCGGCCTCGTTCAGGTCGTGCGCATCCGCCCCTTCGTGGGCTTCATGCTGACCAACGCCTTCTCGAGCTTCTGCATGTTCGGCTACATCTCGAACGCCACGTACGTGCTGCAGGGACCGCTGGGCCTGTCCCCCATGGCTTTCGCGTGGGTGTTCGCGTTTAATGCGCTGCTGTCGACGGGCTTCGCGCTGGTCAACGTGCGCCTGATCTCGCACTTCACGCCGCGCACGCTCATCATCACGGGCCTCACGATCGCCGCGACCGGCGTGGTGACACTCGCGATCTCGACGTTCGTCCTTGACCTACCGCTGATCCTCACGTGCGTGGGCTTCGCCCTCATCATGACGGCGACCGCGTTCATTTTCGGTAACTCGGGCGCGCAAGCCATGAGTGAGGCGCGCGAGCACGCAGGCACGGCCTCATCCGTCATGGGCGTGTTCCAGTCGATCGCGAACGGCATCGCCGCTCCCCTGGCGACCTCGGGCGGCGACAGCGCCGTGCCGATGGTGCTCGTCATGATCGTCGGCTCGGTGGGCGCGTGGTTCGCGTTCTGGGTGATCGCCCGCGGTGGCAAGCACACGCCTCGCCACCTCAGCCTCGACTGAGGGGCTTCAACACCCCAGGACAAAACCCATAGGAACCCCTCGAAAGGCCGACGCGCCCGGCTGTTGTTACAAACGTCGTCAATCCGCAGCATTTTCAACGCGTCTCCGACCCCGCATGTTACAAACGTCGTCAATCCGCAGGCTAAAACGCCAGAAAAAGCCGATTTCGGGCTTGGATTGACGACGTTTGTAACAAGGAGCGCTAAACCCCCTTGAAAAACGGGGTGGTTTGACGACGTTTGTAACATCGCAACGTGCGCGCATCCGACCGCCGGCACATCGGCAGGCGTCAGGCCGCACTGACGCGCACCTGAGGGATGGCGCGGACACACCGGCACAGAAAACCGGGAAAGTGCCCCGCCGAAAACCCTTAATCGCGCGAGGCCAGCCAGACCGCGACCGACACCAGGACCAGACCGATCAGCTCGAAGACGCCGGGGATCTGACGGAGCATGACGGCCCCGACCAGGGCGGAGGTGGCCGGCAGGATCGCGGCAAACAGCGCGAAGGTCGACGCCGCCAGGCGCCGCATCGCGAGCGCCTCGAAGGTGTAGGGAATCGCGGTGGACAGGAGGCCCACCCCGACGACGATGGCGACCAGCTTCCACGAGGCTAGGGGTGCCATCGCGCCCGGCCCGAGGATGGGCGCGAAAAACAGGGTGCCCCACGCGCATCCGAGCGCCAGGTTCGTGACCCCGTCGCGCGTGGTCGAGGCCTTCTGCCCGACGACGATGTAAGCCGACCAGGCGAGGGCCGCAAGGAGAATCCAGGCGACGCCTACGCGCACGCTCGGCACGCTGAGGTCGAGGGCGAGCCCGCCGATGCACGCCACCCCCGCGAACGCGAGGACAGCGGCAATGCGCGGCCGCCAGCCACGGCCTCGTATGACGGCGACGGCAACCGGGCCGATGAACCCGATAGACACGGCGGTCCCCAGAGGGATCCGCGCGATCGACTCGTAGAACGAGGAGTTCATCGTCAGGATGATGACGCCAAAGAGCGCGGAAATAGCCAGGTCGGAGCGCGTGAGGCCGCCGCGCCACGGGCGCTTCCAGGCGAGGAGAACGATCGCGCCGGTCAGGACGCGCCACCAGGCGACGGATGCGGGTTCGACGGACGCGAAGGCAATAACCGCGAGAGCCGCGCCCACGTACTGGATGAGGCCGGAGCCGACAATGTAGAGCTGGGGCGGGATGCGGTCGGTGACGGGGCGCTGCGCGGGCGCGTTCACTGGGCGGGCGCGAAGGTGAGGGCCGCCGAGTTCATGCAGTAGCGCATGCCGGTGGGCTGGTCGGGCGCGTCGGGGAAGACGTGGCCGAGGTGGGAGTCGCAGGTCGCGCAGCGCACCTCGGTACGGATCATGCCGTGGCTGGTGTCGACGCTCTCGACGGTCGCGCCGTCGTGGGCCTGGAAGAAGGAGGGCCACCCGCAGGAGGAGTCAAATTTCGCGTCGGAGTCGAAGAGCTTGGATCCGCAGGCCGCGCACGAGTAGGTGCCGACGCGCGCCTCGTCGAGGAGCTCACCGGTGAAGGGGCGCTCGGTGCCGGCTTCGCGCAGCACGTGGTAGCGCATAGGGCTCAGGAGTTTCTTCCACTCGGCGTCGGTGCGGGCAGCGTGATCAGTAGCGTTCATGGTTCTATTGTCCCGCGCCGCCCGCGCCCTCGCACGCGTGCGGCCGCTTTCCTTGCGCACCTCGATCGACGAGGCGGGGGCTCAGTCCGCGGCCACCGCTCCGGACCCGCGCTTGCCGAAGAGGCGCCGCGGAACGATCGTCACGCTCGACATGGTCCAGAGCGCGCCGGTGAAGAGCGCGAGACCGAGGAGGTCAAGGAGGCTCGGAACCTGTCCAAGCACGATACCACCGGCGAGCATTGCTGCCGCGGGATAAAAGACGCCGTATCGAGCTTCCGTTCGCGCATCCACCCGTTGAGCCCCACCGCGGCGCAGCAGGGTGGGACTGATATATATCAAGCAGCTGACCGCGATGATGACCGCGATAACGCGTCCGCTCAGGGCAGGAATTCCATTAATGGTGGCGTCCCGCAAACCGAATCCCAGTGCAGCGATCACGAAGCCCACTCCGGAGACCGCTCCGTGGTCGTAGCCGAGATGTGACTCGACATTCTTCATCATCGCCATGACAAGCAGGAGAACACCAGCCCAGAGGCTTGCCATCATGCTGGCCTGCATCGCCTTGCCATCGGCGGTGCTTGGGGACGCCTGGTATGCAAACGCGACGCGCCCCGCGAGGGCGAGAGCCAGGCTGAGGAAACGACGTTTCCCCTGCCCGTAAATCACGCCGATAAGCAGACCGATGGTCATGGAAATCGCCACGGCGTTACCCACGGGCAGATGGCTGATCGCCGTGAACATGAGACTACCGTACGCAAAATACAAGACCCCGACAATGACGCCGATGCCGAGCCCACGCAGGCCGAGGTGCTGGCGCCAGGGCCTGTTGCGCACGATGAGGACGATCGCCGCGGGGACCAGGATCATCCACGCGATGGTGCCGGGAGCCGCGACGCCCAGGATCGTTCCGGCCAGAGCTAGGCCTATAGCAGGGAGAACGAATCTGGCAGCGAGGGCCGCATGGGCGGCGCCACCGACGCGCCCTCCAGGAGAATCCTGCGGGTCGAGGGCGGCCTGGCAGCCAGCCACAGTCTGTGCGTCAAGCGCAGCCTGCGGGCCCGGCGTCTCGCTATGGACGGTGGGATCGGGAGCAGTCATGCCTCTATTGTCGCGGACCGCCCGCGCCCACGCACATATGTGCACGGGCGCGGGCGGTCCGTTTTCCTCGCGCTAACCTCATTGACGAGGCCGGGCCCGTTCACCTATCCCCATCATTCATTGGTGGAGGGCCCTGCGTTGGAGGTCTTCTTTGCTGCTGCCTTCTTGGGAGCCGCCTTCTTGGCGGCACCCTTCTTGGCGGCGGGCTTCTTCGCGGTGGCCTTCTTGGTGGCCGCCTTCTTCGCGCCGGCCTTGGTGGAGGCTGTCTTCTTGGCAGGCTCCTTCTTCGTCGGGGCTTCCTCTTCCGCCGCAGAGACGTCTGTCGCGGCGGCCTCCGCAGCCTTCGCGGCCTCAGAAGCCGGCTCGGCGATGGCCGCAGCGAGCATCACGAGGGTCGCGTCCACGGGCTCGTCGACCGAGGGCAGGACCTGCGTGGCGTCCGAGTCGAGCGCGCCAGCCTCTGCTGCCTCCACGGGATCCATGACGGCGGTCTCGTCGGCAGTGGGTTCGTCGGCGGCGTCCTTCTCCGCAGCCTTGGCCTCGCGCGCCTCAACCTCGGGGGCCACGTCCTCCGCAGGCTCGCTCTCGGGCGCCGCGGCATCGTCGAACGTGGCCTTTTCGGCCACCGCAGACTCGGCGTTCTCGGGCTTGGGTTCCCGGGGCTCGACGGCCGGGATCTGGCCGGTGACGGCGCGCAGGACGTCAGCCTCGGCGCCGGTGGAGGCGACGGCGGGGAAGAAGTCCATGATGGACACGCGCGCGTGCTTCACCGTGGGCGTGGGGCGGGTTTCCGCGTCGAGGCGGGCCTCTTCGGCGACCGCGTACCAGCCGGGGTGGACGGCGGGATCGTCGGCCTCGTCCTCGGGCGCGCGCGATGCGGCCATCTCGGCAGGGGTCGGCGCGGGCGGCGGCACGAGCGCCGGCGCGATCGCCTGGACTGTGTCGGTCATGACGGGTCGGCCAGTGCGCACGGGCGGGGGCACCTGCACGGGATGTTTCACGGATGTTTCACGCGCGGGGATCGGCGTGGTCTCCTGCTCGTCCGGGGACAGTTCGACGTCCGACGAGGCCTGGGCCTCCTCCTCGTCGCCCGTTTCCTCGGGTGCGTCGGGGGCGGGTGCGCCCTCAGGTTCAGCGTCCTCGACGGGGGCGCTGCCCTCCTGCGAATCGGCGGCGCGCGAGACGCCGGAATCGGCGGATGCGCCAGCATCGGTGGCCGCGTCGGCGGGGGCCTCACCCTGCGCGGGGGCAGCTTGCACGTCGGCGGCCTGTTCCTCAGCGGAAGCGCCATCGGCGTACTGCGCGTCGGCCTCAGGCTTTACGCCCTCGGTCTGGTCATCAGCGATGTCGGATCCAGCGGCAGCAGATTCAGGCTGCTTGTCGACGGAATCGTCTGGCGCAGAATCGGCCGCAATGGCACCCGCGGGCGCCGCGACAGAGTCAGCCGCGACCTCCTTCACGGTCGCATCGTCCGCGCGCTCGGCGACGACACCCGCAACCTCCGCAGAATCGGCGGACGCAGAATCAGCGGCCACATCCTGAGCAGCCTCGGGCTCCTCGTTATCGGGCGCCTCATTGCCAGCAACCACCGGCTCAACGCCGACGGCCGCCAGGGCAAGGGTTGCCGCGGGGTCGAGGGCCTCGGCTTCGCGGCGCTTGTGGGCTTCGCGGCGCTCCTGGGCGCGGCGGGCCTCGGCCTCGCGCTCGGCGTAGACCTCTTCACCCGGGCCCGTGAGGGCGGCGGCGCGTTCCTCGGCGTCCCCCCCGATCTCCCCGATCATGACGACCAGCTCGGTATCGGGATCCGCCTCGAAGGCGGCCAGGGCGTCGATGTGGCTCGTGCCGACGACGGGGTCGCCGCCGATGCCGACGCAGGTGGTGAAGCCGAGGTCGCGCAGCTCGTGCATGAGCTGGTAGGTCAGCGTTCCCGACTTCGAGACCAGGCCGACAGGGCCGGAGCCGGTGATATCGGGCGGGGTGATGCCGACGTTGGAGCGGGTCGGGGAGATGACGCCCGGGCAGTTCGGGCCGATGATCCGCGCCCCGCGCTCGGCGGCGTAGGCATGGGCGTAGACCGCGTCGGCCACGGGGATGCCCTCGGTGATGACGACGATGAGGCGCATGCCGGCGTCGACGGCCTCGATGATCGCCTCCCTGGCGAAGGCCGGGGGGACGAAGATCGCCGAGACGGCGGCGCCGGTGGCCCGCCCGGCCTCGGCGACGGCGCCGTGGACCGGCACCTCGACGGTGCCGGGGCGCACGCCGAGCGCTTCGGCGCCGGGGCCGAGAGGAGCCACGTCGAAGGCGACCGTGGCGCCGGCCTTGCGCGGATTGACTCCGGCGACGACTTTTGTGCCGGCGCAGAGCATGCGGCGGGTGTGCTTGCGGCCCTCGGAGCCGGTCATGCCCTGGACGATGACGCGGTCGCTCTCGGTGAGGAAGATGCTCATGGCTCAGACCTCCCGCTCGGTGGCGGTGCTGTGGGAGATGTCGCAGGCGATCCGGGCGACGGCGTCGGCCGCGCCGTCCATGGTCCCGACGACGGTGACGCCCGGCAGGGCGGCCTCGGCGAGGATCCGGTGGGCGAGATCCGCGTTGTTGCCGTCCAGGCGCACGACGATGGGCTTGTCGACGTCCTCCAGGGAGCCGACGGCGGCCACGATGCCCCGGGCGACGGTGTCGCAGGAGGTGATGCCGCCGAAGACGTTGACGAGGACGGCGCGCACCTGCGGGTCCGAGGCCACCACCTCCAGGCCGGTGGCCATGACCTCGGCCGAGGATCCGCCGCCCAGGTCCAGGAAGTTGGCCGGGCGCATGCCGCCGTGGTGCTCGCCGGCCCCCGCGACCGCGTCGAGAGTGGACATGACCAGTCCGGCCCCGTTGCCGAGCACCCCGATCTCGCCGCTCAGGCGGACATAGCTCAGGCCGGCCTCCTCGGCGCGGGTCTCGAGCGGGTCGGCGCCGGAGGCGTCATGGAGGGCCGCGTGCTCGGGGTGCCGGAAGGACGCGTTGTCGTCGAGCGTGACCTTGCCGTCCAGGGCCAGGACGGCGCCGTCCGAGGTGAGCGCGAGGGGGTTGACCTCCACGAGGGTGGCGTCCTCGGCGGTGACGACCTCCCACAGGCGCACGATGACCTCGGCGACCCGGGTGGCCGTGGGGCCGGGCTCGAAGCCCGCCGTCCCGACGATCTCCGCGGCGACGTCGTCGGTGAGGCCGGCCAGGGGATCGACGGCGACCCGTGCGAGCGCCTCCGGGCGCTCGGCGGCGAGGGCCTCGATGTCCATGCCGCCCTCGCGCGAGCACATGGCCAGGTAGCGCCGCTCCGCCCGGTCCAGGAGGACGGAGAAGTAGAACTCGGAGTCGATATCGGCGCCCTCGGAGATGAGGACGGTGCGCACCACGTGCCCCTTGATGTCCATGCCCAGGATGTCGCGGGCGCGGTCCTCGGCCTCCTGGGCGGTGCGGGCGAGCCTGACGCCGCCGGCCTTGCCACGGCCGCCGGTCTTGACCTGGGCCTTGACGACGACCAGGGACGAGCCGGCCCCGAACAGCTCCGCGGCGGCCTCTCGCGCGCCCTCGGGAGTCGTGGCGATCGCGCCGTCGAGCACCGGCACGCCGTGCGCTCGGAACAGGTCTCGCGCCTGGTACTCGTACAGATCCATCCAGTCCATCCTTCCGGGCCCGCGCACCGCGGATCCGCGGTCGATCCTCGCGCGCCGCACGTGCGGGCCAGGCGACAAGGGTAGCGCGCCGGGAAGGTCGGGAGCCGATGAATCCGCGCGCGAGTCGGGACCAACGTCCGCATCGGGTCGAGGACCGCTCCGACGCCGGTACGGGCGGGCCGAGCCCGGCGAGCACGAGCGCCGGGGGCGCCTCCGGGCGGCACCGGAGGGATCGGACGGGCGCGCCGGGTGACGGACGAGGGGGAAGAAGCGCCTCGTCCGCGTGACGCGGGCCCCATCGACGGGAGACAATAGGGGGCCATCGGACCAGCCGGACACCGCTAGGAGATCACGTGAAAGAGGGACACCGATGACCGCCGCGCTTGCCAGCACCACGACCGCCGCACCAGGACCGGTGAAGATCGGCGTCCTGACCTCCGGCGGCGACGCGCAGGGCATGAATGCCGCCGTGCGCGCCGTCGTCCGCACCGCCCTGCGCATGGGCGCCCGGCCCTACGCGGTTATGGAGGGCTGGGCCGGCGCCGTCGCCGGGGGCGACGGCATCCGCCCGCTCGAGTGGGACTC
>ERZ772921.2231-NODE-2231-length-10613-cov-5.465808_pt1 | contig 10613 bp, 10 predicted proteins | sample MGYA00512117_ERZ772921 | MGnify/ENA primary metagenome ERZ772921 (study PRJEB29015, sample SAMEA2737944) | human oral metagenome | biome: human oral; feature: human-associated habitat; material: dental | place: China | collected 2150 ... | reverse complement strand
AGCACACGAGTTCCGCAGTCTGTGTGAATTTGTCGAAGCTTTGAAAAAGGGTTGCGGGTATGATTGAATTATACGGAGTTTTTTATAAGCATAATTATTTATGTTGCCAACTACACTACTTGCATAATTGTTCTCATTATAGTACAATAATCTTGCCTTTCGAGGAGACCCAAAGAGGGCGATTTATTTTACAAATCTTTATAAAATCTAAGGAAGTCCATAAAACCTTGCCACCCTATTATATTAATGAATACATCAACATAAAATGGCAAAAGCTTCCGCCCATCACAAACAAATGGAAAATCTCATGTATCCCGAAATACCTATGAAACTTATCAAAACATTTAAGTTTAAGTGCATAGATCACACCGCCGACAGTGTAGATCACACCGCCCACAAGCAGCCATATAAAGCTTATTTTCGGCATGGAAGACATGATTTTGGTCAGAGCCAGACTGCAAAGCCAGCCAAGTCCTATGTAAATCACGGAAGAGATCCACTTAGGGTAATGAATCCAAAACATATTAATAAGTATACCTAAGAGTGAAATACCGCAAACCATACTAAAAAGTGTTATGCCGGTTTTTCCGCCAAGTACACTTAAGCATATAGGTGCATAGGTGCCGGTTATAAGTACAAATATCATCATGTGATCAATTTTTCTCAGTAAAGTATTGATCTTTTTAGAAATGTTAAATGAATGATAAGTTGTACTTGCGGCATATAAAAGCAGCATACTTATTATAAATATTATAAAAGTTGCCATGCTTACAGAGCCTACATTATGCCCTGCCGCCTTGGAGAAAAGGAATACGGCAGCTAATATAGTGAGTATAAAGGCTAAAAAGTGTGTTAAGGCACTGCCCGGATCTTTTAATTTATCTATAAATTTAAGCATAATAAACCCCTTTCGATAATATCAAATCTAAAACACATAATATTAAAAACTAATAGATGTAGTTTTGAAAACTACATAATAAAATATAGCATATACTTAAAATATAATCAAGTACTTTACTTGACAAATAATATTAAAACTAATATACTACTAACAAAGGAACATATGTTCAGAAAATGGAGGCAAAATGAATACAGAAGGAAGAAAAAAAGCACTGGATGAGGCTATTTTACAAATAGAGAAAGCCTATGGTAAAGGCTCTATAATGAAACTTGGAGATTCAAGCAGACAGCTTAATGTAGCTGCTATACCGACAGGCTGCCTCGGTATAGATATAGCACTTGGTATAGGCGGTATACCCAGAGGCCGTATTATAGAGGTGTACGGACATGAATCTTCAGGTAAGACCACTGTAGCTTTACACATGGTTGCAGAGGTGCAAAAAAGAGGTGGAATAGCAGGATTTATAGATGCGGAGCATGCTCTTGATCCGGTATATGCCAAGGCAATAGGTGTTGATATAGATAATTTATATGTATCACAGCCGGATAACGGTGAGCAGGCACTGGAGATAGCTGAAACCATGGTGCGTTCAGGGGCTATGGATATAATTATCATAGACTCGGTTGCAGCCTTGGTACCCAAAGCCGAAATAGACGGAGATATGGCAGATCAGCAAATGGGTCTTCAGGCAAGACTTATGAGCAAGGGATTAAGAAAGCTTACAGGTATTATCAGTAAAGGTAATACAACAATTATATTTATAAACCAGTTGCGTGAAAAAATCGGCATAAGCTTCGGTAATCCTGAGGTTACTACAGGAGGTCGTGCTCTTAAGTTTTATTCTTCCATAAGAATAGAGGTAAAAAGAGTAGATTATGTAAAGCAGGGCGGAGATAATGTAGGTAACAGAGTCAGAATAAAAGTTTCTAAGAACAAGGTGGCTCCTCCTTTCAAAGAGGCGGAATTTGATATACTCTACGGTAAGGGTATATCTAAGGAGGGAGATATACTTGACCTTGCAGTAGAGGCTAATATTGTTGATAAAAGCGGTGCATGGTATGCTTATAATTCAGCAAAACTGGGACAGGGAAGAGAGAAGGCTAAAGACTATCTTTTGGAGAACCCGGACATTTGCAAGGAGATAGAACTTAAAGTAAGAGAGTTATACGCACTGCAAAATAGTGATGATCTTTTTGAGAGAGAAGAAGATGAAGTAAACAGTAACTTTAAGAAGGCGACTAAAAAGTCAAAGACCGATAAGAAAAAGGCTGAAGCGGTCGTAGAAGAAACTGTGGAACTTCCGGAAGATGAAGCGGATATTTTTGATGATGATATAGAATAAAACTTAGGTAAAGTGTTAATACTGAGTTATTAACATTAAAGCGAAGATATGTATATTAAAAAAATAATTCCTATAAGCAGTACAAAAAAGAAAATCATTACAGAAGAAGGCATAAGTTTTTGCTTGTATAACAAAGAAGTTAACACATTTGAACTTGAAGAAAATGAGTACTTTGAAAATCTCTATGAAAAAATATATCCTGTGCTTAAAGAACGGATATATAAAAGACTGCTCTATCTTTTAAGTGCCAGAGATTATAACTCCCATGCCCTTAGGCGTAAGCTGATGGAAAGTTATCCCGAGGGTCTGGTGGAAGAGGCGGTAGAATTTGCCGTCTCTAAGCATTATATAGATGATATGGATTATATAGAAAGATATATAAATGCCAATAAGACTAAAAAAAGTAAACTCTTCCTTAAAAATAAATTGATAGAAAAGGGCTTTGATAAAAAAGTAATAGATGCAAAACTTGAAGAATTACATCTTAATGAGTATGATAATATAGAAACCCTGCTTAGAAAAAAAGATTATTACAACCTGAGTGATGCAGACTCAAAAAGAAAGGTTATCAATTATCTTTTAAGGCAGGGATATAGGTATTGTGATATAAAAGAATTCATTTAAGCGAGTTTAAAAAGCCCGATAGGCTAAAGTAAAACCGGTTTATAATACTTTTAACAGGCTTAAATAAGTAAACTCAAAGCAATGATTCGGAAAATTAAAAGAAAACTGTGGAGATGGCTACGAAGAGTATTAAAAGAAAGAAAAGGGAATTGGCATATCAGGGTGTTATATTAAAGGTGTATAAGGACTATATGGAGACCGAAAGCAACAAGGAAGTAATATGGGACTTTATACATCATGACGGTGCTGCCGCAGTGATTCCTGTAAGAGAAGACGGCAAGATACTGATGGTCAGACAATATAGAAATGCTCTTGAAAGGTTTACTTTAGAGATACCGGCAGGTAAGGTCGACAGTCCGGGTGAGGATAAGAGGTTGTGTGCATTTAGGGAGCTTGAAGAAGAAACCGGATACAAGATTGCAAGTCCCGATGATTTGGAATACCTTATAACAGTAAATACTACGGTTGCTTTTTGTGATGAAGAAATAGAGATATATATAGCAAAAAACTTAAGAATTTCAAAACAAAACTTAGATGAAGATGAAGATATTGAGATAGAAGCGTGGGCACTTGATGATTTGATGAAAATGGTATATACTGGGGTCATAAAAGACGGCAAAACAGTAGCAGCGTTAAGCGCTTATGCTTATAGAAATCTAACTATTTAAAGGAGAGATGTTTATGGGACTGATTAAATTAGTTATGGACACCGCCGCAGGAGTGATATCCGACCAGTTTTTGGAGTATTTTTATTGTAACACTATAGATAATGATACTTTGATGGTAAAAGGCACTAAGGTACAGACTGCAAGAGGGCAGAATAACAAGGCTTCCGATAATATTATATCCAACGGATCAAAAGTAATTATCAATGAAGGTCAGTGTATGATGATAATTGATAACGGAGCTATAGTTGAGGTATCTGCAGAACCGGGTGAGTATGTATTCCACAGTAATACAGAGCCCAGTATATTTGCGGGGAAGTTCGGTGAAAGTATTATAGCAAGCTTTAAGCAATTCGGAAGAAGGTTTGCTTACGGTGGTGAGACAGGTCATGACCAAAGAGTTTACTACTTTAATACCAAGATCATTACAGATAATAAATACGGTACAGCCAGTCCTATCCCGTTCCGTGTTATAGATAAGAATATAAGTCTTGATATAGAGATAGGTATACGCAGTCATGGAGAATTCAGTTATACCCTTGTAGATCCTATAATCTTCTATAAGAAACTTGCGGGTAATGTTACGGACAGATATGACAAGGCAGATCTAAATAAGCAGCTTACTGCGGAATTGGTACATGCTTTTCAACCGGCATTTACAAGAGTTGCCGATCAGGGAGTAAGATATTACCAACTTACAGGTAACGTAGATGTTATAAGCAAGGAAACCAAAAAAGAACTTGAGAATTGGAAAGAAGATTATGGTATAGAGCTTGATAAGCTTACTCTTCGCTCAGCAACAGCTTCTGAAAAAGATCAAGATATGATCAAGGAATTACAAAAGAATGCGGTATTCAGAAGTGCGGATATGGCAGCGGCACACCTTGTAAGCGCTCAAGCCGATGCTATGAAGGCGGCAGCTTCCAATACAAGTACCGGTCCTATGATGGCATTTGCAGGTATGAACATGGCTAATGCTGCCGGCGGAGCCAACTCTACAGCGCTTTACGGTATGGCACAGCAACAACAGATGATGCAAAATCAACAATACGGCGGCTATCAGCAGGGAATGCCACAACAAGGCTACCAACAGGGAATGCCGCAGCAAGGCTACCAGCAAGGACAGCCGCAGCAGGGTTATCAGCAAGGAATGTCTCAACAGGGCTATCAGCAGCAGGGACAGCCACAACAAGGTTATCCACAGCAGGGAATGTCTCAGCAAGGACAGCAGGCACAGCCGGACGGTTTCGTAGGTCAGGTTGGAGGACAAACTCAGATAAATGCCACAGCAGACAAAGAGTGGGTATGTGGCTGCGGTCAGCATAATACAACTAAGTTCTGTTCAAACTGCGGTTCCAAGAAGCCTGAAAGTACAGGAGGCTTTAAGTGTGATAAGTGCGGGTGGACACCGGCACCGGGAGCAGCTGCACCTAAGTTCTGCCCTAATTGCGGCGATATATTTGATGAAAACGACAAAATCTGATTATTTTAGAAATTTATAAATTATAATGCACTCAAATAAAAAGTACTCTGTAAAAGGGGTGCTTTTTTATTTTGTAAAAATATTTTACAGAAACTATAGTCTTTTGGAGAACTCCGTCTTGCAGTCAAGTGAGCAGGATAAAGTACCTCTAACGGATTTATTATTTTATTTTCTTTTTTAAGTGTATTTTCAGTTTAGTACTTTATTATATGCGACAGGAGGTGATGATATGGCAAAGCGAATATTTGAAAGAATAGAAAAAAAGTATATAGTTCCAAAGTCTAAATACGAAGAACTTATGCAGGAAATTAAAAAACACATGAAACTTGATGACTATGGCAAACATACTATATCAAATATATACTTTGATACTGAAAACTTTTATTTGATAAGACATTCATTGGAAAAACCTTTATATAAAGAAAAATTAAGACTCAGGGCATACGGAGTGCCGAGTGATAAAAGTGAAGTATTTATAGAAATAAAGAAAAAGTATCAACATGTAGTATATAAAAGGCGTATAGCATTAAAGCTTAATGAGGCAAGGGCGTATTTATATAATAATATAAGCCCTGAAAAATTAAAAAAAGAACAGATATTTAAAGAAATAGAATATATGAAACATAATCTTGATTTGGAACCTAAGGTATGTATAGCCTATGACAGACTGGCTTATTACGGAATAGATGATGCGGAGTTCAGAATAACCTTTGACACTGATATAGTTGCAAGAGATCATAATCTTGATATAACAAAAAGACAATGCAATATAGAACTTTTGGGAAAGGATTTTTATATAATGGAAGTTAAAATAAATATGGCAATGCCGCTGTGGTTATGTCATATATTATCAAAACTTAATATATATCAAAGCTCATTTTCCAAGTATGGAGAATACTACAAGTCAACTATATATAAAAATATAAATACAGTTTCAAAAAGAAAGATAGCGGTAGGCAGGTGTGCGGCAGTATCTGTGTAGTATCACTAAATGATAAATATCTAAAAAGCAGATAGCAGTGGGCAGATTTGCGGCGGCATCTGTGTAGTATCATTAAATGATAAATATCTAAAAAGCAGATAGCAGTAGGCAGATTTGCAGCAGTGTCTATATAGTATCACTAAACAATAAATATCTAAAAATAAAAACAGGAGGAGCAAAATGCTTAACAGTATACTTGCAAGGGTAGCTTCAACCTCAAGCATAAGCCTTAATGAATTTATAATATGTTCAACGGTTTCTGTGGTTTTGGGAATAGTGCTGTCCTTGGTGCATTCATACAAAAATAAAACAAGTTTGAACTTCAGTTTGACACTGATATTATTACCCTTAATAGTTCAATCGGTAATCATGGTGGTAAATGGTAACTTAGGAACCGGAGTTGCGGTTGCGGGAGCATTTTCATTGGTAAGATTTCGTTCGATGCCGGGTACATCCAGAGAGATAGCAAGCATATTCATATCGATGGGAATGGGGCTTGCAAACGGTATGGGCTATGTGGGAATAAGCTGTATCTTACTTTTAATGGTTTGCATAATAACTCTTATCATAAGCTACATACAGTCAAAGGCTGTTAATGATAGAGAGCTTAAAATAACTATAGCGGAAAATATGGACTATGATACGGCATTTGATGAGGTATTTAATAAATACACAAAAAGAGCCGAACTTCAAAAGGTAAGAACAATCAATATGGGAAGCCTTTATGAGCTTCATTACCTGATAACAGAAAAAAATGTAAGTAAAGAAAAAGCTATGCTTGATGACATAAGAGTCAGAAACGGTAATCTTAACATAACCTGCGCTAAGCCGGGAGTAGAGAATATGCAGTTATAATAGCTTGGGAATACAAAAAAGAATATTGAAGACAACAACAGAAAGGCAGATAGATTTATGAAAAAAAGTGAAATAAAAATGGCAGCTTGCTTACTTAGCCTATCCTTAATGGGATTTACTATAACTGGTTGCGCTGCAAATGCAGCAAAGAACAGCAGCAATGAAAGTACCATAAGCGTACAGCAGACAAGCAGTGTCAAAAGTAGCGATACTGAAAGCAAAGATGATGAAACCAAGACTGCAAGTACAAGTAATAGAGATCTAAGCAGTATATATTCCGAAGAAGATCTTAACACAAGTTGGGATAAGTCAAGTTCAACTATAATTACATTGAACGGCAGCGAAGCTAAGGTAGAAGGCTCGGGAGCTAATTACTCTGACGGCAAGGTCAATATAACAAGCTCAGGCACCTATGTGCTAAGCGGTAAGTTCACAGGTCAGGTATACATAGATGCCAAAGACAGTGCGGTAGTACACCTTGTACTTAACGGAGTGGAGATAAACAGTGAAAGCGGTCCGGCAATTTATGCGGCTGACGGTAAAAAGGTAATACTTACCTTAGCGGAGTCAACTGAAAATACCTTAAGTGATACAAGTAACTATACCTTTGCGGATGGAGAAGACGAGCCGGATGCAACCTTATTTATAAAAAATGATCTTGTAATAAACGGAAGCGGTACGCTTAAAGTAAATGCAAATTATAAAACCGCAATCAAGACCAAGGATACATTAGCAATAATTTCAGGAAATTTCGACCTTACATCAGTGGATAATGCTGTAAGAGCCAAGGATGCACTTACGGTAGAAGCCGGAACTTTCAAAGTAAATGCAACAGGTAAAGGCTTTACCTCAGACGGAGAACTTAATATATATGGCGGAGATATAAATATAGAAAAATCGGAAGAAGGTCTCGAGGGTCTTACTGTAGAAATCTACGGGGGAAATGTAGATATAAGCGCAACTGATGACGGAATAAATGCAAGAACCAAGTATGATGACAGTGTAAGTGATGCTGAAAAAGAGATGCTTGGAAACCAAGATCAAGACGGTGTAGAAGTGCGTATAGCAGGAGGTACGGTTAATATTAACGCCTCGGGAGACGCTATAGACTCCAACGGAGACTTATATATAGAGGGCGGTGAAACCTATATAAGCGGACCTACAAGCGGTGGTGACGGTACTTTGGATTACAACGGAGAAGCTAAGATTACCAAAGGTGTGTATGTAGGAGCAGGAAGTTTGGGAATGTTCCAGACATTTTCGGAGGACTCAAGTCAAAACTTCATAAATGTGTATTATGACAGCACACAGGCAGCAGGAACTACTATAACTTTAAGTGATGAGTCTCAAACTAAGTTGATAGAATTTGTGGCTGAAAAAGAATTCGCCACAGTTGTAATTTCACTTCCAAGCCTTGAAACAGGCAAAACCTACACCCTAAAAACAGGCGATACAGAGCAAACTGTAACTATAAACTCAGTAAGCTCAAGTCTGGGTACAAGTAGCGGAGGTTTTGGAGGTCCACAGGGCGGCGGCTTTGGCGGACCGCAAGGTGGCGGACAAGGCGGTTTTGGCGGACCGCAGGGAGGCGGTCAAGGCGAATCACAAGGCGGTTTTGGCGGACCGCAGGGTGGCGACCAAGGTAGCTCACAAGGCAGTGGACAAGGTAGGCATGGAAGACAAGGAGGCGGCTTTGGCAGACCGCAAGGTGGCGGTCAAGGCGAATCACAAGACAGCGGACAGGGCAGACCCGGCAGAAGACAAGGAGGCGGATTTGACGAACCGAACGGACAGCAGCCGCCTGACAGAAGAGGAAGCTCAGAAGGCAGACAGGGCAACTCTTCAAATAATCAAGATACAAGAGGAGGAAGAGGCAGAAACTTTGACAATCGGGAACAATATGGTTGGGAAAACAATTCTTGGGATAATGGTGCATGGGAAGGAGGACAATACCCACAGGATAACCAAGACCGGGGAAGTTATGATAGCCAAGGCTATTATTAAAAAAAGTAAGATGCATACATGATAATAAAAAAGTAATTTGCTATGATAAGCAAGGTTATTACAAAAAGACTAAATTAAAATAATAGTTTCTTAGAAAAATTAAAAAGGGGCTGTTGCATTAAAATAAAATAATACTTTATAGAGTGGTTTTGAATCACTGCTGTATTTTGTATATTTTATTCTTAGTGCAACAGCCATTTTAGATATTAAAGCAGATATCAAAGCCAATTTCGAATTATTGCTATACTCAAAACAAAGCTTCTTTTTTACCGTTTTAGATATTAAAGCTAATTTTGAATTATTACTATGCTCAAAATAAACCTGCTTTTTACTGTTTTTGCTATTAGAGTTAATGTCAGATCCTGCTTTTACAGATGAGCAACAGCCTCGATCTCAAGTAATACATCCTTAGGAAGTCTTGCTACTTCAACACATGATCTGCAAGGATAAGGCTCAGCAAAAACTTCGGCGTAAATAGCATTGATTTTAGCGAAATCATCCATGTTCTTAATAAATAAAGTAGTCTTTACAACCTTTTCGATAGAAGAGCCTGAAGCTTCAACCAAAGCTTTAAGAGAAGAAAAAGCCTGTCTTGCCTGCTCCTCAACGGTGCTTGGAATCTCACCGGTTGCGGGATTAACCGGAATAACACCGGAGGTAAATAACATCTCGCCTAACTTAGTTGCTTGAACATAAGGACCAATAGCAGCAGGTGCCTTATCAGTAGAAATAATTTCCTTCTTCATAAAAACCTCCATAAAATAAATATTAAGAAATGGGAATATCCCCTCATTTCCTAAATACAATTATATATGCTATAATACAAAAATACAAATCAAAGAAAGGTAAAATATTTATTATGAAGTTTTTTTATAAACTCGAAAGAAACTTTGGAAAGTACAGCATTAGAAATCTGATGAATTACTTTGTTATATTTTATGTGGTAGGTTTTGTTATAAGTATAATGAACCCTTACATTTACTATGAATATATGGCACTTGATATAGGAAAGATACTCGAAGGTCAGGTGTGGAGACTTATTACATGGCTTGCCTATCCTCCGACTGACAACATAATTTTCGGGCTTTTTATGATAATAACCTACTACAGTTTGGGAATTGCCTTGGAAAATGTATGGGGAAGCTTCAGATTTAATATATTTATGTTTATGGGCTGCCTTTTTCACATAATAGGAGCCGGGCTTATGTATATATACGGTGTAAGAATGGGTATAGAAGAAATTGCCTACGGTTATCTGACACCTGATAATTTAAACCTGTCAATATTTTTGGCATTTGCACTTACCTTCCCTGAAATGGAATTCAGGCTATACTTTGCCATACCGGTAAAAGCAAAGTACCTTGCCTTTTTCTACATACTATTGGAAATCTACAGTTTTATAGTGGGAAGCCTCTCGAGTAAGGTTACAATAGTGCTTTCACTGCTTAACTTTATAATATTCTACTTTATCAGCAGAAGAAAAAATATAATAAATGATGTAAGTAATATGCAAAGAAGGGCTCAGTACAGAGCCAAGATAAGACCGGTAAATGTAAGCAGACACAGATGTGCCGTATGTGGAAAGACGGAAAAAGATGATGAGAATATAGAGTTCAGATACTGCTCCAAATGCAAGGATGGGCTTGAGTATTGTATGGATCATTTATATACACATGAGCATGTAGAGTAAAATAATGGTTTATCGGGGAGTTGGCAACATAAACAATTAGGCAGTAATAATTAACAGAAACACTCCC
>ERZ772921.2229-NODE-2229-length-10617-cov-5.182825_pt1 | contig 10617 bp, 5 predicted proteins | sample MGYA00512117_ERZ772921 | MGnify/ENA primary metagenome ERZ772921 (study PRJEB29015, sample SAMEA2737944) | human oral metagenome | biome: human oral; feature: human-associated habitat; material: dental | place: China | collected 2150 ... | reverse complement strand
CAAACAGAATTGGATTTGGAAAGCCATAGATACACCGTAAGCAAACCAAAGTGTTCCTTTGCCCCTGCGTAAGGGTATGCTGATGCCATGCTATGCACATCTTGCTAGCTGCTAACAACAATTTTCCAAAAGCAATTCTGTTTGGCTATAAAGTTGATGAATTGGTGGGTTGGTTTATCCTGTACTTCGTGTGTGAGAAGGGTGTTTATCTTGTGTTGGCATCACAGAGAGAACAAACTCCCCTTAATTTATAGCAACATAAAAAGTCAAGACAACTTCGTGGAAAAAGTGCTCTTTCGTTACAGCTTTATTCCGAAAAAGTAACTATTCAGCAATAATGAGCGTTGATTATCAAGAACTTATAAACGTAATATTGTAGCAAAAAGGCTCGAAATGACATTACTTTACCAGAATTTATATGTGTCTGTTTGTGTAACTTATTGGTAATCAATTATCGTTTGTACGCCTTATTGCTGAATAGTTACCCGAAAAAACGCTAATAACCAGCTTGAAATAAGCCACCTTGGGCAAACGGAACGCACAAAAAGGCAGGCGAAAGGCATACGACAACCCTTGCACACACGCCGTAAAAGACGCTGCGCGTATGAACAAAAACACATCTGCCAACCGATTTTAACAAACCGCCAGCACGATGTCGGGCCAACAGGTGACCCAGTAAGGAAGAAGATGCTGCCGCAAACGCCTTGCAACAGTTAAGGCCTACACTATTCCACCGCGTGTATCCACAGGGCGATGGCCAAAATGCTCAACACTACGAATAACACGCGACCTATAATGCGCCGACGCTTGGGCCAATTTAGGTTGCGTTGTTTAATCCGTTCTTCTTCACTAACTCCATTTCTCTTTTCTCTATCCATTTCCTAATTCTATTTTTATGTATAAGTAGACAACTCAACAAGCTTGCAAGCTTACTAGTTTATCAGTTAACAAGTTAACAAGTTAACCAGTTGACGAGTTAACCAGTTAACCAGTTAACCAGTTGACAAGTTGACAAGTTAACGAGTTCACTAGTTGACAAGTTAACGAGTTCGCCAGTTGACAAGTTAACTAGTTTACCAGTTGACAAGTTAACTAGTTGACGAGTTAACGAGTTGACAGGTTAACTAGTTTACTCGTTGACAAGTTAACCAGTTGACAAGTTAACCAGTTGACAAGTTAACCAGTTGACAAGTTAACGAGTTCACCAGTTGAACAGTTGACAAGCTAACAAACTTACAAATAAACATGCTGACACGTCAATAAGACGTCCGCATGATGCAGCTGATGGGTCTAATAGCCCCTCACATCAACCTGCAACAGCTCTTAAAACCTCAATCCCAGTTGAAAGTCGATGAGGTTATAGTTGGTCGTTTTCAGTGCCTTATCGTTTACAAACGCATATTCGGCACTTAGTTTGAGCATTCGCGACAGTTCGCAGTCGATGCCCAGTTCGTATAAAGTCTTGGCCGTGCTGCTCTTTCCGTTAGGGCAATACTGGTCGAAACGTGCCTTTACGTGCAGTTTTTTCCCATTAAATTCGGCCACAGGTGCAATAACCAACCCATAGAAACCATAGGCCTTGTCGCCTGCCTCATAGTTGATGTTGGCGTCTTGCAGGTCGGCTTTGGTGTTATGAGTGGTTTTAAAGCCATAGCCCTTACTGTAAATGTACTCGCTACGGAAGGTCCAACCCTTCGTAACATACTCGCCACTCACAGCAAAACGGCGTTTCTCTACCGTCTGTTTGCCTTTAACCACCTGCTTTTGTCCTGCACCATCCAATATCGACTCGTGCGTATCAGGATCTACTAGCGTGTAATTTCCCACTCGCGCGTAAGAGCCAGTCCAGCCAAACGCACCCAAGCGCATGCCTTTAATGGGCATAACCCACAATCCGCCAATAACGTCTTTGCGCTGATCGGCATCGCGCATGTTGATGCCTTGCCCGTTAAACACGCCCACTTGATAGTGAACCAGTGGCCGTTCGTTGCTGCTGGGAAAAAGGTCGCCCTGAATTTGCAATCCGATGTCGCGCCCATTGCTGGCGGCCTCGCCCGTTCGGTCGCTAAATCCCGATAGTTTCAGCACGCTTTGCCCAAACGACATAAAGCCTTGGTCGATGGGGTGCATGGGATTTTCGAAAGTGAACGGCCGCTTAAATTGCCCCAGTTTTACGCGGAAGGGTTTATACTTCTGCCATTCGGCAAACACATCCACCACACGCGGCGATGTGCCGAGGGTGGCCGTATTGCCGTTAAACTGCACCTGGACTTTCCAATAGAAATCGGTAAGCGCACGTCCTTCTAACGAAAGGCGCGCCATACGGATGTTAAATCCGTTGCTTTCAGCACCTTCTTGGTCGGCCCATTGATATTGCGATATCATGTATCCGCTAAGTTTGAGGTTGCTCACCAAGGTAAGCTTCTTCTCTTCTGTCGGTGTATCGCCGTTTTGTGCGCTGGCGTGGAGCGTTGTTGCCGCCAAGAGCAGCGCAAACATTGCCTTTTGTTTCATGAGTATTTTGTCAATAGTTATTGTCTAGGGTTGTTATAGTCGGAATTGTTAGGTGCGGCGTTCCAGCAACACCACGTTCTCCACGTGGGGCGTATGAGGGAACATGTCTACGGGTTGCACAGCCGTCACCGCATAGCGTTGGTCTAGCGCAATAAGGTCGCGCGCTTGCGTTGCGGGATTGCAGCTAACGTACACAATGCGTTGGGGGTTGGCTCGGATAATGGTTTCTATCACGTCGGCGTGCATGCCTGCGCGCGGCGGATCAGTAATAATAACATCGGGCCGACCGTTGTTGGCGATAAACTCATCAGTCAGAATGTCCTTCATATCGCCAGCATAGAAAGTGGTGTTGCCTATTCCGTTGAGCTCGCTATTTACTTTGGCGTCTTCTATTGCCTCGGGTACATACTCCACACCCACCACTTTCTTAGCCTTCTTAGCCACGAAGTTGGCAATTGTTCCCGTACCCGTGTACAAGTCGTAAACAATTTCTGTACCGCTCAAGTTGGCAAAGCGGCGCGCCACTTCATAGAGATGGTAGGCTTGTTGGGTGTTGGTTTGGTAGAAACTCTTTGGTCCTACCTTGAACCGAAGGTCTTCCATCACCTCGAAGATGTGGTCGTTGCCCTTGAAAACATGCACGGGCAGGTCGCCAAATGTGTCGTTACACTTTTGGTTGTCTACCCAAAGCAGTGATGTTATCTGCGGAAAACGTTCGGCCACGTGGGCAAGCAGGGCGTGGGCCGTTTGTGGGTCGTCGGGCGTTTCAAAGTGAAACTGCACCAACACCATCCATTCGCCCGTGTCGCTATTACGTATCATCACATCGCGCAGCAGTCCTGTTTGCTGTCGAAGGTCGAAGAACGTGATGTTATGTGCTAGCGCATAGTCCCTTATTTCGTTGCGAATTTGATTTTGCAAGTCGTCCATCAGCCAGCATTTCTCGATAGGGAGTATTTTATCGAACGCCCCTGTGATGTGGAAACCGATGGCGTTCATGGTGTCGAAAGTTTCTCCCGATGTCACTTGTTCGCGGGTTAGCCAACGCTTGTTAGAACATCCGAACTCTAACTTGTTGCGATAATGCAGGGTTAACTGCGAGCCCATGATGGGATGGAACGTGGGAAGTTGCACGTGCGAGATACGCGAAAGTTGGTCGTACACCTGCTGTTGCTTGGCTCGCAACTGCTCTTCGTAGGGCAAATTTTGCCACTTGCAGCCGCCGCATACGCCGAAATGTTGGCACGCGGGCTCAACGCGCACGTCGCTGTACTTCACGAAACGCACCACCTCGGCCTCGCAATAGCTGTGTTTTTTCTTTCTTATTTTGAGGTCCACCACGTCGCCTGGCACTGCGAAGGGTACGAAAACAACCATGTCGTTGACCCTCGCCAACGCCTTTCCTTCTGCCGCCACGTCTGTAATGGTGACGTTCTCCAATATCGGAAACTCTTTTCTCTTTCTTGCCATATATATAATAAGGTGCAACGCACACGCGCCGTGAGGGGGAAAAACAAGCCCGCTTTCCGCCCTTTTCTTCACAAAAGACCATCGCACGCAACGTCGGCGTTGCGCCCGAACTTGCGCTACACACCTGCAAAGATACATATTTCCTTCAAAATATCCGAATATTTTGCTCGCTGTTTACGATAACAGGCACTTTTGTCATGTACAATTTACAAAATCGGAGCTGAAAGTTTTGTAAATCAATAATATTTATCTATATTTGCAAAAGGTAAAAACAGAAAACATTATACGTTCTAATTCAATGAGTGAAAAAAGAGTTTACACCTTCGGCAATGGCGTTGCCGAGGGTAAAGCAGACATGAGAAATCTGCTAGGTGGTAAAGGAGCCAACTTGGCTGAAATGAATCTTATCGGCGTTCCCGTGCCTCCGGGGTTCACCATCACCACAGATGTTTGTAACGAATACTTCGAAAAAGGGAAAGAAAAGGTTGTATCTCTGCTTAAAGGCGAAGTTGAAAAGGCCGTCAATCACATTGAAGACTTGATGAACTGCAAGTTTGGCGACGTGAAAAATCCGTTGCTCGTGTCGGTTCGTTCGGGCGCGCGCGCCTCTATGCCCGGCATGATGGACACCATCCTGAACCTCGGACTGAACGACGAAGTGGCCAAAGGATTGGCAGAAAAGTCGGGAAACGAGCGTTTCGCTTACGACAGCTACCGCCGTTTCGTACAAATGTACGGCGATGTGGTACTGGGAATGAAACCCACCAATAAGGAAGACATCGACCCCTTTGAAGAGATCATACAGCAAGTGAAGGCCGAACGCGGCATCAAGCTAGACAACGAAATGACCGTTGACGAACTCAAAAAGCTCGTTGTACTGTTTAAGCAGGCCATCAAGAGACAAACGGGAAAAGATTTCCCCACCGACCCGATGGAACAACTATGGGGAGCCATCTGCGCCGTGTTCGACAGTTGGATGAACGAACGCGCCATACTCTACCGCAAGATGGAAGGCATCCCCGCCGAATGGGGAACGGCCGTTAACGTGCAAGCGATGGTATTCGGCAATATGGGCAACACTTCGGCAACTGGCGTTTGTTTCAGTCGCGACGCCGCAACAGGCGAAAACCTCTTCAACGGAGAATATCTCGTTAACGCACAAGGCGAGGATGTGGTGGCCGGAATCCGCACGCCACAACAAATTACGAAGGAGGGTTCGTTACGTTGGGCGGCCCAACAGCTCATCGACGAAGACGTTCGCGCAAGCCAATATCCCTCTATGGAAGAGAACATGCCGGAGATTTACGCTCAGCTTAACGCCATCCAAGAAAAGCTGGAACGCCACTATCACGACATGCAAGACATGGAGTTCACCGTACAAGACGGCAAACTGTGGTTCTTGCAAACGCGTAACGGAAAACGTACGGGTACGGCAATGGTGAAAATTGCAATGGATTTGCTGCGCGAAGGCGAGATTGACGAGAAGACGGCCTTGAAACGTTGCGAGCCCAACAAGCTAGACGAACTGCTGCACCCCGTATTCGACAAGGCTGCACAAAAGCAAGCTAAGGTTCTTACCCGCGGTTTGCCGGCATCGCCCGGCGCAGCTTGCGGACAAGTAGTGTTCTTTGCCGACGATGCCGCACGCTGGCACGAGGAAGGGCACCAGGTTATCATGGTCCGCATAGAAACGTCGCCCGAAGACCTCGCCGGCATGTCGGCAGCCGAGGGCATTCTCACCGCACGCGGCGGCATGACTTCGCACGCTGCCGTTGTTGCTCGCGGCATGGGCAAGTGCTGCGTTTCGGGTGCCGGTGCCATCAACATCAACTATAAGGAGCGTACGCTCGAAATAGACGGCGTGCTGTTGCACGAAGGCGATTACATCTCGCTAAACGGTAGCACGGGCGAAGTTTATCTGGGACAAGTTACCACACAACCCGCCAAAGTGACGGGCGACTTGGCCGACCTGATGGAGCTTTGCAACAAGTACACCAAGCTGGTTGTGCGTACCAATGCCGACACCCCACACGATGCACAAGTGGCAAGAAACTTCGGAGCAGTGGGAATTGGCCTATGCCGCACCGAACACATGTTCTTCGAGAATGAGAAAATCAAGGCCATGCGCGAGATGATACTCGCCGACAGCACCGAGGGACGTGAGAAAGCACTGACAAAACTGCTGCCTTTCCAACGCCAAGACTTCTACGGCATACTCAAATCGATGAACGGATACCCCGTAAACGTGCGCCTACTCGACCCGCCTTTGCACGAATTTGTGCCACACGACTTGGAAGGTCAGCAAGTAATGGCGGCAGACATGGGCGTGTCTGTACAAGAAATTCAACGCCGCGTAAACTCACTAAGCGAGCATAACCCCATGCTGGGACATCGCGGTTGCCGTCTGGGTAACACCTATCCCGAAATCACGGCCATGCAAACACGCGCCATTCTTGGTGCAGCCATCCAGCTGAAGAAGGAAGGTTTCGACCCACATCCCGAAATCATGGTACCGCTCATTGGTGTTGTTCACGAGTTCGACCAACAGGAAAAGGTTATCCGCGACACGGCTAAGAAACTCTTCGAAGAAGAAGGTATGGAGGTTGACTTCCACGTTGGAACCATGATTGAGGTGCCCCGCGCAGCCTTGGTTGCCGAAAACATCGCCAAAAGAGCCGAGTATTTCAGCTTCGGAACGAACGACCTAACGCAGATGACCTTCGGTTACAGCCGCGACGACATCGCCAGCTTCTTGCCCGTTTACCTGGAGAAGAAGATTTTGAAGGTAGACCCCTTCCAGGTTCTCGACCAGAAAGGTGTTGGCCAGCTCATCGACATGGGTGTGAAGAAAGGCCGTTCCACACGTCCCGAACTAATCTGCGGCATCTGCGGAGAGCACGGCGGCGAACCCGAATCGGTGAAGTTCTGCCATCGCGTAGGCCTCAACTACGTTAGCTGCTCGCCCTTCCGTGTGCCCATCGCACGCTTGGCAGCCGCACAAGCAGCAGTAGAAGATTAAGTAGAAAGGGGGAAAACAATTGACATCTTAGCCAATTAGCGAGTTGATGAGTTGACAAATTCACGAGTTAACACTGCTGACGAGTTTACAAGTCAACAAGATTAACGAGTTTACAGGCTGGTAGGTTCGCTAGTTAACTAGCAGACAGTCCCCTTAGAAACCTACCCTATCACAACGAAACAGGCATCCTCCACACCGAGGATGCCTGTTTGTTTTTATTGGGCTAAGATTGCTTGCAGTGTGCAGCTAGCTGTTTTTAAATCCAATCGGTTATTAAACCCCAATCTGAAACATTGGCAAAGCCCCCTCCACAATAAAGCTTCATAACTGGCAACTTGCTGACAATCAACAACGAATCTTTTAAGCGTATGGGGGTTGCAGAAACTTCAATCTGTCCTTAGAGAACTTCAAAAACAAAATGTTACGAATGTTTTCGCTGACGTTTGCAAATCCGAACAGCCCTGCAATCACCCGCGCTGGCGGTCGAAAGCATACTTACTTTCCGTGCCGTTGGCCACACGCGCGTACATGGGGCAATTGCCTTTGTCCAACTTTCGGCAAGAAATTTAACATTATTACTGCCCTTTCTGTCCACCAATCGCCCACCTTGGCGCAAAAAATCGATTCTCGCGAAGATTGTTTTTGGTGCAAAAAGGGCTTACTTGTAAATGCAGGCAAAATGAATTTTTATTAAAAACGAACGCCATTTGCACCAGATTTTGGGCCATTTGCAGCAAAACACAGTGCGTTTTGGTGCTAAATGCAGTGCGTTTTGGTGCTAAACGCAGTACGTTTTGATACTAAATGCAAGGTAAAATGGTGCTAAACGCAATGCGTTTTGATGCTAAATGCACCGCGAAATGCTGCAAAATGCGAGTCGAAAAGCATAAAAATACACTGTAACGGTATAAACAAACCCTTTTAGAACCATGAAAAACATGGCTGAAAAGGGCAAAATAGCCCTTAAAAAGTAGGGTTTTAGGGGCTAAAAGCGGATATTTGGGCATAAAAAATAATGGGTTGGCAACCAAACTAGAAAGGCAAAATGGTGCAAAATGCAGGTTCTGCACCTAAAAATAGACAAAACTAAAGTCGTGAGAGACTAGAAATAGTGCCAAATTACCCACTTTTTAACCTGTATTTTCGCTAGAACGGAGTGAAAATTAGAGCGATATTGTAAAACAAAAAAAAGAATTTAAGTTTTTAAGTTGGTTAGTTGACAAGTTAACAAGTTAACGAGTTGACAAGAGTGATGAGTGGGTTAGTTTGGTGAGTTGTTGAGATTATGAGTTTGTGAGTTTAAGTTTGCAGATTGATGAGTTAATGAACATGTGAGTAGACAAACACATGAGTTGATGAGTTGATGAGTTTGCGAGTTTGTGAGTTTGTGATTTGATGAGTTTGCGAGTTTAATGAGTTTGTGAGTTTTTGAGCTTGTAAGTTGATGAGCTGTTGAGCTGATTAGTTGGTGAATTGGTGAGTTGGTGAGTTGATTAGTTTGTGAATTTGCAAGTTTGATGAGTTTGTGAGCTTATGAGTTATTGAGCTTGTAAGTTGATGAGCCCATGAGTCGACGAGTTGGCTAGTTTACAGGTTGGTAAATTCATAAGGTTGCGAGTTTAGTTTAGGTCTATTGGTTGTTAAGTTTATTAAGTTATGTGATGCTTACACCCATACTACAAATACAACAAGGCATATTACTCCCCTCTCCCTTTGGAGAGGGGCTGGGGGTGAGGCCTTGTTCTTCTTTAATTCATCTTCAACAGCTCCTCAATATTCTGGCGGCTATTTCCCAGTCGCGGCACCTTATGTTGTCCGCCCAGTTTGCCTTTGCTTTTCAGCCAATCGTTAAACAGGCCTTGTCGTGCCTCAACCACTTCCAGCTGTTGCAGGGTGATGTTCTTATGTCGTTTAGCCTCGTAGTCGCTGTTAAGTTGTTGCAGGCGGAGGTCGAGTGCCTGGGCAAAGGCATCTAAAGAAGTAGGCTTGTGCGCAAATTCCACAAGCCATTGGTGCCTACATTTGGCCTCGGCATCCATGAAAACAGGCGCCGCCGTGTACTCTAACACCTCTGCACCCGTTTGTTTGCAGGCGTAAGCCAAGCCCTGTTCGGCGTTATCCATAATCAGTTCTTCGCCAAAGGCATTGATAAAGTATTTTGTTCGCCCCGTAATCTTAAACTTATAAGGCTGCGTGGAGGTGAAACAAACCGTGTCGCCAATAACATAACGCCACAAACCACACGTGGTGCTAATCACCATCGCATAGTTACGGCCAGGCTCAACGCCCCAAAGCGGAACCACCGAGGCATTGTCTGTTCCAAATTCGTCCATCGGAATGAACTCGTAGAACACGCCGTAATCTATCATGAGCAGCATAGCCTCGTCGTCGGGAGCGTCTTGTAGACCGAAAAAGCCTTCGCTGGCGTTGTAAGTTTCCATGTATCGCATGTGCGACGAGCCAACAAGTTTGCGGTATTGCTCGCGATAAGGGCCAAAAGCAATGCCGCCGTGGAAGAACACTTCGAGGTTGGGCCACACCTGGGCAAGCGTATCTTTGCCCGAAAGTTCGAGCACACGCACCAGTACAGAGAGCATCCACGAGGGCACGCCCGATATGTTGGTAACGTTGGCGTGCAAAGTTTGTTGGGCAATGGCCTCGCGTTTCGCCTCGAAGTCGGGCATTAGCGCAATGCTTTTCTTGGGAACGCGCACGATATTGGCCAAGGGGTTGATGTTTTCGATGAGTATCGCGCTGAGGTCGCCCACTAGGCTATGCGCCACGTTATAGTTGGCCGCATGACTTCCACCCAATATCAGGCTGCGCCCATCGAATAGTCGACTCTTGGGATTGTTGCGCAGATAAAGTGCCACGGCATCTTTTCCGCCTTTGTAATGAATGTTCTTCAAACCTTCGGCAGATACGGGGATGAATTTGCTTTTGTCGTTGGTGGTTCCCGACGATTTGGCGTACCACTTCACCACGCCAGGCCACAAGACGTCGGCCTCACCGTGGCGCATGCGGTCGATAGGCTCTTTCAGCTCTTCGTAAGTGGTTACGGGTAGCTGTTTGGCAAAGTGTTCGTAGGTTTGTATGTCGTTCATTCCCCACGTATTGCCATATTGCGTGCGTTGTCCTTGCTGCACAAGGTGGGTCAACACGCGCCTTTGTATCTCTTCGCTATGGTGGGCGTACGTTTCTATGTCGGCCTGTCGGCGTTTGAAAGCTCCGCTCACTAAGGATGTAATGCTCATTGTAAGTTTGTTTGAAAGGGCAAAATTACGTCAAAAACATGAAAAAACGCCATATTTGGAGAAGAAATGGCGCGTGTGGTGGGTAACTGATGAGGAATAAAGGGGGTGGGGGATAAATAATGAACGGCAAGTGTTACATATATGGAAACGTCTTAGTAACTTTGTAATATGGCGAGAAATGGGCATAAAGCCCCTATTTAGATTATGGATTTTGCTAGCTTGTGAATTAATAAAACATTTGGCCAACAACTTATTAACTTGTTTACTCGTGAACTTGTAAACTGATAAAACTTCAATAAACGACGACAACAATGAAACCAGAAAAGATATATACCCACGAAGAAATGCTCGACAAAGTGT
>ERZ772921.2228-NODE-2228-length-10619-cov-3.794017_pt1 | contig 10619 bp, 7 predicted proteins | sample MGYA00512117_ERZ772921 | MGnify/ENA primary metagenome ERZ772921 (study PRJEB29015, sample SAMEA2737944) | human oral metagenome | biome: human oral; feature: human-associated habitat; material: dental | place: China | collected 2150 ... | reverse complement strand
AGAGAAGTGTCTCCCGAAGGGAGATCGGCTGAAGCCACCCGGGCGAAGCCGAGTCCTTAAGCGCCGGGGCGGCAGACGGCCTGAGCGCGGACAGACAAAGGCGGCAGGGCGGCATAGCGATAGCCTTCCGGTGTGAATATCTGCCGGCGGCACGGTGTTGCGCTATGCTGCGCGGTTTGCAATGTAAGGCGGGGGAGGGCGGATTAAGCGGATCCCAGGGAGGAAAAATGTTTGCCGATACTGCGAAAATTTTTGTAAAGAGCGGAAAGGGAGGGGACGGCCATGTTTCCTTTCGGAGAGAGCTCTATGTGCCCGCCGGCGGGCCCGACGGGGGAGATGGCGGAAAGGGCGGAGACATCATATTTGAGGTGGATTCCGGCCTCAACACGCTGGAGGATTTCCGGCATAAAAGGAAATATACCGCGGAGCCCGGCCGGGAGGGCGGAGGAAAGAGGATGCACGGGAGGAGCGGGAGAGATCTCGTGATCCGCGTCCCGGAGGGGACGATACTTCGAGAGGATGAGTCGGGAAAGATCATCGCGGATATGAGCGGGGAAAACAGGAGACTTCTTCTCTTAAGAGGCGGGAAGGGCGGACTCGGCAATATGCATTTTGCGACGCCCGCCATGCAGGCTCCGAAATATGCGCAGCCGGGGCAGGATTCGAGAGAGCTTTGGCTGCGGCTTGAGCTTCGCGTGATCGCGGATGTGGGGCTTTTGGGCTTTCCCAATGCGGGGAAGTCCTCTCTCCTTTCCATGTGCTCCAATGCCCGGCCCGAGATCGCGAATTATCATTTCACGACGCTCACGCCGCAGCTTGGCGTCGTCGGACTTAGGGGGGACAGAAGCTTTGTGATGGCGGATATCCCCGGACTCATCGAGGGAGCTTCGGGGGGAGTCGGCCTCGGATACCAGTTTCTCCGGCATATTGAGCGCTGCCGTGTCTTGATCCATGTCGTGGATCTCGCCGGCACGGAGGGGAGGGATCCCGCAGCGGATATCGAGACGCTTCGGAGGGAGCTGAGAAGCTATGATGAGCATCTCCTGGAGCGCCCCATGCTGATCGCGGCGAATAAGGTCGATCTCCTCTCGGCGGAGGAGGAGAGGGAGCGCCTCGATATCCTCAGGGAAAAATACGGGGATCGGATGGAGGTCTTGCCGATCTCCGCGGCGGCGAATACCGGGATCGGGGAGCTCCTGGAGGCGGCCTGGAGGCTTCTTGAGAGGGCCGGAAGAGAGAGAAGGGTCTATGAGAGCGAGTTTGACCTCTCTTCGATCGGAAATGAGGAGCTGCTCCCGCTGGAGTATGGAAATCCGAAGCCGGGATTTTTCACGGTGGAGGGCCCGAAGATCGAGAAGATGCTCGGCTATACCAATCTGGAGTCCGAGAAGGGCTTTGCCTTCTTCCAGCGCTTTATGGAGGAGCAGGGAATCATCAAGAGACTGAAGCGGATGGGACTAAAGGAAGGGGACAGTATCCGGATCTACGGGCACGAGTTTGAATATCTGGACAGCGAGGGGGATGATTTCCCTGCATCCGAGAAGGAGGAGGAATGAAATATATCAAAAGCAGCAAGCACCGGGCGCTTTTAAAGAGTGCCGCGATGGGATTGTCCCCGGCTCTTTCGATCGGGAAAAATTCGCTGACTGCGGAATTTCTCCAGTCGCTCTCCGAAAATATCGAAAAGAATGAGCTGATCAAGATCCAGATTCTGAAAAACTGTGAGGATGATCCGATGGAGCTCGCGGAGACGCTGGCAGAGCGCTCTCATTCCGAAATTGTGCAGCTGATCGGGCGAAAGATCGTGCTGTATAAGCCTGCGAAGGAGGAGAAGAACAGAAAGTATGAGGTTGGAACAGGGAGAAGCTGAGGAGGGGAGAAGAGGGACGGGCATCCTCGGAGGAAGCTTTGATCCGATTCACAATGCGCATCTTCGCCTCGCGGACTGCGCGCTCAAGGAGCTCGGACTTTCGGAAATCTGTTTCCTTCCAGCCGCGCATCCCTATCTCCATAAGCATAAGGATATCAGCCCCTTCGAGATCCGCGCGGAAATGACGAGGCTTGCGATCCGCGGGCGCCGGGACTTCCGCCTCTCCCTCATGGAGGGGGAGAGGGAGGGCCCCAGCTATACTGTGGATACGCTTCGAATCCTCCGGGAGCGCTGCCCGGGGGAGAGCTTTACGCTGATCATCGGGGCAGACCAGCTCTACGAGCTTGAGAATTGGCATGAGCCTTCCCTTCTCTTTCGTCTTTCGGAGATCGCCGCGGCGAGGCGGGATTCCGGGAGGAGGGAGAGAAGTCTTTCGGAGCAGGCGGAGTACCTGAGGGGAAGGTACGGCGCGAGAATTCACCTCCTTTCTATGGAGGAAACGGAGATCTCCAGCAGCAGGATCCGGGAGATGGTCCGAAGGGGGGAGGACATCTCCGGCCTGGTGCCGGAAAGCGTCCTTTGCTATATCCGGGAGAAGGGGCTTTGGAGGAGCTGAGCTCTCTGTTTCCTGAGACAGGGGCAGGATAAGGGAATTCTGTGTACAGAGCCGTAGAGCTGTGGTACACTGGATGCAATGAAACGGCCTGTCAGGGGCGATTTCGGATCTCCAGGGATCGAATCAGAAGGGAGGAGTATGAGTTTTTGTCCAAATTGTGGAAAAGAAATGAAGATGGGGGCGAAGTTCTGCCCTTATTGCGGGGAGAAGCTTCCTGCGTCTTCGGGGAATGCGGCGCTCCCTGCTTCTGAAGAGAGGAGCAAGGGAGAGGAGAGCACTTCCGCTCCGCTGACAAGCGAAGGGAACATTGCCTCCGAAAAGGAGAGCGCTTCTGTTTCTCTGACAGGCGGGGAGAGCGATTCTTTTGAAAAGGGCGCTGAGGAGAGAACGGAAAAGGAGAGCGCGTCTGCTCCGCTTGCAGGCGGGGAGAGCATTGCCTCGGAAGAGGGCACTGAGGAAGGACCGAAGGAAGAGAACGCTTTCACGCTGGTGCCAGGCAGTGAGAGTGCTGCCTCCGAAAGAGGCAGTGAGGAAGGATCGAAGGAGGAGAGCAGCTCCGCTATAGTGACAAGCGGAGGGAGCATCGCCGGAGAGCTGCAGGGGACCGTGTCCTCCGGAGCGTGGAATCCTCAGAGCAGGCCGGAGGAGGGATATCACTACACTGTGGAGGAGCCGAAGAAGAAGGGGATAAATCTCCTCCTGATCGGCCTTCTCGCCATCATCGGCATTTTCCTGATCGCCTTCTTCGCCTTTGGCGCGAATACTCTGCTCCGGGGCGGCGGGGGCGCGAAGAAGCAGTTTGTAAACCTCCAAAAGCAGCTCTTCCTGGAAAAGTCCGAGGGGCTTCGGAAGCTTGGCTTTTTTGACATCGACAGGGATTTTTCCACGGATCTTACGATTACGGCTTCCGTCGATGGAAGCGCTGCGGCGGATGAGATCAATCAGCAGCTCGAGGATTCCTCCGTTGTCATGAAGCTCGATACATCGGAGAAGAGGACGCTCTTTGATTTAAGGCTGAATTACATGGGCTCTGATATCCTGAAGCTTTTCACAAGCTATGATAGTGAAAAGGGGAAGGTCGGATTCTATCTTCCGGATGCGGATGAGAATTATTATGTCGCCGATCTTAAGACGCTCTACCAGAATATGACGGACGAGGAGATCGAGCTTCCGGACGAGAAGAAGGTGAAGGAGAATCGGAAAGAGGCTCTGAAGATCTATAACCGGTATTTTGATCTTGTCACTTCTATGATCAACAAAAAGAATCTGAAGCTCAGCCGGGAGGAGGTCAGTCTGGAGAGGCTGGGAGAGCATTTTAAGGGAAAGGTCTATACCTTCCGCCCGGATGCGGAGGAGATGAGGACGATGCTCCGGGAGCTTGCGGATAAGATGGAGGATGATGAGGAGCTCAGCGACTTCCTGAAGAAGATGAACCAGGAGAATATGCTTGGCTTTACAGGACAGAAAAAGAGTGACAAGGATATTGAGAGGATGATCCGGGATGGCGCAGACGAGATCCGGGAGAAGGCGGATGAGTACTCGAAGGAGCTGGAGAGTGAGGACCTGAGCTGGGTTGTCGCAACGGAGAAGGGAAAGGTCAGACTCATCCGGATCGAATCAAAGAGCGGGAGCCTGAGCTATGAGAGAGGGAAGGATGGAGACGGAAAGATCACGGAGTGCCTGAGCAGAAGTGATGCCTCCGGTACTGTCGTATTGGAGAACAGCTACCGCGTGAAGGGGAAGAACTATGAGGGAAAGATCAGTCTGGAGGGACCCGGAGTCCCGCCCCGGACGGCTCTTGTCTATGATTTTGACAGCGGAAAGCACTCCGTCTTCCTCCCGTACGGGGATTACGAGCTTCGGGGCATGGATGATCTGGATTTAAGCTTAAGGGTAGAGGAGGGGGAGAAGGGAAGCAGCCTGCATACCTTCAGTCTGGATGGCTTGGAGTCCCTTTCTCTTCCGCTGAGCGGGGCAGAGCTCAGGATTCAATCGACGGACAAGAGTACGGCGGAGCTCCCAAAGAAGGAGGAGACCGACATCAGCGGGTATTCGAAGGAGGAGCTCGCGCAGCTCGCCGAGCAGATCGCCGGAAAGCTTGAGGGGGTTTTGCAGTCCGCTATGGACGGCGATCTCTCCCAGGGATAGAGCGTGGAGGAGCTTCTGGAGATCCGGGACCTTAGGAAGGGATACCGCGGGAAGTGCCGGAAGGGAGGAGAAGACAGGGCGGTGCTGTCCGGGCTGTCTCTCCGTCTTTTCCGGGGAGAAATCCTGGGAATACGGGGGAGAAACGGGGCGGGGAAGAGCACGCTGCTCCAGATCATCGCCGCCGTGAGGAAGCCGGACAGCGGAGAGCTTCTCTACCGGGGAGCGGAGAAGCGGGGGATTTCCTATCTCCCGCAGGAGCTCTCTCTCTATGAGGAGCTCACGGTCTCGGAAAATCTGCACTTCTATGGGGCGGCGCTCTCCCTCCGGGCGGAGCAAATCCGGCCGAGATGCCGCTGGCTGCTCGATCGGCTCGGACTTTCGGGGAGAGAGAAAAATCTTGTGTCGGAGCTCTCCGGCGGCATGAAGCGGAGAGTTCACCTCGCCAGCGCTCTTATGGGGACGCCGGAGCTTCTGCTCCTCGATGAGCCGACCGTCGGAAGTGATGATGAGTCCGCGGAACGGATTCTGGCTCTCATCCGGCATTTCCGGGAGCGCGGAAGCGCAGTGATCATGACGAGCCATCGAAGCGGAGAGCTGGATGAGCTCTGCGACAGGGTGATGACGCTGGAGAGCGGGAGGCTCTTAGAGGCGTAGTCGCGCTGCCGAATGGATGTCTTTGGAATAGGGGCGGATTTTCTGCCGCCCTCTGAGAAACGCGCCGGATATTCCCTTGGGAGTATGGCGCGTTTCCTTGAGAGAAGGGAGAAGAGGATGACGATACTTGTGAGCGGAGGGGCCGGCTATATCGGAACGCATACCTGCGTAGAGCTTCTTCAGAGAGATTATAAGGTGATTATCCTGGACAATCTCTATAATTCCAGTGAGAAGGCGGTGGAGAGAATCCGTGAGATCACGGGGAAGGCGGTGAAATTCTACCGGGTCGATATGCGGGACAAGGAGGGAGTGGAGAGGGTCTTTCAGGAGAATCCGGATATTTCGGCGCTGATCCATTTCGCGGGGCTGAAGGCCATCGGGGAATCTGTGAGAAAGCCGATGGAATATTATGAGACGAACATCGGGGGGCTTTTGAATCTCACGGATGCGATGCAGAGGCATGGGTGCAAGAACATCATTTTTTCCTCCTCCGCGACGGTCTATGGGGATCCCGCCGAGATTCCGATTACGGAAAGCTGTCCGAAGGGGCTCTGTACCAATCCCTACGGCTGGACGAAGTGGATGCAGGAGCAGATTCTCACGGATATCCACACGGCAGATCCGGAGTGGAATGTGATTCTTCTCCGCTACTTTAATCCGATCGGGGCCCATCGCTCCGGGCTGATCGGAGAGGACCCGAAGGGCATTCCGAATAATCTCCTCCCCTATGTCTCTCAGGTCGCGATCGGAAGACTGCCGAAGATCCAGGTCTTCGGGGCGGATTATCCGACGCCGGACGGGAGCGGGGTCCGGGACTATATCCATGTCGTGGATCTCGCAAGGGGCCATGTCCATGCGCTGGAACGTCTTAAGAAGAAGGATGGAGTCTTTGTGTGCAATCTCGGGACCGGCAGGGGCTACTCCGTTTTCGAGGTGATCCGCGCCTTTGAGAAGGCCTGCGGGAAGGAGCTTCCCTATGAGATAAAGCCCAGGAGGGAGGGGGATATCGCGGTATGCTATTCGAGCCCCGAAAAGGCGCTCCGGGAGCTGGGATGGAAGGCGGAGTTCGATCTCGACGCGATGTGCCGGGACTCCTGGAACTGGCAGAAGAAAAATCCGAACGGCTATGCGGATCCGAAAAAGGACTGAGGCGAGGGGCATGGAGCAGAAAAACTCTTGAAAAAGAAAACAGATGTATGCTATTATAGCCGCCGAAAGAGAAACTTGAGATGGAGGGCGAGGGATTTTCATGGCAGAGAAGTACAATGCGGACAGTATCACCGTGCTGGAGGGGCTCGAGGCCGTGCGGAGGAGGCCGGGGATGTATATCGGCTCCGTCGGCACAAAGGGCCTGAACCACCTGATCTATGAGATCCTGGACAATTCCGTGGATGAGCATCTCGCGGGGTACTGCACGAAGATCTGGGTCACGCTGGATCCGGACGGCTCCTGCACGGTCCGGGACAACGGCCGCGGCATCCCTGTGGGGATTCATAAAAAGGGGGTCTCCGCGGAGCGGGTCGTGATGACGACTCTCCATGCGGGCGGGAAGTTCAACGCCTCCTCCTACAAGATTTCCGGAGGGCTGCATGGTGTGGGCTCCTCCGTCGTGAATGCGCTTTCCTCCTATATGCGGATCCGTGTCTTCCAGGACGGGAAAATCTATGAGGATGAGTACAGCCGCGGCGTCCCGACGAAGGAGCTTTCGGACGGCATGCCGCCTGTGATCGGAAAGACCAGGGAGAAGGGGACGGAGATCCGTTTTATCCCGGATCCGGAGATCTTTGAGAAGACGCAGTTTCGGGCGGAGTGGCTGATGTCCAGGCTCCATGAGACCGCCTATCTGAACCCGGAGCTGAGCATCCACTACTGTGACAGGAGGGGAGAGGAGGAGATCCTCGCCGACTACCACGAACCGGAGGGACTCAGGGCCTTCGTCAGAGATCTCGACCGGGACTGCGGGGAGGCCGTAAGCCCGGAGATTTACTTCCGGGGAAGGGCGGAGAACACGGAGCTTGAGTGCTGCATTCAGTTCACGGACTCCTTTGAGGAGAATATCCTCGGCTTCTGCAATGATATCTACACCCAGGAGGGCGGGACGCATATCGTCGGCTTTAAGACGAAATTCACGCAGCTCATCAACGGCTATGCCAGGGAGCTCGGACTTTTGAAGGAGAAGGATCCGAACTTTACGGGGGCGGATACCCGAAACGGCATGACTGCAGTCATTGCGCTGAAGTATCCGGAGCCGATCTTTGAGGGACAGACGAAGACCAAGCTTGCGAGTCTGGACGCGGCAAAGCATGTCGCCGCCATCGCAGGGGAGGAGCTCTCGCATTATTTCGACCGGAATATCGAGGTCGTAAAGGCGATCATCGGCTGCGCGGAAAAGTCCGCGAGGATACGGAGGCAGGAGGAGAAGGCCAAGACCAATCTCCTCTCGAAATCGAAGTACAGCTTTGATTCCAACGGAAAGCTCGCAAACTGCATCTCCAGGGAGCCGGAGAACTGCGAGATCTTCATCGTGGAGGGGGACTCCGCCGGGGGCTCCGCGAAGAGCTCGAGGGATCGGAATACGCAGGCAATCCTGCCGCTTCGGGGAAAGATCCTGAATGTCGAAAAGGCCTCCATCGACAAGGTACTCGCGAACGCGGAGATCAAGACGATGATCAATGCCTTCGGCTGCGGCTTCTCGGAGGGCTACGGAAATGACTTCGACATTTCAAAGCTCCGCTACCACAAGATCATCCTGATGACCGATGCCGATGTGGACGGCAGCCACATCGATACGCTGCTTCTGACCTTTTTCTATCGCTTCATGCCGGATCTCATCCGGGAGGGGCATGTCTATGTCTCCATGCCGCCCCTTTATCTCGCGACACCCAGCGCGAAGAAGGAGAAGGCGGAGTATCTCTACGACGACAAGGCCCTGCTTCGCTACCGAGAGAAGCATCGCGAGGGAAGCTATGAGATCAAGCGCTTCAAGGGTCTTGGGGAGATGGATCCTTCAGAGCTTTGGGAGACGACGCTCAATCCGGAGAACCGGGTCTTAAAGCGCGTGGAGATCGAGGACGCGCGGCTCGCCTCCGAGGTGACGGGAATGCTGATGGGCACGGAGGTCGGACCGAGGCGGGAATTTATTTATGAGCATGCGAGAGAGGCGACGATTGACGCCTAAGCCCGGGACAGGAGAGAGGATATGGCAGAAAAGATATTGACGACGGAATTTTCGGAGGAGATGCAGAAATCCTATCTGGATTATTCCATGAGCGTCATCACCTCCCGCGCGGTGCCGGACATCCGGGACGGCTTAAAGCCGGTGCAGAGGCGGGTGCTCTACGATATGAATGAGCTGCACGTCCACAGCGACCGCCCGACTCTGAAATCCGCCAGGATCTGCGGCGACACCATGGGAAAATATCATCCCCACGGCGACGCCTCGATCTATGAGACTCTCGTGGTGCTCGCGCAGGACTTTAAGAGGATGCAGCCCCTCGTCCAGGGGCAGGGAAACTTCGGCTCCATCGAGGGGGACTCCGCGGCCGCGCCGAGATATACGGAGGCGAGGCTGCAGCGCTTCACGGATGAGGTGATGCTTCGGGATCTGGAGACGACGGTCCCCTTTCAGCCCAATTACGATGAGAAGCTCCGGGAGCCGGAGGTGCTCCCCGCGAGAATCCCTTATTTTCTTCTGAACGGCTCGGAGGGGATCGCGGTCGGCATGACGACCTCCGCCCCCTCGCATAATCTCTCGGAGATCATCGATCTCGTACTGGCCTATCTGAAGAATCCCGCGATGGAGACCCGGGAGATGCTCCATTACCTTCCGGGGCCGGACTTTCCGACAGGGGGCATCATCGCAAACCGCTCGGAGCTTCTCGACATCTACCGGACGGGGAGCGGGAAGCTCAAGCTCCGGGGGAAGCTCGTCTTTGAGAAGAGGAAGGGGAGGAGCGATAAGGACAAGCTGATCGTCACGGAGATCCCCTATACGATGATCGGCCAGGGCATCATGAAATTCATGCAGGACACGGCGGCCCTCGTGGAGGAGAAGAAGCTCCCGGAGATCACGGATATCTCGAATCAGTCCGATAAGGACGGCATCCGGATCGTCCTCGAGCTAAAGAGCGGCGCGGATATTGACAGGATCACGAATATCCTCTATAAGAAGACGAAGCTCGAGGACAGCTTTGGCGTAAACATGCTCGCCATCGTAAAAGGGAGACCGGAGGTTCTGTCCCTTCGGGGGATACTCCGGGAATATCTCAGCTTTCAGTACCAGCTGATCGAGCAAAAGTACCAAAAGCTTCTCGAAAAGGAGCTCCTTCGAAAGGAGATCCAGGAGGGATTGATCCGGGCGGTCGACTGCATCGACGCGATTATCGCGCTCCTTCGGAGCTCACAGAAGCAGGAGGAGGCGAAGAAGGCTCTGATGGGCGAGGGCTCGGAGGGGATCCGTCTTCGGGAGAGGGACCGGGAATACCGGGAGCAGATCCGTGACTTTCGCTTTACGGAGCGCCAGGCGCAGGCGATCCTGGACATGAAGCTTTCCAAGCTGATCGGGCTTGAGCTTTTGGCACTCCAGAGGGAGTATCGGGAGAGCCTGAAAAGCATCAAGGAGTACCGGGGGATCCTGAGCTCGAGGGAGAGGGCCAATGAGCTTCTCGCGCAGGAGCTTTCCGAGATTCGGGAGCGATATTTTGTTCCGAGAAGGACTCTCCTTGAGGACGGGAAGGATGCGGTCTATGACGAGTCCGCCGTGGAGGAGATGCAGGTCGTCTATGTACAGGACCGCTTCGGCTATGTGAAGCTTCTCGATGAGACGGTCTATCAGAGAAATCAGGAGGCGCTTCTCTCCGAGAGCCGCTTCCTGATCCCCTGCAAAAATACGGACCGCATTCTCCTTTTCACAGATCAGGGGAGACTCCATCAGATCCGACTCCTCGATGTGCCGCTCGGGAAATTCCGGGACAAGGGAGTGCCGATCGACAATATCAGTAAGTATTCCGCTTCCGAGGAGGAAATCCTCTTCGCAGCGGCAAAGACGGAGCTGTCCGGAAAGGAGCTTCTCTTTGTCAGTCAGATGGGTCTTGCAAAGCGAGTTCCCTCGGAGGAATTTGACACCGCAAACCGCCTTGTCTCTGCGACGAAGCTGCAGGAGGGAGACCGCGTGGCGTCCGTCCTTTCCGTTCCGGGAGAGAGCGAAGAGGATCTCGTTCTTCAATCGGAGGCCTCCTATTTCCTTCGCTTCCCGATCAAGGAGCTGCCTCTCCAGAAGAAAAATGCGAAGGGGGTGCTCTCCATGAAGCTCGGGAAAGGCGACAGGATCCG
>ERZ772921.2224-NODE-2224-length-10629-cov-10.036599_pt1 | contig 10629 bp, 8 predicted proteins | sample MGYA00512117_ERZ772921 | MGnify/ENA primary metagenome ERZ772921 (study PRJEB29015, sample SAMEA2737944) | human oral metagenome | biome: human oral; feature: human-associated habitat; material: dental | place: China | collected 2150 ... | reverse complement strand
CAGAAAGCGAGGCATCTGCAAGCGCATGCACAGCATCGTCTCCCGTTCCGTAATCTGCGTATATTCCCTGAAAGCAGAGCACATCATCACCCTCATCACAATTTCTATGGGCATAGTCTAACACAAAATTTCGATTCCGACAAAAATGGCGCCGCTCGTCACTGGCAGCGCCATTTTTCATACTTTATTATGCTTTTATCGATCAGTTTTACGCGTGGTCAAAATCCCCTGCCGAATTCATTAAGCAACACCGCGCCGGCACCCTACATCGACAAGAGAAATATTGCAAGCTCCCCATAGGCCGCGATAAGATGGGGCGTATGTCCGCCAATCCCCCATGAATCAAAGCTCAACCCGATCAGGAGAATATCGCTCCGAACCATATCAACGAATAGGAAGAGGTTCGCCAATGATGCCGCAATGACCGCAAGCAAGAAAAACAGGAAATATGCAACGAAAGAAACTCGATGGCAGAGGAATTGCCCCCCACAGCGAGCCCCTCACCAAAATCCACGCGCTCCGCAAGGAGGGCGACCAGTGCTCTCGAGCAGATCAGGAATTCCGACAAGATTTCAATCCACGCGTCCGCATAGGAACGCGACTATGAGCTCATGCCGTATTGAATGAATGACAAATTTCAATCCACGCGCTCCGCAAGGAGCGCGACAGAGGGTAGAGATCAAGGGCGCCGACTGGCGCATATTTCAATCCACGCGCTCCGCAAGGAGCGCGACGAAGGCAGGTGAGAGTCTTGACGACAAGCGAGAATTTCAATCCACGCGCTCCGCAAGGAGCGCGACACGCTGATGCGCAGTAGATATCCCCGCCATCGGCATTTCAATCCACGCGCTCCGCAAGGAGCGCGACCCCGCCTTCTGGTAGATTGCGCGGATCCTGCGCTTATTTCAATCCACGCGCTCCGCAAGGAGCGCGACGTCGCGTTCCATGTTGTTGATGCGGTCCGACATATTTCAATCCACGCGCTCCGCAAGGAGCGCGACCATCTCCGAGTGCGACGATCTCATCATACGCACAATTTCAATCCACGCGCTCCGCAAGGAGCGCGACAGAGGCTGTGCCTGATGCAGACAACGCACAGACTATTTCAATCCACGCGCTCCGCAGGGAGCGCGACTATGGCATGCATATCGAGAGATTGACGGCGTCGTCATTTCAATCCACGCGCTCCGCAGGGAGCGCGACCAGGTGATCAAGCTGTTCACCGTTCTGCGTCAGATTTCAATCCACGCGCTCCGCAGGGAGCGCGACGACCGGCGAGCGCTATGCCGAATATCGCGCAATATTTCAATCCACGCGCTCCGCAGGGAGCGCGACAACGACGTGGATGTTGTCCGCGGACGATATCGCAATTTCAATCCACGCGCTCCGCAGGGAGCGCGACGGTAGAGATTGCTGAGGCGCTGAGCTATACGGAATTTCAATCCACGCGCTCCGCAGGGAGCGCGACCTGCTCGGCGAAGAGGCGCATAGATACCTCTACGATTTCAATCCACGCGCTCCGCAGGGAGCGCGACCGCCAACAAGCGTGCGGAAATGTGGTCAGAGATATTTCAATCCACGCGCTCCGCAGGGAGCGCGACGATATGACCCGTATGTCATGATTTACAACAAGCATTTCAATCCACGCGCTCCGCAGGGAGCGCGACGCGTGAGGGCGGGGACGACGGGCGCAAGCATCCTATTTCAATCCACGCGCTCCGCAGGGAGCGCGACCCTTACGCAACGGAATCTCCACATTGCTCCACTTATTTCAATCCACGCGCTCCGCAGGGAGCGCGACTTGAGACGGCGCTGACGCCGCCCAAGGAAGAAAAATTTCAATCCACGCGCTCCGCAGGGAGCGCGACCATACTGCTATACCAAGGCAGACGGTACGCAGGATTTCAATCCACGCGCTCCGCAGGGAGCGCGACTTAAGGAGTTGGAAGCAAAGATAGCCACCTTGCTATTTCAATCCACGCGCTCCGCAGGGAGCGCGACGAGCGTGTTCTTGTTGCGCCCCGTCACATAGAGATTTCAATCCACGCGCTCCGCAGGGAGCGCGACTTCTCAACGATCTGTTCGACACCATCGGCGAGGAATTTCAATCCACGCGCTCCGCAGGGAGCGCGACCATATGCTTTGGAGGTGTCCGACGGCAGTTTGCGATTTCAATCCACGCGCTCCGCAGGGAGCGCGACTGAAAGAAGTCAATGAAACTCTACAGAAATACCTATTTCAATCCACGCGCTCCGCAGGGAGCGCGACGAGACCTAAGAAATAAGGAGACAACATGCAAAATATTTCAATCCACGCGCCCCGTGTGGGGCGCGACGATCCGTTTCTGTATGATGCGCTCGAATCCAATATTTCAATCCACGCGCCCCGTGTGGGGCGCGACAGCGCCTCGCTGAAAAGATCAAGAACCTTACGGAATTTCAATCCACGCGCCCCGTGTGGGGCGCGACACACTCAAGCGCTGCCGCGAGTTGGGGAATAACATTTCAATCCACGCGCCCCGTGTGGGGCGCGACAATGTGACGGGGACGATACAGCGCTACGTCGAGGAATTTCAATCCACGCGCCCCGTGTGGGGCGCGACATTAAATCACAGATGGAGCGACAGCTGAGCGTATATTTCAATCCACGCGCCCCGTGTGGGGCGCGACACCAAGAAGGAGGAATAGCATATGCCGATTACAATTTCAATCCACGCGCCCCGTGTGGGGCGCGACCCCGGCGCTGCAAACACCAAGGGCGGCAGACATATTTCAATCCACGCGCCCCGTGTGGGGCGCGACGGCAACTGGAGTCACGACTTCCCCCTTTTGCCACGTATTTATGGGCATTCCCCTCCACAAATACGATTTTCTCGGCACCTGAGACCCACGCCCCTCCTGCGGCATGATTCTCGCACCTATATTTTTACATTTTGTTTTCTGTTCACTTCACCTTCGCACTCAGTAATGAATGCTCAGATGATGATAGCCGCCTCCAAGTCATAGGACTCTTTAACACCATAATGCGTTACTTTCGGTCCTTTGTCCTTTCCGAGGTAGTAAAATCGCAGGCTATCTTCCTGCAAGTCAATGATATCCAGCAGCGCAAGTTCCAATTGCTTGCATTGGGTTGGATCCACCTTACACTCAAAGACAGAGTTCTGCACGCGCTGCCCATAGGCTCTGCATTTTCGTGCGACCTGGCGCAACCTCCTGCGCCCATCGGCGTCAACTGTACTGATATCATAGGTGATCAAAACATACATAGCAAGTACCTACTTCCACAAAAATGGCGGGTAGGCATCAAGATCCCCACGCAGATGGCGTGCAAGCAGCATTGCCTGCACATGAGGAACAAGCCCCCATTTGATTTTTTCCTCTAAAAAAGGATGTGTCATCATCCCCTCTTTGTGTGCATGCCATGCCTCCAGAATCTTTTTACGTCCATCATCGGTCAGATATACGGCGCCGCCCTCTTCTAGGCGAAAATCCTTGCCGCTGATCTTCTTGGTATTGACCATGGAAAATGCCGTACGGTCCGCCATTGGGCGCAGTTCCTCCATGAGGTCAAGTGCGAGTGACTGTCTGCCCGGGCGATCACGATGCAGAAAACCGACATAGGAGTCCAATCCCACCCCTTCAAGTGCCGCCCCTACATCATTCATGAGGAGGGCATAGAGGAAAGATAAGAGACAGTTCATATTGTCGAGCGGAGGTCTGCGGTTACGCTCAGTAAAAAAGAACTCTCCTTTTTGTTTGAGTATCATATCATCAAACACAGAGAAATAGCTGACGGCAGCCTTACCCTCGACGCCGCGGAGTTCCTCCAGATCAGATGCACACGTTGCCTCATGACAGGATGTCTGGAGAAAGTCACTGATACTCTGAAATTTCTCCTCATCAATTCGCATGGCATAGTCTCTGCGCGTCCGCTCGATCATCCAGCGCGCATTATAGATCTTGCCAAGGATGAAGTTCTTCGCAAGTGCAAGACTGGCAGTCTCATCATCTGCACGACGATACTGCTCCCTGCGCAAGAGGACGTTGCCATTCATCTTTCCGATAACGCGCGCCTGAAATCTCCCCTCCGGGCTCATGAACGTCAATGCAATATTTTCCTCTGCGCATTTCCGCATGAGCGCAGGGCTCGCTCCCGTGTAGCCAAAGGTTGTAATCTGCTCAAAGTTATGAAGCGGAAAACGAGCCAGTTCCTTCTCCTCCCGAACGACCACAACATTGCCGCCGTCCAACGCCAAATACGCCTCATCCTGATTGACAAAAAGTGTGTTCAAAAGGGGCTTCATCCCTCTGCCAGCCTCCTCTCAAGATAATGTTTGGCAGATTCGAGCCGATTCAATTTCGGCACACAGATATTGTTGAGAGAGCAGTTCTTGCAGCCTTTTCGGCGCTTCACGCGCGGGGTATGTCCACTTCGGATATACTGCCGCATTTCCTGCACCAGAACCGGGATCCGCGCTTTCAATTCATCCGAAAATGTGACCTTAACCCGACGGCGAGTCTCCCCATAATACAAATATCCGAAGGGGATATCTGTCACGAGCATATCCTCAAGACAGAGTGTCTGAAGGGTCAGTTGGAGTACATCCTCCTCCCCCTCCTTGGGCCTTCCTCGCTTATACTCTATTGGGACGACGCGATAACTGCCCTGATAGGAGGGAATACGTACTCCCGTAGGATCCGCGTGGAATTCGACAACATCGCAAGCTCCGGAAATTCCAATCCGAGGGGATGCTATGCGCATTCCACGCACAATGATCTTATTGCCGCGCTTTTCCTTGATGTTCTCATCGTGCGCCCTTTCGTGCAGGGCATTCCCCTCGACGGTCAGAACATTTTCCTGCCAATGCTGTTCCAGATGAATCAGCCCCCATTGACGAGGGCAGAAGGCATAATGCTGAATCTCCGAGAGCATGAGATACTCTTCCTCAGCATAACCCATATCAATCGACCCGACTTCCCTCGACGTATTTTTCAATGCGAACGCCACCGATTTCATAGAGCGGCGCATCGTCAAATACATAGTCATCCAACTGTTTCGGCGTATCCACGCCATCCTTTTTCTGCGCCGACACGGAGCGATGCACCTTCGCACTCGATACCGCCCCTATCTTATTCGCATGCTCGATCCAGTAGAAGCGACTCATCTCCATACTGCCCTCAGGGCGCGCGGAGGAGGCATCATTCTCAAAGATGGTGAGCAGCGCCTCTTTGACCTTTGCTGCATCCTCGTCACTGAATCCCGTCTTTTCGGCAAGTTGGACATTGATGCTGCCCTGGAATTTATACACGCCAAAATCTACGCGATACTTCATGCCCATCGTATCCGAGCCTTTCTTATCGCCCGGCTCATTGTTGACGCTCTTCGTGATCTGTATACCCGTGATGGTGACAGGATCGAGACTGACTGCCGTATGGAGGGTCACGGGGCCCCGCACGCCAACAGAGACAGCATCAACGCCTTGCTTCTTTGCTTCTTTGAGCGCAAACACCTGTCCGAACGAGCGGACATCTATCCATGCTTTACACGCCTCTTCTGCAAATATACGTGTGCGCCCCTGCTCCTTGTCCTTCATTTTGAGCGGTTTATCCATCGCAGGGTTTGCCTCGACACGCGATCGAATACTGTCACAGCCATCATCTGCGCGCTCATTGGACTGAACGAGAATTTTTTCGCCTATATCCTGTAAGCGATTGCGAAGCTTACGCTTGAGACAGACGTCGGAGATTTCTCCATAGCTGCCGTAATCCGTGCGCGGCTGATTGCCGTTCAGGGGGTCGCCGTTCGGGTTGGAACGCTCCACCGTAATGAATCCGATAAAATCAATTTTCTTCGTTAGTACAGCCATCATGCTTCCTCCTCAGCAATCTAGTTCTCTTCATTTTTGTTATCCTGTTTCATCGCATAACGCTGACAGGATAGTCCAAGCAAAAATTCTACATTTAATGGAGCGTCTGAGCAAAAATCTTCGTCATGAAATGTATTGATAATTTCATCCATAAGATCTTTCTCTTTTGCACCATATTTCTCCCGTTTTTCCTGATACGGCAGAAGCTTTTCCTGCAAAGTTTTCCACGTCGATGAAGGTCGTGATGAAAATTTCATCATGTAACGCATTGCATTTGTTGTCCGGCTTCCCTTTTCTTCTTTTGTGAATGTCGCCCGCTCCATTTGGTCAGCGACAGCAAGTAATCGACCAAACAAATAGGAACGATTGGTCTTCTCCCTGTTTAATGCCACTGTGTAAACCTCCTTTTTATAGTTGAGCCGATTGGATATAATGGAACAAGCCGGCTCTAAAATCAAATGTTCCCATTCTTCAAGCGGATCACATACTGCTCGTTTAACAACCCGTTGGAAGGCTGTTCGCTCCATGTCACTTGGCAATGGAACCCCTTGTATAATGGAGAAAAATATCCTGTGAAGCTCCATTTTCATCTGAGTATCACTGATATTATCGCCGCGATAGGCGGAAATAAGCTTACGCGGGGTCGCAACGCCATAATAATGAGGGTACCATTGCTTCTTTTTCTCATCGTAGCCACGCTGCCACCAGGCGCTTACAACATGCCATTTCTCAATGCGCTTCAGAAAATCCTCTCCTGCCATCTCATCGTAGTAGCAGATGGAGAGGCGTCCTGTTGTCGCCGCATCAAGAACCATAACATTGACCTGGCTTCTCTCTGGTTTTTTAAAGGCGTGTCTGTATCCTTGTATTGATTCCTTTAACGAATCCGACCACTCCCGCATTGTAATAGGAATGGCAGAAGAATCGTTCCCGCGCCTTTGAATAAGCCGCACTGTATTGTCAAATGTGGAAGGAAGATCCTGCTGATATCGCCCCCAAGCCAAAAATACACGCCCATTGACATTATATCCCTGCTCACGAATCAACCATGACAGGGCATTCATTGCTTTCTGCGAACTCTCATATCCAATAGAGATACATTCGTTGCTATCAGCAAAACGTCCCCGGAAGGTAAAGCCTGAATTGTCATTCGAAGATATGATCTTAGCCCCGTCTCCTGCAAAACGAATCCCCTTTGCATGTTTTCCTGTGATATGCAGATATTCACCGGATGCATAACAAAGTTTTTTTTCCGCATTTGAAAGCTGCTGAAAGATAAATCCCTGATATTTCTTTTGCAGCATCGTATCCTTCCACAGCTCCGGGCACGTATCCCCCTGCAGTTCGACACGAAAGCGCACCACACATTTTAAAACACTAGCCGAAGTCGCTTGGAAAATAAGAGGTTTTTCCTTATCCTTATTCTCCCACTTCTCTATAATGCCTCCAGCTTTATCTTTGTGAAGGACTTTTTTATCAACTAAATCCTGAATCATATCGTGTTCTGAGACGTAACGATATACAGCCCATACCTTAGGATCAGAATACTTTGATTCTGCCCATAACTTGAGCTGTTTCACATATTGCTTATAGGGATTCTTTTTTTCATCTTGTTCCACAGCGGCGTACTTGCCATAATCTCTTGCGATATAGGAGAGATTGTCATGCAGAGGATGCGGAAATACCCCCTTTCCAGATCTGGATGCCGAATCTGGTGTACATGGAATCAGTGTCGGCTGATCTTCCTTCAACAGGACTTCGCAGTGAAGAAGCTTACCTTCTCCATTCACCGCAATCTCAATCTGTGCATTCTGGATAATATGTCCCACGGGAGGAAGCAGCGCTTTCATCCCACCAACACCAGATCTTCCGGCAAAACGTTCGTTTTCATTGTACGTCTGCACCAACTGCTCCATCCAGCTCATAAATGCCCTCCTTCCAACTGTTTTTCTTCCTCTTCAGCAAAGAAGACATTGTCTGCATCAAATTGTTTCGTTCTCACCTCGCGAATATCTCGCACCATCTCACACTTCTCAGGACGACGAAAGTGTATAATGCCTTTTTTCATGGTCGGCTTCCAAAAACGAACTTGCAGTTTATCTTGTCCCGTTTCATCAGGGTAGTTAAAGCCATGCAGCATAATGCCAAGCGGCAATTCATCTACGTTGTCGTAATAGCCTTTCCCCTCGCCATACTTCACAGGCTCTACATAGCCCTGACATTCCCGTGTACCGAGGAAGATATCCCGCCGTCCACCGCGCTCCACCATCCGCTTTGCGATGTTGTGATGCTTATGCTCATCTCGATCTTCCTTGAGTTCCTCTCGGTGCATATTGAACTCAAAATGTGCGCGCACCTGATAGCAGACATCACTCAAGTACTTGTAGTAAGAGAGATCATTCCCACTGTCTCCATACTTTAATGGCTTCACGCCGCGGACTTGTGTTGTAATCCGCTTCATCACACGAACCTCATCAATAAACCAAATAATGGTGGGTTTCCAGTAAATACTTTCGGTGATTCCCTTCAGCGCCTGATACGTTGGTACAGAATAGGAGGCTTTCTCTCCACCGATCTTTGTAATTGGATCCGTAAAAAGCGCCATCCTACCATATACCTGAAATTCGATTGAATTTCTCATGCGTTCACCTCCTCAAACCATACAATAATCATTCTGCTGCTCCTCCAGTTGTACCCCGAAATTTTCACTATAATATTCCTTTCTTAAGGCAATCACCCCGCTTTCCGTTCGCCAAACAGCGCCCCATGCTTCAAGACGTTGGATTTCATAAGAAAAGAGATTTACTGCATATTGCTGTGCCTGCTTCATCTCCCTGAAAAATTTTTTCTTATCCGCCGCCTTTCCATCAAATAATGGAATAAGGGACTCTCCATCCTTATAGGGCACAAGAACACTCTCCGTATAAGTATCAATAACCTCAAATACATTGCCTGCATCGTGAAATGCTTGCATAAAGTACAAAGCTATCTTATCCCCGCGACCTTGGCATGCATTCCGACCTGCATTGTTTGCGCTCAAAAGATCGAATATGGTATTGCGACCTTTGATCGGATAACGCATTTCCTTTTCCGTATGGTCTCTATAAAACCGCCGGAAATACTCATCCATGACTTGGGGCGTTACAATTTCATTTTCCCTTTGTTGATGCAGCATGATCTGTGCGATCTTCTTTCCCTGTCGTATGTCCTTAAGATTGCTGAGATTTTCTTGTTCCAACGTAAAGAGCCGAACGATCCCGCGCTCCATCTCTCCATGACGATTGCAGCGCCCTGCTGCCTGTGCGATGGAGGAGAATCCGGCAAGAGCACGATAGACCACAGGAAAGGATACATCAACACCCGCCTCAATGAGCTGCGTGCTGATACAGATAAGCCGCTGCTCTGGATATTCATGTCGAACATCAAGCTCCTCCCGCACAGTACGCAGAACCTCCTTACGGTGGGCAGGGCACATTTTCGTACTGAGATGCACAACATGAATATCTCGTTCCGAAATCTGCGCAAATTCAGAGACTTTCTCATAGAGGTTGCGCGCCTGTTCCGTGAGGTTCACGATGCAAAGGACATCACCGATCTCCTCCGCACTATGCACGATTTCTCCGGCAATTTCATTAATGGAAACACCGCCATCCTCACAGATATTCTCAATCTGCACTCTTTGGAAGCCCTCAAACACCTCTGCTAAATCGCTCGTAAGATCCGCATTATCCCTCATCTCAATCGGAACATCCAACTGTTCCAGCGGTGGTTGAGTCGCCGTGCAAAGAAGCGCGGTGACACGACACAAATCTTTAAGAAAGTTCATTGCTGCGTTGAAGAGATAAGTACAGCGAATAGGAAGCGTCTGAATCTCATCAAAAATAATGATGCTGTCCTCCAGCGCATGCAGCCTGCGCAAGGAGCTGTTGCCGCCCGCAAACACAGTGTTCAGAAACTGCACCTGCGTCGTAAAGATGACCGGAACATCCCATCGCTCCGTAAGGATGCGCCGAAAGTCCATACTCTCAGTATCTTCCCCATCGTCCTCCGTGATGACATTGGAATGATGTTCCAGAATCGCCTCATTCATGTGGAAAATATCACGAATCTCCTTGACATTCTGATCGATGATCGAGGTATAAGGAATGACAACAACAATTCTTTTTTTATTGTATTTCTGCGCATGACGCAGGGCAAACCGCATACTTGCAAGGGTCTTGCCACCGCCCGTTGGAACGCATAACCTGAAAATCCCAGGGCTCTCGTCACCTGATTCGAGGCAGTCATCGCTGATCTTTTGACGAAGCCGAGCAATTTTCTCTGCCTTTGGCTCTGGAGGAATGGAAAATCCGGTAAGTTTCTGCTCCAACTTATCAGAGAAGTCCGCCCATATCCCGGCCGTGTCCCATTCGTCCGTCAGCGGTTTTTCCAGTTCGAACTCCGCACTATCCAGCCGATCAGCATCAACGAGCATACTGAGCAGCAGCTTATGCACCATGCCCCAGTAAAAATGATACTTCTCGCCCCTCTCCGGATCAAGCGCCGTAATCTTTGCATCAAGTACAGTAAATTCATGGACAGCATGCTCAAAAAGCAAATCAAGCTCTGATTCCGAGATGACTGTATCATAATAATAGGAAAGATCGACATTCGGCACATCTATTTTCTCCATGCGCCGCAGGAAATCAGACGTTCCATTTTCACCAAGATAGTTCATCAGCCCCGTATGATGTGAGAAAATCACGAGTGCTGCTATATGTACT
>ERZ772921.2223-NODE-2223-length-10630-cov-5.087754_pt1 | contig 10630 bp, 7 predicted proteins | sample MGYA00512117_ERZ772921 | MGnify/ENA primary metagenome ERZ772921 (study PRJEB29015, sample SAMEA2737944) | human oral metagenome | biome: human oral; feature: human-associated habitat; material: dental | place: China | collected 2150 ... | reverse complement strand
CGATTTCCCCTACGAGGGCAGGGAGAGGCTCATATCCGAGTGGCGCGAGCGCTGGGTCGCCGGTGGCTGCGTGTGGAAGTTGACTGGCTGTAGGAGGCCCCCCGAGGGCTGGGACCCGCAGGCGCAGCTGGCACGCACCTGGGGCGTGACCGTCCCGCCCTATCGCCCGATCTTAGGGGCTCGCAGGGGCGACCAGCCCACGCCGGGGGAGTGACGGCTCCGTCCCACCCACTGCAGACAGAGCATCCGAAGGGGCGTGCGATGAGGCTAAACTTTCAAGAGCTTCTCCGCAACCCGGACACACGCAGAGTGCGCCTTTCCATGAGGTCGCAGCCACGGAATGCGCCTTTCCGTGAGACGGCGCGACGTTTGCGCAGGTCAGGAAAGGTGCATTTTACCGAAAGGCGCACTCTGTCTGTTGAGCGTCACCGAAAAGCGCAGTCTGTCCCCCACGCCTCACGGAAAGGCGCACCCTGCGACCCCCAGATCGCGCACACTGCGCCTTTGCGTCACGTTACCGCCCACAGGAGGTGTGGGGCCAACCCCCCCGCCAGACTGCGGGGTACCGTGAAAAATGGTCCAACTGGGCAAATGCGCTCGAGGAACCCCCCGCCAGGCTGCGGGGCGGACCGCACCAGGGTCCGCAAACCCGGCCTGGAGTTTGACCTCACGAAAAGGCGCACTCTGTCTGTTGAGCATCACCGAAAGGCGCACTCTGCGCTGGACGTCTCACGGGAAAGGCGCACTTTGGCCGAGCCGCCTCTCGTAAACCTACGCCTGATGCCCGTCGATCGCGCTGACCTGCGTCTCCCGCGCATGGTGCCAGGGGCTGGGCCTCCTCGTGGGTCGGTCAGCTCACGTCTTTGCGGGAACGCACCCACATCGCTCGGCTGTCACCGGGCACGTCCCCTTCCGCCAGGCGGACCCCTCTTCGGGTGGCCGCGAAGGAGACAGGATGTCCTACCCTCACCCAAGCAGCGCGTAGACGATAGGGACCACCACGGCGCACAGGAGGGTGCTCGTGACGACGACGTTCGTTGCGAAGCGTACGTCGCCCTTCCCCTCGTTGGCAAGGATCGGGAGCACGGTGAGCGCGGGCACTGCGGCCTGGATGATGAAGGTGTGCGCCTCCGTGGCAGGCAGCGCTCCGAACAGGGCGGCATAGGCGGCAAGGACACCGACCATGGACAGGGGGGCGATGACGAACTTACCCACAAGGGCCACCACCGTGTCGCGATCCATCCTCACGCTCGTCAAGCCACTCTCCTTTAGCACGATGCCGATGTAGATGAGGGAGAGCGGCGTCACCAGGTTGCCCGTGTAGGTGAGCGTCGATTCGACGAAGGAGGGAACGGGTAGCTGCAGTAGCAAAAAGACGAGGGCCACGAGAAACCCTATAAGGGGCGGTGGGAGCAGCCTCTTGATGTCGATGCCTCGCCTCCTTTGGGCGGACGGCTCGGATCCCTCAGCCTTGACCATAGGATCCGCGTCGATGAGGAAGGTACCGACTGCCCAGGTCGAGACCGTGTTGGTGATGTAGTACACAAGAAAGAACCCGACGGCGCCCTCACCGAAGAGGGCCACGTTGAGCGGCATACCTATGAAGATGGTGTTCGCATTGGCGAAGGTGTTCACCATGACGCCCCTCCTGCCAGGGCGAACCTTGAGGAGGACGACCGTCGCCAGCGCAACGAGGTAGCAGATGGCGACGCTTGCGAAGCACACCACGAGGCCGCTGTCGAGCGAGAGCAGCGTCTTGAGCGTCAGGTTCTTGAGGACCGACGTGAAGATGGAGGCCGGGAGCGCCACGTTCATGATGAGCCTCGACGCGGAGGGGGCGAACGTGTCCCCAAGCCACCCCGCCTTTCTCAGCACGTAGCCAAGGATGATGAGGAGGATTATGGGGAGCATGCTCTCAAGTGCGCTAAAGATAACCATCACCGCTCCTTTGAAGCGCTGTCGTCGGTGTTCCTTGTGTTTTTGGCTCCGTGTCGGACGAGGAGGGACTCACCCGACCCGCCGTTGGCGTCGGGTGGTCTTAGCCCGTCTCTGAGTCCCCTACGCTAGAGGGCGTCCGCGTACTCGGGCACCCACTTCGTCGCCCTGACGGTTGCCTCCACGTCCTCGATAGGAACTTGGTTGAGTCCCTTGTCGACGACTTCGTGGGCGACGGCGATGGCGATTCTCTCGGTGAACTCGGTCAGTCTCGACACGGGTGGGAGCACAGCCGCCCCAGGCCTCGTGACGTCCACGATGCCGCCGAGCGAGTGAGCCGCTCGCGAGATCATCTGGTCGGTGACGAGGCTGGCGTGGGCCGCGATCGCACCCAAGCCGAGCCCGGGATAGATGAGCGCGTTGTTGGCCTGGCCGATGTCGTAGCTTACTCCCGCATGCTCGACAGGCGCGGAGGGCACACCCGTCGCCACGAGCGCCCGTCCATCCGTCCACGCAATGAGGTCCGTCGCGCTCGCCTCGGCAAGCTTGGTGGGGTTGGAGAGGGGAAAGATCATCGGTCGCCTCGCGTGGGCAGCCATCTGGCGTATGACCCTCTCCGTGAAGGCCCCATGGACCGTCGAGGTACCCACCATGATGGTGGGATGTACTGCGGCCACGACGGCCTCCAGGCAAGTGAGCTTGGACGCGTCGGCAAACTCCGACCGCTTGCGTGCGAAGGGACGCTGCTCGGGGGTGAGATCGTCCATGTCGTCGAAGAGGAGTCCCTGCCTGTCGACGAGGTAGAAGCGCCTTCGCGCCTCCTCGCGGTCCATGCCTTGGTCGACGAACTCCTGGAGTACGCGCTCGGCGATGCCGCAGCCGGCGGTTCCGGCGCCAAAGCACAGGTAGGTCTGGTTGAGCAGGCTCTCTCCCGTGATGTTGAGGCCACCGAGGATGCCCGCGAGCGTGACGATGCCTGTGCCCTCGATGTCGTCGTTGAAGACGGGGTAGGTCTTTGCGTACTTGTTCAGGAGCGTGGCGGCATGCCCTCGCCCAAAGTCCTCGAAGTGCAGGTATAGGTGGGGAAAGAGCCTCTCGGCCGTTTGCACGAAGTCGTCCACGTAGGCGTAGTAGGTCTCGTCATCCACGCGCTTGTGCCGGTTGCCCAGGTAGAGCGGATCATCGAGCAGCGACTGGCGATTCGTGCCGGCATCGATGACAACGGGCAGCACACGCGTGGGGTCGAGGCCGGCCGCTGCCGTGTAGACCATGAGCTTGCCGACCGCTATCTCCACGCCGTTGGTGCCCCAGTCCCCGATGCCGAGGATGGCCTCCGCGTCGGAGACCACGATAAGGTCAATGTCGCGGCCCCCCGAGGCGTTGGCAAGCGCCCACTCCACGCAGTCGGGCTCGTCCACAGAGAGGTAGCAGGCGTACTGGGAGTCCACGTAGCGCTCGCTGTACTCCTCGATGTCCTGGGCGATGGTGGGGTCATAGACGATGGGCATGAACTCCTCGACGTGTTCGGAGAAGAGCTTGTAGAAGAGCGTCCTATTCTGCGAGAAGATCCTCATGAGAAAGCGGCGCTTGGCGATGTCGCTGTCCTTGGACTGGTAGTTGTCATAGGCCTGGCACGCCTGCTCCTCGAGTGTCTGCACCTGGGGAGGAAGCAGCCCCACCAGACCGAGGCGCCTGCGCTCCTTGACGTCGAAGGCTGTCCCCTTGTTAAGGAACGGGTCGTTGAGCAAGTCGAACGAGGTCTTCATGGTGTGATCCCTTCGTCAGTGTGGCTTCCCTTCACTGTAGGCCATGGAAAGAGCTTATGGTCCCATAAATGCGTGCAGGCCAAGGGATGGACATCCGTGGGGGTGGGGGTACCATCGACCTCGATAGGCCCCATGGCTCTACCTGTCGCAGGACGGGCCCACGTGCCGGGGCCTTTGAGGGACTGTTGTCAGGGTGTGGGGTACTGGCGCACGGGTCCATGGGGACGACGAGGAGAATAGCCATGAGAGTGTTCGTAGCGGGTGCCACCGGTCGTGTGGCGACAGAGCTCATCGCCAACTTGAAGGCTGCCGGTCACCAAGTGGTCGCCGGAGTCAGGAAGCCAGAGAACGTGGCCGACCGGGAGGTACAGTCCACCGCGCTTGACCTGCATGCCGACACAAAGGAGCTTAAGGCCCTGGTCGCGGATGCCGACGCCGTGTACTTTGTGGCGGGCTCGCGCGGCAAGGACCTCCTGCAGACCGACGCGTTCGGTGCCGTGAAACTCATGCAGGCATGCGAGGCGACGGGTGTGAGACGCTTCGTGATGCTGAGCTCCGTCTTTGCCGACGAGCCTGAGAAGTGGGGTGACCCGGCGCTGACTGAGATCACCGACTACAACATCGCGAAGTTCTTTGCCGACCAGTGGCTCATGAACAACACTCACCTCGTGTACACCATCGTGCAGCCAGGCAGCCTGGTCGAAGGGCCGGGTAGCGGCAGGGTGAATCTGCACGTCACGGAAAGGTCCTCTCCCAACTCCATCGCAAACGTGGCCGCCGTGCTCGCAGGTGTGCTCGAGGCCAAGAACAGCTATGGGAGGATCATCAAGACGTCCGACGGCGACACCGAGGTCTTGGAGGCGATCGCGCAGTATCGGTGACGCTCGCGGACGGCTGTGGTGGCGCGATCGCAACGGCGTGATACTGCAATGGCGTGTGACTGCGCGATGTGAGTGAACCACTCACATCGTCTTCGCGAAGTGAGTGGTTTTTCGGCTCTCAGGCGGCGTGGTCCATAGAGTCGAATTTGCGTATGCGCAGATAAAAGACTTACTGAATAGAATATCGAAGTGAGTGATTCACTCACTTCAGGAACATGATGTGAGTGAATCACTCACATCGCGATGACACGATTGGGCCCGATTCGATCGGGCGAGAGTCTGATACAATCTGCGTTAGTGCCATATTCTCCCTATATTTATTCTGATTTAGAGACAGATACGAATTGAGGGGGTGCTTTCGTGCTCAAGCGGTCTCTCTATGATGCCCTGCTCAACTGGAAGGCCAACAACCATCAGAAGGCCCTCATGGTCGATGGTCCGCGCTAGGTCGGAAAGACGTTTCTCCTCGAGGAGTTTGGGAGGAGGGAGTACCGGGACCTCGTGAAGATCGACTTTCTCGTTGACGAGGATGCCAGGAGGCGGTTCGGATCCGCCCAAAGCGCCGCCAGGGTCATCGAGCTGGTTTCCCTCATCGCGGGACACGAGCTGGTTCCCGGGGAGACCCTCGTCTTCTTCGATGAGGTCCAGAGGGCGCAGAATCTCGTCACCTTCTCGAAGTATCTGGTAATCGACGGAAGGTTTGACCTTGCGATGTCTGGGTCGATGCTTGGAGTCGAGCTGGGAGGGGTAAGGTCATGGCCTGTAGGCTATCTGCATACCATAGACATGGCTCCCCTCACCTTCGAGGAGTTCTGCTGGGCGAGGGGGGTTTCCCAATCGATTCTCGACCAGGTGAGAGAGGGCTATGAGAAGAAGACCCCGCTCGATGACTCCCTGCATGGTCTTCTCATCGACCTCTTTAGGCAGTATCTTGTCATCGGCGGTATGCCGGAGGTGGTGCAGAAGAGCCTGAATACGCGCAATGACCTTGGTGCGGTGCGGCAGGTGCAGGCGGATCTCCTGAGCCTGTATCGTGAGGACATCGCACAATACGCGGGCAATCGCCCCCTTCAGGTCAAGGCGATCTATGACGCCATACCAACACAGCTTGACAAGGAGAACAAGCGCTTTCAACTGAAGACGCTGAAAGACGGTGCCCGTTTCGAGCGATATGCCAACGGCTTCGCCTGGCTTGTCGCCGCCCGTTCTGTGCTGAGGACGGTCAATGTGACAGAGCCCAAACCCATGCTTGCCCGCACAGAGGAACAGGGGCGGTTTAAGCTGTACCTTAGCGATGTCGGAATGCTCCTTGCCAGCTACCCCGCAGAGGTTGCCATGGCGGCGATATCGGGTGAGAGGTCGGTCAACTTTGGCTCGGTGTACGAGAACGTCGTGGCGCAGGAGCTGGCCGCGCTGCGGTCCCCGTTGCGCTATTACCACCATAGCCGTAAGGGGGAGGTGGACTTTCTGATCGAGACGCGCAAGGGCGCGGTCTTGCCCATCGAAGTCAAGTCAGGAAAGGACTACAAGCTTCACACCGCCCTCAACAGCCTGCTGGGAACAGATGAATACGGGATCGAGGAGGCGGTCGTGCTCTCGGAGGCTAACGTCTCGCAGGGTAGGAGAGCGGGAAAGACAGTGCACTACCTGCCGCTCTATATGGTTGGCCTGGTTGCCGCCGAGGCATCGACGCCAGTAACGGACTCTGGGGCGCTCAAGGGCGTCAGGCTCGATCCGATCGACTTCTCGGGCTTCTCGGGATAGACTGGGCTTTGGGGGGGAGTTTGGCCGCAGAGCTCTGTGCGGGCGAGAAGCAGGTTTACAAGCTGGCGTCCAGACTGTTGGGGGTTGCGACGCAGGCAGCGGGCGAGGGGGAGCCTCGATGAGGGAGCGCCATGGCTCAAGCTCACCCCAGACGATGCCGCACAGAGGCACAAGCGCTTGGCCTTTGCGTGCGGGATTGGAAAGACCCTAGTGCCGCAGCCGACGCGGCTGAAAATGCCCCCACAGGCGGCTATGACCAAACCAATCGGCGTTGATGCCGACCCTCTGGCTCGACACTTCGCAAGCAGGCTCTTAGAGAATGCTCAGTGCGACGGCGTCCAGAACTATACAGCCCGCCAGCCACATGGGCGCGCTGGCACGCTCGTCGAGGACCCTGTCCTCCACGAGCACGGCGCACATGCCCGCGACGAGCGCGCTCACTAAGGCTGCGGCGGACGCAACGGAGGCGTGGACGGACTCGAGCGATATCTCGTGGTGGATATCGAGCGTCCACGCGACGAAGGTGTGCATGGCGGCGCTCACGACCAGCACCACGAGGGACACGAGCGCCCCCCCGATGAGCGGCTGCAGGTATTTTCGCCATGCGCTGGCGGCCGCACCCGCCTGCAAGTCGCGCTCGGGCTGCCTCTCTTGGTCAGACATAATGGGATCCACTCCCTCCCGATGACAATTCCCCGTCGTCGCGGGGTTGCTGTCTCCCATCATACCACGCCCCGCGCGGGCCGCGATGCGCGAGGGTCATTGTGTCCCCAAGCGCCGCGCGCCATCGTTGCCTTGCACGGGTGGGCCAGGTGCCCTTGGCTGCCGTGCTGCCGTCCGGCGCCGCTCCCTCCCCGATGGCCCCTGAGCTGCGCTGTCTCACGGACGTGCCACTCAACGCCATCGAGTGGCACGCGCATCGCGCACTCGATGCCACCGAATGGCGCGGGAGTCGGCATATGCGCAGCTGCCAGGAGATGTCGTGCCACTCAGTGCTACCGGATGGCACGCAGACCGCGCACTCGGCGCTACCGAGTGGTACGGCCGGGCCCGCAGACCCGGCGTCCGGGTGCCATCGCCATCGCGACTGCCATGCTCGCGAGGTGTTTTTGCGACAGGAGACGTGCGGGCAGCAGGGAGAGGCGCGCTTAGGGAGTTGTCCTCCGTCTTCGACGGGGCCGCAGACTGGGCGGGCTGGCTTGTCCCACTCCCCCCTGAGGGACGTGACGGGTTGAGGAGCGTGGCGGGTGCGAGGGACGGGCAAGATGGCGGGCGGGGGCTGCACGGATGCCTTAGCCTTAAGGGCGTTCGGGGTAGGCCTCGCTTGCCCCCATGGGATCTCCGTGCTATAGTCAATTAAAGCATCTTTTTAGAGATGGGGATTGACTATGGACAGCGTATTGTTGTGTGTAACCCAACGCATGGATCAATCGCGAGAGCCATTTGCTAACGGCGGCACATGTCCTTGATGAAATATGTCACCTATGTCCAGCTGAAGAGGTTGGAGTCTTCCGCGAAGGTGCACTCGCGCTGAGCGTTACTGTACAACTGTGCCTGGTTTGCCACCAACGTATGGAACGAAACGACAGGTGACAACTTATCCGCCGATGGTCCGTGGCCAAGCCCGAGGTCCCTTGCGTACAATATTCGGCAGAGGGAGGGATATGAGGTTGGATCTGTCATGCATTCTGAGTGGCCGTCGTAGGGCAAGGAGGGCGCTCGTCGCCCTGCTTGGCCTTGTCTGTGCCCTCTGGATAGTGCAGGAACTCTTCTATTTCCAGCTTGGCTCGCCAGGGTCCACCCCACGCAACGTTCGCGTGTCGGACGAGGAGGTTTCTCTCGAGTTTGGGTCGGGTACGGGCTTCTACTACGTGTCCGATTACTCGTGGAGGGTGGAGGGGGATCGCCTCTACCTGACGTACTACGGCAGCTACCTGAGCAGCTACCTGCCCATGAGGGTCCTTGGCGAAACCAGTGTCCGCACCGGCCGAAGGATCAACTGGATCATCTTGGTCTGCAGGGGCGGGGAGTATATATTGTGGGAGTCGGATCCCTCTGCCCCAGGCCGGCCCGACCTCCCCAAGGCCTACTAGACCCGTATGGATGAGACCTCGCAAGTTGGAGGGCGCGGGACCGAGTTCGCCTCCTGCGGCGGGCGATGACGTTCGGAAAGGAGAGGTCATGGGGTCACAGCGCACGCGTGCTCTGAGTGGCCGTAGGGTGCTAAGGGCGCTCGTCGCCCTGCTCGGGCTTGCCTGCGCCGTCTGGACTGCGCAGCAGTTCTTCCATGACGAGATGGATCCGAGCACTGCTGCACTCTACAATATCCGCGTGTCAGACGAGGAGGTGTCCTTCCAGATCCCGTCCACATCGATGCCCGGAGCTGCGACCGACTACAGTTGGGAAGTCGAGGGTGATTGCCTTTACCTGAGGATCTATGGCAGCTGCATTGCCAACATGCCGTTCGGGAGGTTCCTTGGCAAGGCCAGCATCCACACTGGCCGCAGGATCAACCGGATCGTTGTCGTGGGGAGGGGCAGAGAGGCCGTGTATTGGGAGGCGAACAAGGAGTCGGATCCTCACCCTGCGGCGGACGGGTGATGACGCCCTCTTGGGGCAGTCGGTGCGTACGGGGTGCGAACGTTAGCGCTCAGCACGCTGACGTGGCGCGACGGCCTCAGGGCATATCTGTAGCCAAGGCTCTTGGCTCTGCAAGCTGGAGCAGGAACCTCCACGCGGGGGTCACCTCGATGGACGTGCTGCCGACAGCGATCATCTCCTACTCCTCCTTGGTGACGATGACCAGCCGGCGGATGTCGTCCTGTACGCGGGAGAGCTTCGCTAGGCTTTGGACCTCGCGTTTTCGCGCCCTCTCCGTGATCGAATGGGCCACCTGTATCACCAGCCCTGCGTCTGGAACATAGAACAAAATGGACTCTTCAGGGGTTCGTGTGGGTTGACGCCTCGGTGAAGATGCCAACCTAGCAGCGGTGCCACTCGCTCAGAGTCTGTTTTCCCGACCAAGCGAGAGAGGCCAGCGAGGAGGCGCTGCCGACGCGCCATGGTGGTTGAGGCGCTCGTGCCACCCGTCGCGACTCGCGTCGCAACAGTGTACACAAGTGCCCCAAAACGGCCCCGAGAGGCCATTTTGGCCGATCTGTGTACACTCCTGCGTCGTCGCCCTGGCGGTGACGCCCACGTTGCCGGGGTAGTGACGCAACCACCCACCCACACGAGCTCACGAACCTCACAAAGTGGCGACAGGCCCTCGTCACGAGGAGGGACAAGCGGCTTCCCCTCGTGCTGGGATCCTGCTGGGGCGTTGCGACCCGGTCGGTGATCACGCATGCGGGTTCGCGCTCACGAAAGAGCGTCCCGTGCCGACGACGGCCCGCACGCTGCGTCGATGGCCCGCGTGAAATCGTTGGGCGCCTCCTGGTGGATGTCGTGCCCTGACTCGATCACGACCGTCTTGCAGTCCGGTATCGCGGCCTGGACGCGCAGCGCATCCTCATCGGTGTTTGCGGCATAGAGCACGCCCCCTTTCCCATAGCGAGTCCTCGCCTTGAGGTATACCACGGGACACTCGATCGCCTTGAGCAGGGTCTCCTGGTCAACGCCGCTCATCCAGCTTCCGTCGTAAAACGCATCACCAAAGTGTGGGTCGTAGTCGTCCATGTAGTGCATGATGTGAGTCCACGTGCGCGGTATCCATGCGTTTACCACGTGCTCGCCCGGGTGCCTCGCGCACCAGCTCTCGGTGGCACGTGCGAGCTTGGCCTGAAAGCCCCCAAACAGCGAGTAGAGGTAGCTTTTGTGCACATACCATACGGGATAGGCGATCTGTGCACCCTCCTGCTCGCAGTACTCGTGGGCGGGCAGATAGCCGTCGTACCAGACGAATGCTCCCGCCCCCCTTTGGACCTCATCGGGGGTGACGCTGAAAAACGGCGGGTCTTCCAGGATGCATGCGAGGACGTTTGCGGAATCGTGGGCGGCGACGTAGGCTGCGAGGATACCGCCCGAGCTGTGGCCCGAGACGGCATACGGCCCACCGATCACCTGCCTTGCGAATGAGATCAGCACGTCTCCTCCCGCAACGCAGGAGTAGAGTGAGGGGTCGTGGGCGGACTCTCCATGCCCAAGGCAGTCCACGGCAAACACATGGTAGCGCTTTGCCAGCGCTGGAAGCACCGGTGAGTAGTCTTCCCACTCCATTCCCTGTCCGTGTATGAGGAGGAGGGCCAAGCCGTCGCTCGGCCCCTCGGCGTAGTTTACCGTCAC
>ERZ772921.2220-NODE-2220-length-10641-cov-3.247686_pt1 | contig 10641 bp, 18 predicted proteins | sample MGYA00512117_ERZ772921 | MGnify/ENA primary metagenome ERZ772921 (study PRJEB29015, sample SAMEA2737944) | human oral metagenome | biome: human oral; feature: human-associated habitat; material: dental | place: China | collected 2150 ... | reverse complement strand
CAAATTTTTCTATTCAATTCCATCAAAGGAAGTGATTATTTGTATATAATCAATCATTTTTTTCTCCTTTCTTTTAAATATATATATTATTATATCACTAAAAATTGACAATATCAACATATTCAAAAATATAATTAAAATTTTATTTTCTTGACACATAATAAATAATATGATACTATATATACAGATAAAACAACAAAGAAAATAGGAGAGTGAATTTTATGATAAAACGAATTGAAAATAAGGACACAGGAAACTGGGTTAAATTTAAGGCGACTGAAAGCAAAATTACAATTTTTAATGAAACTCAAAAGATAATTGCAGAAGGGACTTTTCCTAATGAAAAATTAGAAGTGTTTGAAAAAAGAGTTAGCAAGGAAATTGATGATTATCTTAACGAAATGCTTCTTTCTGACAGCGACGCTTTCACGGCAGCAGTTGAAATATTTTCAGAAATTTTTGTGCAGGGAGTAAAACGTGTGAAATACAAAGAAATGAACGAAAATTTGGATGAGGAATATTGCCATTCGGAACTTGAATTCCTGATTGGCTTCAAATGGTTCAATGAAGATCTTGAAAGCATAGATATTGAAACTCAAAATGGAAAAATGAAATTAACTTATAAGAAAAAATGAAAACTTAAGCCCTTGAAACAGGGCTTATTTTTTATGAAATTTCCAAAAAGTTGTTGACTTTAAATCAAAAATGTGGTAATATGTATACAGATAAAAAACAAAGGAGAGATAATTATGAGAACAGTTAAATTCAATTCAGAAAATCCTAGAAAAATTTGGGACGAAATTAAGGGCGAGGTCAAAAAAGTTAATGATCCGACAATTTTCGAAGGAAAAGCAATGAAAATACACTTTAGTAAAGGCCCTGAAATCATTTCTGTAATATCAGGAAAAACAGAAATAAGTGAAAATAAAATAAAAGGGGAAAATTTGCTGGAACTTGCGGATGCCCTTGATATTGTAAAAGAAATTTATCTTTTGAATAATACTGAAAACAATGAAAAAGTTAAGAATAATATTATTTTAAAACTTAAAAGCCTTATGCCTGAAATGGAAAACAACAGCTTAATAAAAAGTAACAGTTTCAAGAATGTCAAAGACTACACCTTTGAGAATGTAAGGGCCTTCAATTCGTTGAATGGACTGGAAAATGATATTGAAGTTTTTTCGGAAGAGATTGCTATTTCACTTATGAAGGAAAGTATAAGAAGAAATTTTCATGGTTTTCATTTGGATCTTGTTATGATAAACGGAAAAATTTGCAAACTTCTAAATATAAACAATGAAGTGAAAGCGATTATTACTTCTCCTGAAAAAATGTCTCTTGAAGAAATAACATTTAATTATAAGAAAATAATGAAACTTAATCCTCATGTAACTTTTATGCTTCCTAATTCAACTGTCGATGTGGACGGAACTGATGAAGGATATATAACGTTTAATGGTAAAGGCATAACTTCGAGAAAATATCTTGCACTTGAGAAATTGGCGAAAGAAACTGGAAAAATAGTGAGAGTATATTCTGAAAGTAAAAGAAGAATTGTAAGAGTTTATGAATAAAGGCAGAAATGCCTTTTTTATTTTGCAGAAAAAAATTTAAAATTAATAATTCTGTCCTTAAAAATATATTTTTTGAAACAATAAAAAAACAGGCCCGAAAGCCTGCTATTTTTATTTACTGTAATATCCGTTTTTTATTTTCTCGTTAAGTTCCTTGAAATCTTCCAAGTTTCCAAAAGTTTCAAATTCTATTTTTTCAAAGCTGTCGGCATTTTCAATACATCTTCTAAGTTCCACATCAAAGTCTAAAATTCCGCAAAGATCCTTATGACTTTCCCAAGCGTCTTTCACAGCTTCAGCAAAATCTTTCAGGAAACAATGCTTTATTCTCGAAATATCGAATGTTTCGCTAAGCACATTTTCCAAAATGAAACGGACCGTATTAAAAACTGTTTCATTGTCAAACTCTGTTCCATTTATTTCTGCCTTGAATTTTTGAATTTCCTTCACTCTTATTTTCATAATTCTTCTCCTTTGTCATTGTTCTTATCTGTATATATTATATCAAATTTTTGTTTTAAAGTCAACAATTTTATTATAAAATATTTTCAAAAAAAATCACAAAAAGTTGTTGACATTAAAATCATTTTATGATACTATATATGTATCAAAGGAAAGACAGGAGACAATATGGAAAAAAGAATGATAGGATTTGAAGTTAAAGATAACAGGGCCTACGTTGCAGGAACTTGTGAGAAAGCATATTTGGAAGGGAACTTTGAAATAACGGAAGACAAAATCAGGGAAGTTTTTGGGAGCAAGGAAGAGGACGGCGGATTTGGAACAGCGCTGCACCTTCTTCGTGATGGTGCTGAAAAGCTTTTCGTAGAGTGCTATGACCTTGAGGAAGACATACTCGGAACTTATGCAAGGGAAATACTTGATCTTCCGATTGGAAACATTGAAATAGTTATCGGCGAGGATATGATAACAAAGACTGGAAACATGCTGTATGCTTTCGTTGAGGAAGCCTATATGGTTGCCGGAAAAGACGGAATAGTGGAAGCAATTTTCAGGGCAAAGGACTTGGATGTTTCAGAGGAGTATCTTGAATATCTTGGGGAACTTGCAACACAGGTATTGAAATAAAAAACAAGGCCTTCGGGCCTTTCTAAAAAATAAATAACAAGGAGAAGAATTATGAAAAAACTTACTAATGGAAACTATGAAATCACAGAAAATGAAATGAATGATTTTTTAACTTTAAAATATAAGGCGGAGGCCCTTTCAATGCAAATGCAGGGAGACTGGGACGACATCTATTCTGAAGCTATTGATGAATACTTGGAATGCTACAACGAGGAAAAGGGAACTGAAGCTTCATCAATAGAGGACGTTGTAAACTATGAAATTGGAAACATTGAATAATCGAGCTCCCTTTTGGGAGCTTTTAAATAAGAAACTGGAGGAATATTTATGAAATTCAAAATTTCGACTTATGAAACAAAAAAATATAAAGCGTCAAAGAAAAAAGTGCTGGAATTTTCAGAATTTAAGGATATTGTTGACGTTGATAAAAAATATGTGCCATTGCTGTACTATTTCAGAAAAAGATTAAACTTCAAGGACGAGAAGCACGACATCCTGAAACTTAAAAGAAGGCATATCGAAGAACTTATTGAAGTGCTTGAAAACAGAAAACTTTTTAAATACTATGGCGATAAGAAACTTTGGTTTGGAATTTTTGGCGAAGGATTTGCGGACAAAAAACTTGACAACGGAAAATATCTGGTAAATCTTGTCGAGTTCACGGAAGATGAAATTGGAGATCTTCTAGTTCAGGAAAAGTTAAAAACAGACTTGATAAGTGCCATTATTTCACACAAAAAAGATCAGGAATATTATTTTAGAATTGAATATTAATCAAAGGCCCAAAGGGCCTTTTTTTAAATAAAAAGAAGACTTATTTTCAAGCCTTCTTAACTGTCTATTTCTTCCATAATTTCACAAACATCGGCATCCGAAAGCCCTTTTTCTTTCAGGTGCTTTTTAATATGTTTTTTTCTTGATATTTCCAAATTTTGTTCTCTCGCTTCTGAGTACAAGTACATAAAAGTTTCAAAAACTATAAAAATTAATGCGCCTATCACATATACAGCAATTTCTTCTCCGTTCATTTTTATGTTCCTTTCATTTGTTTTAATTTTAATATATTATATCACATTTTTCAAAAAAATGGAAAAATAAACGAAAAAAGCCATACATTACGTACAGCTTCCTTCATTTGAATATTGTTACAAAGTTTAGAACCTTAAACTTTGATACCGGCTACTTTACAAAGGCTAAAAGCCAAACTTACTTCGCCGGCTGCTGTTTTTTCTGCACTCAGGGCCTTGCAGCCAAAATCCCTGTTCCAGTTCAGTTCAGAAAAAGCTACCAAGCTCACGTGCGATGTCTTGGTTGTTACGCTTCCCCTCTGCCCATCACTTGCAGTTCGTAAGCACAGTCTTAGAGTGCCGTGCCGTCACTGCAATATTCACTTTCGTGCGGCAATTTTTCCAGTGAGCGCTCACCATATCGTTTCCGACTTAGGCTTCTTTCTGCAAAAGCGATACGCTTCCTCCAGTCCCACTGGCGACTTTCAGGTTGAAGGCTCATATTGGGAACTTCCCCTGCTACTAGGCTCAGATGTCAGGCCCGACATCAGACTGTTCGCCAAAAGAACTCTATCGTTCCACAACGTCCTTCTCCTTGCTTATCTGTATATATAGTACCATACTTTTTAATATATGTCAAGAGTTTTTTTGGAATATTTTTAAATTTTTCTTTATAATTTTAAAATATTCAAAAAATGTATATTTTATAAAAAGTAGTTGACATTAAAACTAAAATATGTTACTATATATACAGATAAAATCAAGGACAATAAGGAGAAAATTATGAAAAAAATTGAATTAAAAGATGCGACAGGGAAAGAGACGGTTAAAAGGGAAACAAGAATTTTCGGGCTTGCTGGAGGAAGAAACATAGGAGTGCTTGAACTGGCAAAGGAAAAAATAAATTCAAGGGAGTTTAGAAACTCTGAAATCAATAAAATAAATTCAAGCATCCATGCATTAAAGAAAAATATAGAGAACTTTGTAAATTCTTTCTACGCCCTTGACAAGAAAAACAAAGAAGATTTTCTGTTCTTCTACAAGGTTGTGGAACTCGTGAACAATAAAAAAGGGATTGTCTTCGGCTTTGTCGAAAGAAATGAGAGACTGGGGGTCTATGAACTTTGGGCTGTCAAGGAAAGATCAGACAATCTGCAGTTCCCACAAAGCATATATCATTCAGGTACAGGCTTTGACGGAGTGAAAGCTGAGACCCCCTCAATTTTGGAAATAAAGAAATACATAGAGGAGAATGGCTTTAAACGTTTCAATGCTGAAAAAGCCGCAGAAGAAGTTTTTGAGGCATTCGGAATTTCGGAAGAGGAACAGTTCCAAGTAGTTGAAAATATACTTCAATCTTTAGAAACAATTTAAGGGGAAAGAGTCTTGCGGCTCTTTTTTCATTTAGAAAAAATAAAGCGGCGGCCATTAAAAAAGTTCTTTTAATATTTGTATATACAAACATAACCCCCCATAACTGCTTTCATATAATTAATTAACAGCTGCAATATTTATATTTGGTAGTTGACTTTAAAACTGAAATATGTTATTATATATACAGATAAAAAGAAGATAACTTGAATATATTGAAAGGAAACTGATTTGAAATGAAAACGATAAAAGTTCAAAAAGACTGTGTTGTAGACAGGAGAAATATAGCAAAAGTAAAGCAAAGGGAAATAGCGTTATCCGTTACATCCATTGATGCATTGAACGGAAACGAAAGCGGTTTCATAAACTTTACGCTAGGAATAGAAGACTGCCAGCTATCCCTTGAATTTTTTGGAACTTGCCTCCTGAAAGAGAAAAAGCAGGACCTGTTTTATGTTGACAGGATAGAGCTTGACGTTGACCTTGCAGAAGAGGAATTGAAGAACATCAACAAGGAACTTCAGGAAAAGTTTTCGCACGGCGATGTAATATGTGCCAAAGTATATGACGACCGTGAAAAAGTAATTGCAACAGCAATTGCGTTCAATCAGCATAGCGGATATTATGTACATTCAGTTGAAGCATTAGAAAATGGAAAAATCATATATGAAAGCGGAATATAATTCCATAAAAAATATTTAGTAGTTGACTTAAAAACTAAATTATGTTATAATATATACAGGTAAAAGACGAGGAAAAATAAAACTTGGAGGAAGTAAAATGGAAAATTTAAAAGAAAAATATTACGAAAAATTAAAAAAAGAAATTGAAAAAATAGGATATGTAGATGCAGAATTAGAAACATATTATGTAGACGATATAAAATCAGAATATTTAACAGCAGTAAACACTACTGATGAAGATGATTTAGTGAATTTCTCTTTGACAGTCAATTCATGCTTATTGACGGAATTCATCAGTTTTTAGATGTTTATAACTTGTTCTGCAACATATATGGCAAAAATGACATAAAGGACATTGAGCCAACAAGCGAAATAATTATAGATGATGTTTTTGAAATGGAAAAAGAAATTTTAAAAAGATATAAAAAAGAATTTAAAATTGAAAATGAAGCCAAAGAAATAATAGATAGTGTTATTATGCTTTATACAAACAAAGACAAAGAAACAGAAGTAATAAGAAATATTTCAGATAATATTTTTTATGCGATGCTTTTAAAAACAGTAAAACTTTTCCCTGTTTTAAAAATGGAAAATTTAAAAGAAATTATGGATCAGAAAATAATTTAAAAAAATAAAATAAAAAAGGGCCTAGGAAAAATCTAGTCCTTTTTATTTTTCATTTTCAGTCAGGAAAATTATCGCTTCATATTGTCTGACACCCTCCCCTTGACTTTAGTCATGGGGTTCCATTGTTTATACGGCTTGAACTTAACAAAGCGAGCATGAAATAAATGAAAATCATCTTATATCCTTATTCGATCCTTTAAAATTCTTATTTCAGTTTCTCTGATGTTATTTCCAATATTTTGGGTGCTTTCAATAATTCCTGCAATTGTTCCGTTGTCGCTTTGAAAAGTAACAAAGTCGCCTTTTCTTGCATCTTTCCCTTTAATTCTGTATTTAACCTTTCCGCTGTTCATATTGTATTTTACAAAATTGTCACTTACTCTTAATTTAAAATGTTTCCCTTGAAGTTTTTTTATTTTCTTCATGTTGCTCCTGTAATTCTGAATTCCATCGGGCACAAAGATCCCGACTGTTCTGTCAAGGTTTTTTCCAAATTCGTAAGGAATAGAAAAGGCATAAAATCCATAAGGCCCTGATGTAACTTCCAGCGTATCTTTGCCTAAAATTTTAAGAAGCTTGCTATTTTCCTTTCTATTTTCTATAATTAAAGTAGATTTGTCATAGAAAACGTCAATATAGTTAAAAAAATTATTTACTTTATCGCTTTGGAATACTTTAAAAAAGTATATTTTTTGGATAATCTCTCCAAAAGTTTCATAAGACAAACTGTTCATGTTCAATGCAGAAATGAGTTCATTTCCCTGATTTTCAATAAACGTATAACCTTTTATTTTTAATTTATCAATTCTGTTTTTGAAATCCATAACCAGCGTGGCTTTATCATCTTTAAAAAAGATAGTATCCTTTGAATAATCTTCGTGAATTTTCAGCAAGGTTCTGTTAAATATATGCCCTGTTTCAAATTCAAGATAACAGTAGTTTTCCCCTTTCTTTTCTAATTTCAGATTTTCAGGTTTTATTATGTCTATTTGTTTTATGATTTTTTCAATTCTTTTCATCGCAATTTTCTCCTTTGTTTTTATACATATATAGTATCATATCATTCAATATATGTCAAGAAATAATGTTTAATAAAAAAATCCGCCAAATTTTAGCGGATAATAATATAAAACTCTATTTATTAGATAATATATAATAACATTACTTTTTAATTTTGTCAAGATATTTTTTAGTCCTTTAAAAGCGCAGGCCCAATCTCCGAAGCTCTGCCTTCTTTCAGAAGCATGATGTTTCCTTGAACAGTTTCTACATTGCCTAGGCTTTCAGGGGGCTTCACGCAGTAAATCTTTTTGCCATATTTTTCAGCAAATCTGACTGTGTGCATTGTTCCGGAATTAATTCCGCATTCTATCACTATAATTATGTCGCAAAGTTCAGCAAGCACATTATCCCTTTCAATATATCTTTTTTTCTCAGCTCCGCTTTCATTTGGATATTCACTCAGAAGGCATCCATTACTTCTGACTATTTCTTCAGCCAATGGACGGTTTGAAGCTGGAGCAATGTTTTCTGTTCCACAGGGAAGCACTGCAATGGTTGGTATTTTATTTTCAAGTGCATGTTTATGAGCAAACGTGTCGCATCCGATGGCAAGGCCCGAAACTATTGTACAGACAATTTTTTCTTTACTTATTGCCTTTATAATTTTTCTTACGGCTTCCTTTCCATATTCAGTTGGATTTCTAGTTCCTATTATTCCAACATTCAGCCTTGACTTCAGCAGCTCCCTGTTCCCTTTGCACCAGAGGAACAGCGGATAGTCGGCAAGTTTTCTCATTTTTTGGGGATAGTCGCTATCTAAAACTGATACTGCATGAATATTTTTCTTTTGCAAATTTAACATTCTTTTTTCAATCTTTACGTACCTTTTTTCAAAATCTTTCACTTCTGCCAGTTCTTTTCCAAGATTGCCTGCAATATATGAAGCAAAAATGCTTTTTTTATTATATCCGTATGAAAGGCAGGTTTCAATAACATAATTTTTTTTCATTTCATTCTCCTGATATACACTTTTTTATATTAATATAGTATCATATTATATAAAACGTGTCAAACATTTTATTTGGAACCGTTAAAACATCTCAAAATCAAACTTAAATAAAAAAGTTGTTGACTTTTAATAAGGAAAATGGTATAATAGGTTATCAAAAAACGAAAGGGATGATAATATGTTCTCAATCATTACATTGAAACAGTTAAACAATACTTTGAATATATTCAAGAAAAATAAAATAGAAACTGAAGAGGCCTATGTAAATTACATAAAATTTTTAGTAAAAAGGGAAAAAGATATATTCAAGTTTTCAAATGGCAAAAAGAACTTTGAAGTGAAATTTAAAAATGGAAAAGTAACAGATTTCATGGTTGAAACTTCAAGACCTGGAACAGTCCGTGAAATCTCTCTTAATGGAAAATTCCTTGATGGAAAGGCTCTATGGGAAATAACTGAAATTATTGAAGGAATAAAAAGATTTTCATTTGAAGTAACATTCAGCGAAATTTCTACGGTTGACTTTGAAAATATAATAGGATTTATCGAAAATTAAAGGTAAATCCTTTATTTTTTGAAAATTTTGTTGACTTAAAGTGTTTTATGTGATACTATAAGTGTATAGAATTAAAAGGAGAAAAAAATAATGAAAAATGTTAATGCGTCAAGAATTAAGCGGCTCAGGGAAAGCAGGAATATTTCACAGGAAAAGCTGGCTGAAAAAATTGGCATTTCCAAAAGTGCCATAAGCATGTATGAGCAAGGCGGCAGAATTGCTCCAATGAAGATACAGGAAAAGATTGCAGACTTCTTTGGCGTGAGCCTTGACTACCTGTGGGGAAGGAAAACCGAAACAAAAGTATGTTCTGCTGAACTGACAAAGTGGCTGGAAGCGCAGCTTGCTTCAAAGGACAAGGAGCAGGTAAGAAAAATAAGAAATATAATAAATGAAGTTATAAAAAATATCTGAAAGGGGAAAATCCTATGAAAGAAATATTTAACAATCCGTGGTTCTGGGGAACTGTATTTTTTGCGGGCCTGTCATTAATGATCTACGTGATTAATTTCATAAAAAGCACGGCAAGAAAGATTAAAAGACTCGCAGTGAGTGGAATTATGATGATAACAGGGCTGTATAATACAGCTGGAAGCTTTGTGAACAATTTCAAGGAAAAGCCTAAGAGTGTAAAGAAGATACACCGTTCCGCAAAGCATTACGAAGGAAATAAAAACCATAACAGATAAGGAGAAAACAATGGAAAACAAACTATGTGAAATGTTAAAAGAAATTATGAATGATGATGAACTTGATAAAAAAATAAAATATTCACAGAATAACAGATACAGGGAATTTTATGAAAATGGCTACGGAATTTCTATAATTCCTGATATTTCAAATCCTGGATTTTATGAAGTTGCAGTTCTAAAAGGAAATGAGCTAAACTTTGACCTTCTTGAAGATTTTGAAAATCCTGTAATGAATGACGTCGAGTCAGGATTGACGCTGAAGGAAGCACATGAAATTGGAAAGAAAGTTTCTGAACTTGAAAGAAATCAAAAAATTAATTAAGGAGAAGAATTATGAGAAGAAATGACGTTCTGATAGATAAAATGGAAGAAATAAAAATTTTGCTTCAGTGGTTCTACATGTCAGAAGATAACAAAATTGAAATAAAAGGAAGAGTTTCTAATATACTTGTATGGATGAACGAAAACCTTGAATTTAAGGCCCAAAATCTTATGTTTAAGGATCTGCCAGAAATGAACTTCACAGAGGACATGACAGTCCCTTTTATGGCAGGGCTTATCGAAAGTTTGAAAAAGGAAAATGCAGTAACTTTTCCAAATAGATTTTCAAGCAGATGGGAAGAAATCAGGGAACTTGCCTTAACTAATTTATGGCCTAATACTGAAAACAGAAAAAAATAAGCCTGAAAAGGCTTTTTTAATTTTATGTTTTGTGATAATATAAAAACAAAAAAGGAGAAATTATGAAAAAGCTGACAGTGGCTCAGGCAGTAAAAAACTCTGCCAAATATATTGCAATGACCAATGACAGATACGGTACAAAAAGAATAGAAAGTGGATTTTCATTCTGTGTTGGAACGTTCTATGATGACAACCTAAACAACTCCAATATAAACGAGTTTGCATGCAGCCGTAAAATGTTTGATAAAATTTTATCAGAAAAGGCATCCGAAATACTTGAAAACAGTGACGAGAACGTAATGTATTTCTATAAAGATGCAGAATTTGAGGAAAAGAACATAACAAGATCG
>ERZ772921.2210-NODE-2210-length-10662-cov-3.533987_pt1 | contig 10662 bp, 10 predicted proteins | sample MGYA00512117_ERZ772921 | MGnify/ENA primary metagenome ERZ772921 (study PRJEB29015, sample SAMEA2737944) | human oral metagenome | biome: human oral; feature: human-associated habitat; material: dental | place: China | collected 2150 ... | reverse complement strand
TTCTAGCTTCCCTGGGGATAGCTACCGAGCCAGCGATCCCATTGGAGGCACGAGACTACTTCATCCCAGCGGGTATATCCTTTTATACCTTTCAGACGCTGAGCTATACGGCGGACATCTACCGACGAGAGATCACTCCTCTGAAGCGATGGATTGATTACCTCTTCTACCTGTCGTTCTTCCCTCAGCTAGTAGCTGGACCTATTGTCCGAGCTAAGGACTTCATCCCGCAGATCTATCGTCGCCCCCAGCTCCTCAAGGCTGAGTACGGCGAAGCACTGACGCTGATCCTGAGCGGGCTGGTGAAGAAGGCGATCATCGGAGACTTCATCGGGGCGAACCTCGTCGATTTGATCTTCGCCGAACCGACACGCTTCACGGGGCTGGAGAACTTATTTGCCGTCTACGGCTATGCCATGCAGATCTACTGCGACTTCTCGGGCTATTCGGATATGGCCATTGGGATCGCCCTGCTTCTCGGGTTCCGGTTCAACATCAACTTCGACTCCCCATACCAATCGGGGAATATCACGGAGTTTTGGCGTCGCTGGCACATCTCCCTCTCCACCTGGCTTCGAGACTATCTCTACATTCCTCTGGGGGGAAATAGAAAGGGAGCGATACGCACCTATGTCAACCTCCTGGTGACGATGCTTCTCGGTGGGCTGTGGCATGGTGCTGCCGTGCGCTTCATCTTATGGGGGGCGATCCACGGGGTAGCTCTAGCGCTTCACAAGCTCTACATGCAGATCTTCGACGCCCTAGGCTGGCGAAGGAAGAAGCCTCTGAAGATCCAGCGCTTCCTCGGGCAGTGGAAGTGGCTCCAGTGGCGGCACCGGAGCCGGCACTGGCACTGGCACCGGTTCCGGTACGGGCAGTGGCAATGGAACAGGCGACGGACAGGGCGTTGGTGAAGGCTCCGGCGTGGGGCAGGGATCGGGCGACGGTAACGTCTCCGGCACAGGTAGTGCTCCATTTGACACGAACGGATTCTGGGCAGCGGTCAACGCGAACAAGGAGTATCCCTACATGGCGATGAAGCGTCGCCTCGAGGGAACGACGACGATCGTCACGACGATCAGCGCCTCCGGCGACATCACAAGTGTCTCCGTCGCCTCGTCCTCGGGACACGGTATGCTCGACGATGCGGCAGTCGCCGCGGCATATGCCGTCGGCAACTACCCAAATCCGACAGGCGGAACGGTGTCTGTCACCACAAATGTAAGTTTCAGTATTCGATAATATTGCAATAAAATAGCTGTGATGGAATTTTCCCGCCACAGCTATTTTATTGCAATTATTTTTCCTCAAGCAGCTGCACGAGTTCGTCATAGTCCCGCTGCAGCTGCTCATACTCATCCATCATCTGCAGGACGGTGAGCGCGGCAATGCGCTGCACGTCGAAGCTGCGCACCTTCTTCGACATCTCCTTGATCCGGCGGTCGCTCTCCGCCGCAAGACGCTTGAGCCGTTCGGGGTCATCCGTCTTGAGCTGATAGGTCTGCCCAAACATCTCGAGCACAACCCGCTGAGGCTGCCTTTTCTCCTCTGCCATGGCTCTCACCGCCTTTTATGCACGCAGTTGCGCATGAAGCTGACTCTGCACGGCATCGAGGATGTCCGCAAACGCCGCGTCCACTTCCTTATCGGTCAGTGTCTTATCATCGGACTGGAAATGCAAGTGGAATGCCATGCTCTTCTTGCCGTGTCCGACCTGTTTGCCCACATAAACATCAAAGAGGGTTGCACTGCGGAAGAATTTGCCGCCCTTCTTCGCAATGACACACTCAATCTCCGCCGCCGTGAGTCCTGCATCAACGAGAATCGCAAGGTCGCGTGTCGATGCAGGATATTTCGGCAGCGCCGTAATCGTACTCTTCTTTTTGCGGTAACGCAGGAGAGTATCGACCTCCATCTCGAAGACGTAGACACTCTGCGCGATGCCGAAGTTCGTGGCGACAGTCGGGTGAATCTCGCCGAGGGTCGCAATCACATCACGCCCCTTCTTAAAGAACGCCGTCTTGCCGGGGTGCATGGCAAAATGCACACCGCGCTCCACCGTGTATTTCTGCACGCCGATCGCACTGAGGAAGCGCTCGAGAATTCCTTTTATATCGTAAAAATCGACCTGTGCATTGTCCGTATCCCAAGCAATTGGGCTTCTCCTGCCCGTAATGAGCCCCGCCACCATCAGCTTCTCGTCGGCGAGTTCGGTCACGGGCAGCGCCTTCGGGAAGAACACGGGCGCAATGTCAAAGAGGCGCAGATCCATATTCTTGCGAGCGACGTTGCGCGCCGCATTCTCAAGCATGCTCGTGAGGAGTGTCGTCCGAATGAGTGGATACTCGTCCGTGAGCGGGTTCATGATGGGGATTGCCTGACGCAGTTCACTGTCTGCGGGGACGCCAAGCTTATCCAGTGTCCTGTCACTCGTAAAGATGAATGAAAGTTCCTCCGTCATGCCAAGTGCGGCGAGTGTCCCGCGCATGAGGTCGACAAAGTCCTGCCGTTCGCTCGTCCTACCCTGCTGCACCGCCCCCAACGGGAGACGTGATACAATGTTATCGTAGCCGTAGAGGCGCGCGACCTCCTCAGCAATGTCCTCCATGAGTGTCACATCTCCGCGCCACGAGGGCACGACAACATGAAAGACTTCGATGCCCTTCTCCTCGACAATGAAACCGAGTGAGCGGAGTGCCGACGCCATCCATTCGCCAGGGATATTCGCGCCGATACGCTCCCCAACGGTGCGCGCACTGAATTCGAGAACCGTCGGCACACGGCGCTTCGGATAGACATCAACAACGCCCCTTGTCACCGTGCAGGCTCCCATCTCCGCGAGCAGCTGCGCAGCACGGGTCACGGCGCGTATGGTCTCCGTTTCGTCAACGCCGCGCTCGAACCTGCCCGAGGACTCGGAGTGCAGCCCGATGCGGCGCGCCGTACGGCGGATTGTCGGCCCGTGAAAGGACGCCGCCTCAAGGATGACCGAGGTCGTCCTCTCCGTGATCTCGGACTCAAGCCCACCCATGATGCCCGCAAGCCCTGCGGGCTTTTCGCTGTCGGCAATGACAAGCTCATCCCCAACGGCGACACGGCTCGAATCGTCCAGTGTGTGCAGGTTCTCCCCCGCACGCGCACGGCGTGCCGTGAGGCTGTGCCCCGCCACCGCATCATAGTCATAGGCATGGAGCGGCTGCCCCAGTTCGAGCATGACGAAGTTCGTCACATCGACCACGTTGTTGATCGCACGGATGCCCGCGCCATGCAGACGCTCCACCATCCATGCAGGCGACGGCGCAATCTTCACATTGCGCAGCACACGCGCCGAGAAGCGGCGGAAGAGCTCCTGTGCCTCGATGCCGATGTGCACGAGCTCGGCGGCACTCTCCCCCGCCGTCTCCTTGACCTCAATCGTCGGAAAGCACAACTGCTTGCCCGTCAATGCCGCAATTTCACGCGCAATGCCGATGACACTGAAACAGTCCGCACGGTTCGCCGTCAGCTCGAACTCGAGCACAACATCGTCCAGCCCGAGTGCCTGCGCCGCAGGGATGCCCACAGGCGTATCTGCGGGCAGGATGTAGATGCCGTGCACCTGCTCGTCGGGAAGCCCCTCGGTCTCAATCGCGAGCTCGCCCGCCGAGCACATCATGCCGTTTGACGGAATGCCGCGCAGCTTGCCCTTCGAGATCTTCTTTCCGTCGGGCAACACGGAACCGACCATTGCAACGGGGACGATATGCCCCTCGCGCACATTGGACGCGCCCGTCACGATCTGGAGCAGCTCCTCCTTGCCGATGTTCAGCTGGCAGACGAGCAGGTGATCGGAGTCCGGATTCGGCGCGATCTTCTCGATGCGCCCCGTGATGACCTTCTCAAGCCCCTCGTCCGCGCGCACAATGCGCTCGACGGGCACGCCCGCCATCGTCAGGCGGTCTGCAATCTCCTCCGCCGTCTCGTCAATATCCACATAGTCTTTCAGCCATTTGATGGAAACCTGCATAGTCCCGCCTCCTTAGAATTGATGTAAGAAACGCACGTCGTTGTCGTAGAACAGACGCAGATCATCCACGCCGTACGCGAGCATTGCGATGCGCTCCACGCCCATGCCGAATGCGAAGCCCGACACTGCATCGGGATCGTAGCCGCTCATGCGCAGGACGTTCGGATGCACCATGCCCGCGCCGAGGATTTCGAGCCAGCCCGTGCCCTTGCACACGCGGCAGCCCGCACCATGGCAGGCGGAGCAGGATATATCGACCTCGGTGGACGGCTCGGTGAACGGAAAGAAGCTCGGTCGAAAACGCACCTTGGCATCGGCGTCGAAGAGCTCATGCAGGCACAGCTCAAGCGTTCCTTTGAGATCGGCAAAGGAGATGTCCTTGTCGATGACGAGCCCCTCCACCTGCGTGAACATCGGCGAGTGCGTCGCATCGTAGGAGTCGCGGCGATAGACGCGCCCGGGCGCGATCATGCGGATCGGAGCATTCGGCTCGTTCTTCTGCATCGTACGTGCCTGTACGGGCGAGGTCTGGGAACGCAGCAGAATATCCTCCGTGATGTAGAAGGAGTCCTGCATGTCGCGCGCGGGGTGATCCTTCGGCAGGTTGAGCGCCTCGAAGTTGTAGTAGTCCGTCTCGATCTCAGGACCTTCCTCCACCGTAAAGCCCATCTGCAGAAAGATTTTCTTGATGCGGTTCAGCGTGATCGTGAGCGGATGCAGATGTCCGATCTGCATCGTGCGGCCAGGCAGCGTGACGTCGATCTGCTCTGCGTCGATCTTTGCCGCCAATTCACGCTGGGCAAGTTCCTCGGACTTCCTTGCAAGGAGCTCCTCGAGCTCGGCACGCGCCTCGTTGACGATCTTGCCGATGCGCGGGCGTTCCTCCTGCGCAACTGCGCCCATGCTGCGCATGAGGGTCGTCAGCTCTCCCTTTTTCCCCAGAATCTTGACACGTATATCGTTAAGCTCACTCAGCGAGCCCGCCGTCTCTGCAATCGCAGCTCGGGCACGCGCCTTGAGTTCTCTGATCTTTTCGTCCATAACGTCCTCCTGTATGTGCACGTCGTCACGACACAATACGATTCAAACAACAATTCTCAGTTTACCATATTCACGCCAAAAAATCTATGGACATGCGGATAAGATGAAGGGAATGTCTGCAAAGAGCACATTTTCAATTTGAACAAACATCGTTTGTATAGTATTCTATACGAAGTACCGGACACCGATGTCCCCCACACAAATTGTATCCCCACAGGAGGTCTCCATGGACACACTCATGAAAAGTACTGCCGATCTGATCGCGCAGCCGACCAGTCTCTTTGCGCTGCTCGCCGTACTCATCCTGATCCTCGGCTATCTGCAGATGCGGCGCATTCACTTCACGACCCACATGCTCATCAGCGTCGCACTGATGCTCGCGCTCACGATCGTACTGCATCAGCTGCGCATCTTTCACATGCCGCAGGGCGGCAGCGTCACCATCGGCGGGATGATTCCCCTCCTCTTTCTCACCTACCGTTACGGGGCGGGCATCGGCTGTCTCGCGGGCTTCCTCTACGGCATGATCAACCTCATGCAGGATGCGTTCATCCTGCACCCCCTGCAGGTGCTCTTCGACTATCCGCTGCCCTATATGGCACTCGCGATTGCCGCTGCCGTACCGGGACGGATCTTCACGGGAGCCGCACTCGCCTTTGCGGCACGCTTCGCTTGCCACTTTATCTCGGGTGCTGTATTCTTCGGCTCGTACGCGCCGGAGGGAATGTCGCCCTATCTGTATTCCCTCGTGTTCAACGCGACCTACCTCGTCCCCGAGGCGGTGATCTGCTTCATCCTGCTGCGCGTACTCCCCGTGCCGCGCCTCCTCGCCGCGATGGACCGGCAAACGCCGCTCTATGGGGCGAAGCTGACGCTATAATGGCTTAGGGAATGACGGTGATCTGAAAGCAGTGAGCCCTTAGCTGTCCTCGTACGTGCGCACGCGCAGGGTCAGTCCGCGCTCCGCACAGATCTTGCGGCAGCGAGCGATCTCCTCCTCGTTCTCCACCTTCTCCACGACGGTGAGTACGACATTTGGAATATAGGGCTTGCAGTGCTCGGCAAAAGTGAGCATCGCCTCATAGGAACCGATGCCGAACTTCGAGCGCGTGAGCGCAAGATAACGCTCGGCATTCGATGCATTGAGACTGATGGAGATGGTGTCGAGCAGCCCTGCAAAGCGCTGTGCAAAGACGGTGCCATGCTCCAGCTCGCCCAGTCCGTTCGTATTGACGCGCGTCGGCACCTGCGGATGATGTTTCTTGACATGGCGCAGGACACCGAGCACTATGTCTAGGCGCATCAGGGGCTCTCCGAAGCCGCAGCATACGACTTCGGAGATGTATTCCCACGGCAGGCGGTCGAGCTCTTCCGTGATCTCAGAAAGTGTCGGGTCATGGTCAATCCAGAGCGAGGACTCCTTCGCCATCTCCTTCATGCTGCGCAGACAGAAAACGCAGTCACAGTTGCAGGAGTTCGTAATATTGACGTAGATGGCACGCTTGCCCTCAGGCTGCTCGCGCAGACTCTCCTCCATCGGCAAATAACGTCCGCCCGCATGGGTCGCGTAAACAATCATAATATGCTCCTAATCATACACAGAAATGAGAAAAGCTGCCCTTACGGCAGCTTTTTTGTTGTACAGCCTTACAGTTTGGTCAGCTCGCCCATAAATTCCTCAAAGGGCAGCCCGTAATTCCACGGCAGATCCAGCTCCTCCGCATAGGTGAGGCAGTGACCGATAAAGTCGGCGGCACATTTCACCCCGTCCGCAAGTGGGACACCGCGCACGAGGGACGCCGCGACAATCGCCGCAAACACATCACCCGAACCGGAACGATCACGCCCGATCTTCACATGGTCGTAGCAGCGGCTCTCTCCATCCTCATAGAGGTACGTGCGCACGCAGTCACCCGCGTGAAGGCCGGTAATGACAACAGCACGCGGCCCCATCGCTGCGAGCTGGTATGCCATGTGAGACAGCTCTGCATCGGTCACTGCGCCGCCCGGCGGATACGGCAGATCGAGGAGCTGACATGCCTCCGTGAGGTTTGGCGTCACGACGTCTGCGTATGGCATAAGCTGACGCATCTTTGCACAAAGTGCGGGCGTATACGAGGAGTAGAGCTTTCCATGATCTCCCATCACGGGATCGACAATGACCAGCGTGTCCTTGCCCTTAAACGTATGCACCGCATCTAGCACGACCTCAATCTGCTCCTCCGAGCCGAGAAAGCCCGTGAGGATCGCATCGAAATCGAGATCGTTCTCCGCCCAGTTCTCCATGTACGGGCGCATACGCGCCGTGTAATCGTCGAGATAGTGGTTCGGAAAGCCCGTATGTACGGAAAGAATCGCCGTTGGGAGCGGACACGCCTGCACGCGCATCGCAGAGATCAGCGGGAGCTGGACTGCCACTGAGCAGCGGCCAAAGCCCGTGATGTCATTGATGAGAGCGATCCGTTTTTGCCGCGCCGTCAACGGTTGTCCACCCGTTCTGGTACACGGTCGTGCTGTGCGAGGCGCTCCCACGCCAGTGTCTCGTACTTGGTCCCCGAGATGCCGTAGTTTGCATAGGGGTCGATCGAGATACCGCCGCGCGGCAGGAATTTCCCCTGTACTTCGATGTACTTCGGTGCCATCAGGCGGATCAAATCACGCATGATGACATTGACAACATCCTCGTGGAAGTCGCCGTGGTTGCGAAAGCTCACCAGATAGAGCTTCAGTGATTTGCTCTCGACCATGCGCTCCGCCGGCATATAGGAAATATAGATCGTTCCGTAGTCCGGCTGCCCCGTAATCGGACAGAGTGTCGTAAACTCGGGGCAGTTGAAGCGTACCCAGTAGTCGTGATCCGTATGCTGATTTTGAAAGGTCTCCAATGCCTCAGGCGCATAGTCATATCCGTAGTCCGTCCGCTGCGCGCCGAGTGAGGTCAGCCCCTCCTCTGCTTTTTCTCTTCCCATTACATCCCCAAAAACTTTTGTTCAAATACATCCTGCGGTTCAGGGCGTCCAAAGAGATAGCCCTGAATCGTATCGGTCTTGCAGATCTTGACGAGGCAGTCGTACTCGTCCTGACTCTCTACCCCCTCGATGCAGGTGGTCTTGCCGATGCTGTGGCAGAGCTCCACCGTATACTCGACGAGCTTCTGATCGAAATGATTGTCCAGAATCCGCATGACAAACGCACGGTCGATCTTGATGATATCACAGTTCAGATTCTTGAGTGAGGACAGCGAAGAATACCCCGTACCAAAATCATCCATGGCAATTTTGATGCCATGCAGCCGAAATGCATCGAACTGCGCATTGACAAATTTCAGATCGCTGACGATCTTGCTCTCCGTCAGTTCGAGGACGACGGCATCCGGCGGCATATCATGCCGATGCAGGCAGTCCTCGACAAACTTAAGGAACGAGAGATCCTTGATCTGCTCATAGCTCATGTTAACACTCATGCAGAAGTTCGGAATCTTCTTCCGCCACTCCTTGCAGACACGCAGTGCCTGCTCAAAGATCCAGCGCCCGACGGGCACAATGGTCTTAGTCTCCTCAAGGATACGGATGAACTCCATTGGTGCGACCATGTGCCCTTTTTCGTTCTTCCGGCGGAGCAGCGTCTCCGCACCGACGATATGCTGGTCGTCACCTGCGATCTGCGGCTGGAAGTATAGCTCGAAATTGCGGCAGCCAGCCTTGACATCCTCAAGAATTTGCTCCTGAATCGTCAGCGACCGGAGCCAGCGGTTATAGACCTCCTTTGAGAACGCATTCAGTCGGTTCTTTCCGCCTGCTTTTGCCGTATCCAGTGCCGCCTGCGCGTATTTATGCAGGACAAGCGGATCGCGTGCCGTCTGTGGATAGAATACCATGCCCGCCGACATGGTGACAAGATACTGCCGTCCATCATAGACCTGCGGGTGCGCGAACTCGCGCTGGACGCGGATGAAAAACTCCTGCAGCATCTCCTCGTCCGCCTCAGGATAGATGAGCCCAAACTCATCCCCGTCCAAACGATAGAGCGAGAGACGACGCGGCACATTCTGCAGGATGCACTCCGAGATCTCCCGCAGAATTGCATCACCGACCTCATGGTTGAATGCCTCGTTCACCATGCGGAAATTATCAATGCCCATGACGAGGAGACCGCCGCCCTTCCCCGTCTCACGCGCCGTGCGCAGCGCCTCGCCAAGGTCCTCGGTGAACTGATAGCGATTCAGCAGCCCCGTCACCGAGTCTGCCGCATTACGACGTGCAAGCTGGCTGATCGTCCCAACGAAGAGATTCGGATGTCCATCCTCGGACAGTCCGATCTTCCCCTTCAGGCGCAGCCATGTGAGATCGCCCTTCGCATTCGTAATACGAAAGTCCAGCTGCCGTTCCCGCCCCTCCGTCACGTCCATCAGCGAGGAAAATATCGCATCAAAGGCGCGGCGATCCTGTACGCAGATCAAGGGATGCAACACGTCGGCGACATGAGTCAGCGTCTCCGATGGCAGCGCATAATCACGGACAAACGTGGGTGAAGCAAGAAACACATCGGCAGCCGGATCCATCATGAAGGCATAGTCGGAGGTCGTGTTTTTCATCAAATCAAAGATCCGCTTGTTCTGCCTGAGTATCGGGCTCAGCGGTGCTCTTTTCTTCCCTGCCATCTTCCGTTCCCCTCTTCTCCATCACTCTATGGCAAATAAATTAAACTTCCATTTCTATCATTATATACTTTTTCTCCGGCACATGCAACCGACGGACGCTAGGAAGAGCTCATTTTATTAGGAAAAAAGTTTCAATGACTTTTTTCCTATACCTATTGAAAAATCTCTTGTTTTTTTTTATGATAATAGACAGCGTTCATAAAAATGCGGATAAACGAAAATTCGTCATCATTGATGTGGCGTTCTCCGTACATCCCATACTACGGCAAAGGAGATTCAGGCTGTGGCTGTCATTGAATTAACAAGAGAAACATTTGCCTCCGAAGTCCTAGCGGAAAAGCGTATGGTCGTCGTCGATTTTTGGGCGTCATACTGTATGCCGTGCCGGATGCTCATCCCCGTGCTGGAGGAGGCCTCTACCACGCGCAGCGATGTCAAGTTCTGTAAGATCAACGTGGATGATGCACAGGACATTGCCGAGCGATACGGCGTGATGAGCATGCCGATCCTCATCTTCTTCAAGAACGGAGAACCCGTCGATGAGTCCACCGGGCTCATCACGAAGGATGAACTGCTCGCCATGCTGGAGAAGTGCTGATCATTCAGCACCGCCGATCTGACGGACTTCATTTTATCAGCAATTCCCTAGAAAGAACAAATAGAATAGTCGCTCTGCTGCATGACGGTGTTTCACTGCGTGCAGCATTTTTTATATGATATCCCCTGCGCAAGCCACCGCCATCGGTATAAATTCACCAATCGAAATAGCCTTTTTTCCTGTACACGCACAAAAAAAGCGCAGAAAAACTTTCCTGCGCTTTTTTATCAATCTACGCTGCCCCGACAAACTTCATCTTATCAGCAATTCCCTAGAAGCTCCAGCGCATACCGGCATCCATACGCCATGCGGTTTTGATGTCGCCGCCGAAGGTCTTCTCGAAGTTGCCGTACAGGT
>ERZ772921.2208-NODE-2208-length-10668-cov-6.233864_pt1 | contig 10668 bp, 6 predicted proteins | sample MGYA00512117_ERZ772921 | MGnify/ENA primary metagenome ERZ772921 (study PRJEB29015, sample SAMEA2737944) | human oral metagenome | biome: human oral; feature: human-associated habitat; material: dental | place: China | collected 2150 ... | reverse complement strand
ATTTTCAGAACTTTTTTATGACCTAGTTTTTGTTTTTGCAATTTCAAAAGCAACTGCTTTAATTCACCCTCTTCATAGCGTTGTTTTGTCTTGGGATTCTTTACTTGATTTCTTCATCTCTGTCATGGTTATCATCAATTCCTGGATGATTCAAACCATTTATACCAATCGCTATGGAAAGAACTCGTTATTTAATATGGTAATCATGTTTATCAACATGGGACTTCTGCTCTTTATATCCAATATGATTGGATACAATTGGCAACAATGGTACTATCATACCTGTTGGGCTGTTGGCACATTAACCCTTACCTTATTTTTTCAATATTTGGTTGAATTTTTTAGAGAATCAACCGATAATGCTAATCGGGAAAGTATCAAAGGTTTTCTATGGTTAACAGGTCTACAAAGTTTAGGAGCCTATCTGGCAGCTCTTTTTCCTATTTACGTTGGAGTCTATATCTTTATTGCTAGTATTCTGCTAACATTTATTGTGCCAATTTTCTTGATTACTAAAGATGAGCATTTCCAGGTAAATCTTCCCCATTTAATCGAGCGCGTCTCCCTTCTTGTCATTATTACGTTTGGAGAGATGGTTATTAATCTAGTTAGCTTCTTTACAGCCGAGAGTTTCTCGATTTATTCGGTTCTAAATTTCATTATCATGCTTTCTCTGTTCCTGTTTTATTTTGGTGAATTTGACCATGCTATTGATGAAAAATCTAATCAAAAGGGACTATTTCAAATTTACAGTCACTATCCTATTTTCATTGGGCTTATGTTGATGACAGTTTCGATGGGTTTTCTTCTGAATCCTGAAGCTAATCTTCTCGCTTCAATCAGCTTCTTTTATATCGGAATTGGCCTCTTCCAAGCTGCTGTCCTAGCAAATGGGCCCTATAACAAAAACTATCTTCGCTATCCGAGAAGTTACTACTGTGCTCAAGCGACACTCTATCTGGCTGCCTTGATTCTCTCTTTGCTTTTCGCTTCTAATCCTATAACAGTGTTGAGTATTGCAACCATTTTTACTCTAGCTATAGCTAGTCATTTTATTTCTTTCTGGGTTACACGTACTAAACAATATTCCGTGCCGTACTGGGGGTTCTTCTAAACTAAATTTGGCCATTATTCGTCTATCAACTTCCGTAGGTATCGTAGATTTTAGAACCAAATGGGAGTCATTCGTTATTGTCTCGCTTTTACCCCATTTTAAAATCCTGACATTGAAAGTACCTAAAAGTAATTCCCTGAATTCAGCTGAGTTTCAACATTCTGTTCGTTTTCAATGCGAAAGGATCTTACAAATTCATCTAGGGGATCTTCGTCGAGGTCTGCGCGCGCTTCGGTCATTGCCTGGTTGGCTTCGCTCATCAGCCTGTTCACGTCGAACAGTGCCGAACCCTCGTGGTCCTTCAAGTACTTGCGTGCCCAGGTGAGGGCGGCATCAGCGTCACGAATATGGCGCTGGGCGGTATCTTTCGCCTTGCGCCTAGCCTCTTCCTGAGTCATCAGCGGAGCGAGGACCGCTTCTAGTCTGAGCTCCACGTCGCGAAGGTTTTCGAGCGCGCCGAGGGGGTCCTCGTCGCTGACCAGTGCGCGTTGTCCCCTGGTGATGGCGGCCTCGGCCTCGTCAAGAAGTGGAGAGAAAGCATCGGAGGTATCGAGATGCTTCGCGTCCGTCAGGGCGGCGGACACGGATCCGATGGAAACGGTGAGCCTCTCGCGGAACGCGTCGAGATCGGTCTTCGCGGAGAAGATCGCATCGGTTTGCGCATTGGCCATGGTGAGTGCGCGCTGGGCGGTATCCAGCGCGGAGGCTGCGCGGGTGGAGTCGGTGTCAAGATGTGCGCCGGCCATCTCCAACGCCGCGCGAGCGGACTCCAGCAGTTGTTCCGCGCGCTGCGGATTGTCCTGGAGGGAAGCAAGCATGGAAGCGGGGTAGAGGCCCGCGATGCTGGAGAGTTCTTCCTTCGAGCGCTCCAGATCGGCGAGCTCCTCGACGAGGCGCTCGCGAGCGTCAGCAAGCTGGGTGGGAAGCGATGACCGCTTCTCCCGTTGTGCGTCAAACTTCTTGCGAGCATCCTGCAGGGGCGGAAGGTTCTTGTCGAGATCCTCCGTGATCGTTGTGGCGAGGCGTCGCTTGGCGTGAGAATCAGCGGTCTGCTCGATCTGTTTGTGGGTGTCGAAGCCGCGCGCAACAGCCGCCTTCGCCGCCTCGAGGCGACGTCCGTACTCGTCAGCCGCAGCACTACCGAACTGAGCGCGAGCGAAGTTCCAGTCTTCTTCAGCGGCGCGCACCTGTTGCTCGGCCTCCGACAGGCGCCGCCGTGCTTCCGCGGCGACCCTCAAGGCTTCGCGCTTCACAGGGTCGACGAGAGGGGTGATGTCCGCGGATGTCGTGTCGCGTCCGTCGCTTTGCTCTTGTTCGCGCAGCTTCGCCCGCAGCTCGAGAAAAAGGGTCAGAAAGAGCAATCCGCCCGCGATGATGACAACGATGGCGATGCGGGGTGTGTCGTCCTCGTTTCTACTGTCCTGCCCGTGCTGCATCGTGACGCTGTGGCGATGCACGTGCGCGTGAATGTAAGAGGCGGTGTCTATATCGCTGATAAAAGAGCTGATGCCGGCGCTCACCGCGTCGGCGGTCAACGGGCTCGATGTGTAGTTGTTTCGAGCGCTCGCCAGGGCGTCGTCGAAGGTGTGCTTGAGGGACGGGTCCGTTGTCAGGTTTCGAGCGAATTGTGCATCTGCACAATAGGTGTCTGTGCCATCCTCGTAGGAAACAACGTAGAGGATGCCCTTTTCTGCAGTCCGTGATTTCTCGAGGGTGTTCTGGCACCAAACGGACGGTTCCTGGTCGGAGAAATTGGGGACAACGACTGCGTCGATAATCGCGCCGTAGGTGGAGCGCAGCGATTCTGCATCACTCTCAAGTCGGGCGCGCTCATCGTCGCTCAGAAAGCCGTCGGGGTCGGTGACGTGTCCGCTCGTGGTGAGCGGCTCGGTCGCGAACGCGGGCGCGCTGCCCACCAGCATCGCAACCGTCATGATGGCTGCGAAGCCCAGGCGTCGGATCCGTGACACGGTGCCTCCTGCTCGTCGGTGAAGCGATAAACCTCTGCTGCGTGGCTCGATGGCTCAGAAGCTACCGGAGGCGGAGGACCAGCCGCCCGAACCCCAGTCGGAGCTGCTCGAGCTCGAGCCCCAGTCGGAGCCGCCGCCGGAAGCGAAGGACCAGCCGGATCCGGACGAGCTGGAGCCACTGTGGAAGGGATCGAAGCCGTCTCGGTGGTGCGAACCGGAATTCGAGAACAGGGTCGACCACAGGAGGAAGTCGCCCAAGGACGATCCCGTGTAGGACCCGTTGCCAGTGGTGGGCTGCCCCCACGAGCCACCGAAGTTCTGGATGGGGGTCGCCATGACGTTGTCGGCGAGGGCGCGCGCGTTCATTGCGTGCGACGACGCGGACTCGGGATCGTCCTCGAGCAACCGATGGGCGGTGCTGAGGGCGGCCTCGGCGTTGTTGAGGGTCGAACGCAGCTCCAGGTCGATGGCTCCGCGTCGGCCCTGCACGTAGCGCTGGGCCTGGGAGACGGCGGATTCAGCCAACGAAATCTGGGCCTCGGCTGCTGCGTACGCTTTCTCGTACGCTTCTTCCTCGGTGCGCAGCGGCTCGAGCGCCGCGTCCAGGGTGGCCTCGGACATGCGCAGGTGCTCGAGGGCTGCGAGCGGATCGCCGTTGTTTGCGAGGGCCGCCTGGGCCTCGGCGATGGCCGCGTGAGCGTCGGCCACCATCGGGTTGAACACCGCCGGATCCGTGTCCAACTCGTTAACGTCGGTGATGTCCGCAGAGATCGAGTTGATCGCAGCGACGAGGCGATCGCGGATCGCGTCCAGGTCGGACTTCGCCGAGAAAATCGCGTCGGTCTGGTGGTTGGCCATCGTCAGGGCGCGCAGGGCGGTGTCGAGGGCGCTCGCGGCGTGCGCGCGGTCGGTGGGGGCGGACGCCTCCGCGGTGTCGAGTGCGCTGCGCGCTGAGGTGAGGAGGGCCGTGGCCTGCTCCGGGTTGTCCTGGAGGGAGGCGAGCATCTGCGGAGGATACAGAGATGAAATGCTGGCCAGTTCGGACTTCGCGCGCTCCAGATCCGTCAGCTCTTCCGCGAGGCGCTCGCGGGCCTCGGCGATTCGCTCGGGGAGCGAGGCCTGCTCGGCGCGCTTGGTGGCGAAAGACGCCTGAATGGCGCTCAGCGGGTTCATGTTGGCCCCCAGATCCTGCATGATCGCGGTGGCCAGGCGTAGCTGCTCGGCGGGTACGGTTGCAGAGTTCATCTGCGCCTGGGCGCTAAACCCGCGCGAAACCGCAGCCTTTCCCGCTTCGATTGCGCGTGCGAATTCGTCCGTGGAGTTCAGGCCGAACTGTGCGCGTGCGTAGTTGAGTTCGTCCGCCGCGGTGCGTACCTGCTCGTCTGCGGACAGGAGCTGTCGGTTCGCGTCCTGGGCGGCGCGTGCCGCGCTCGCGGCGTCGACCTGTGCGGCCTGCTGGGCGGCGAGGTTGTTGCGACGCGACGAGCGTGAGACTCCGATGGCGATGGCAATGATGCCCACCACCAGGAGGAGGAAAAATGCGAAAAGGCCCAGGAGTGAACGCGCGCCGTCGTCGGACGTGCTGGAGCTACGCGACGAGCTTGAGCCCGTGTAACTGGAGTTGGACGTGCCGCTCACGAGGGTGTTGACGAATGCGTTGACCCCGTTTGCGACGGCGGAGGAGGTCAGAGGACTGGGCGTCAGCTGGGCCTCGGAGGCGCGCACGGCGCTCTGCAGAGAGGAACTCGATGGCCCGTTGTAGGAGCAGGCAGCGTCGCGGCGCTGCGAGTATGCGATGACGTAGATGACGGTGCCGTTGGTGAGGGAGGAGCGGTCGACGGTCTGCTTGCACCAGGACTCTGCGTCCGTGCCTGAGAAGTTGGCGACCACGACGACCTTGACTGGTTTGCCGGAGGAGGAGGCCCTGCTCGTCGCGGACTCGATCGTGGAACGGTCGGCGCTGGAGAGCCATCCGTCGGGATCGGTGACCGAATCGCTGATGGTCATGGGCGATGCTGCGAGCGCGGGAAGGCCCAGCGCAAGCAGTATCGCTGTCAGAACAGCGACGAGGCTGAAACGGCGGATTCGTGTCACGGGGGCCTCCTGCGGTGTGGCGAACAGGTCAACATACACCATGCGTACCCTGTGCGTCTAGCGTGTGATGCACCGCGGCGTCGGTGATTGTTTCCGTGGGGTCAGTCTACGTGACGGGGGTGGAGAAATGCGGGCAGCGGTGCTGTTCGCTACAGGCGTCGGCTCGTTTGCCGCGCGCGGAGGAAGAGCGCCCTATGATAGGGAGAGCCCATAGGGGCTTTCAGACTATTGAGAGAAGGAGGGGACCATGCCCACCGGTAAAGTGAGGTTCTTCGACGCAGATCGCGGTTTTGGCTTCATTGCGGGAGATGACGGAGCTGATGTCTTCCTCCACTCGTCCGCGCTGCCGGCCGACCACGCCAACCCGCGAGTGGGTGCTCGCGTGGAGTATTCGGTGGCCGACGGACGAAAGGGACCGCAGGCTCTGAGCGTGCGTTTCCTCAAGGAGACAGCTTCCGTTGCCCGAGCCAAGCGCCGCAAGCCGCAGGCGATGGTGCCCGTCGTCGAGGACCTGATTAAGCTCCTCGACTCGTCGAGCGCCGCGCTGCGCCGCGGTTCCTATCCGGACAATGCGACCAAGATCGCGAAGGTGCTGCGCGCCGTCGCAGAGGAATTTGATGCCTAAGACTAATGCCCGCCTGCGGGCAGTGAAGAAGGACGCCGTCCTCGAGGCCGCCGTCGACGTCGCGCGCGCCGGTGCTGAGGCTGTCGCGCACCCGCGTCCCGTCGGCGAGCACGTCGGATTCGAGATGGTGTCGGAGCGCCTGGCTACCCACTACTTCGCGTCGACCGACGCGGGTTACGTGGGCTGGTGCTGGGCCGTGACCGTTGCCCGCGTGCCGCGCGGACGCGTCGCCACCGTGTGTGAAGTCGGTATGACCCCTCGTGAGGGTGCGCTTCTGGCCCCCGAGTGGGTTCCGTGGGAGGATCGCCTGCGTCCCTCGGATATTTCTCGCGACGACGTCTTGCCTTACAAGGCGGACGATGAGCGTCTTGTGCAGAGCTTCGAGGACACGAGCGTGGACCCGGACCTGCCGGTCGTGCGAGAGCTCGGCTTAGGGAGGGTGCGCGTGCTCTCGCCGGAAGGGCACAGCCAGGCCGCGAAGCGCTGGTACGAGTCGGAGCGCGGCCCGAAGTCCGGGCGTCGCCCGCGTAACACGTGTTCGACGTGCGGCTTCCTCGTGAAGATGGGCGGCGACATGCGCACGATGTTTGGCGTGTGTGCAAACGAGTGGGCGACCGACGACGGCGCTGTGGTCTCACTGGACCACACGTGCGGCTCCCACTCGGAGACCGACGTGCCCAAGAACGGCACCGCATGGCCCGTGCGTCCCTCGCGCGTGAACGAGGGGGCACTCGACGCCGAGCCGATGCCGCGCGCATCGAACGAGGCGAAGAAGGATGAGGCCGTGGTCGCCGAAGTGACGTCCGCCCAGGCCGAGGCCCCGACGGGTGAAGAACAGGAAGGCTGACGTTTCCTTCCGCTACAAACTGACAGAAAGCACCCGGGACTGAGCCCTGGGTGCTTTCTCAGCAAGTGGGCAAATGGTGAGTTTGTTTGCATGCGGGCGGCCAAACAGGCACGATTATCCGGTGAGCACACAAGAAAAGACCGCCCCGTCCCACGGCGGCTTCGCACAGTCACTTGATTCGTTCTTCCAGATTTCCAAGCGTGGCTCGACTATTAGTCACGAAATCCGCGGTGGAATTGTCACCTTCTTCGCGATGGCATACATCCTGGTCGTCAACCCGGCGATCCTGGGCAATGCCGTTCCTGAAGACGGCTCCATCACGACCCAGGGCATCGCAGCCGGCACCGCGCTCGTCGCGGGCATCATGACGATCCTCATGGGTGTTGTCGCGAACTACCCCCTGGCGCTCGCCGCAGGCCTCGGCCTCAACGCGGTCGTCGCCTTCACCCTGGTCCTCGGTGCCGGCCTCAGCTATGGCGAGGCCATGGGCATCATCGCCTGGGAAGGTATCCTCATCTTCCTGCTCGTCCTCACGGGCTTCCGCGAGGCCGTTTTCCGTGCGGTTCCCGCCGCCCTCAAGACTGCTATCACGGTGGGCCTGGGCCTCTTCGTGGCGCTCATCGGCCTCGTGAACGCGGGCATCGTGCGTACCGGCGCGACCCCCGTCCAGTTCGGCATCTCGGGCTCGCTCGACGGCTGGCCGGCCCTCGTCTTCGTGTTCGGCCTGTTCCTCATGATGATCCTCTACGTGCGCAAGGTGAAGGGCGCGGTGCTGATCTCGATCATTGCCTCCACGATCCTCGCAGTCATCGTTCAGGCCTTCGCCCACATCGATCGCATCTCCGACACCAACCCGACCGGCTGGGGCCAGACCGTCCCCGAGCTCAAGGGCTCCCCGATCGCGGTTCCCATTTTCGACACGCTCGGCAAGGTGGATCTCTTCGGCGGCTTCGGCAAGCTCGGTGTCGTCTCCGTGATCCTGCTGGTCTTCTCGCTCATGCTCGCGGACTTCTTCGACACGATGGGCACCATGGTGGCCGTCGGCGCCGAGGGTAACCTGCTGGACAAGGACGGCAACCCGCCCAAGACCCGCCAGATCCTGATCGTCGACTCCCTGGCCGCGGTGGCCGGCGGCGTCGGCGGCGTCTCCTCGAACACCTCTTACGTCGAGTCCGCTTCGGGTGTTGCCGAGGGTGCTCGTACCGGCCTGGCCTCCGTAGTCACCGGCATCCTGTTCCTGCTGTCGACCTTCCTGGCACCCCTCGTTGAGCTGGTGCCGACCGAGGCTGCCTCCACGGCCCTCGTGTTCGTCGGCTTCCTCATGATGACCCAGGTGACCGGCATCGACTGGGATTCGCCGGAGGTTGCGATCCCCGCCTTCATGACGATCGCCTTCATGCCCTTCGGTTACTCCGTGTCCGTCGGCATCGGCGTGGGCTTCGTGACCTATACGGTCATCCAGCTCGTCAAGGGCAAGGCCGCCAAGGTGCACCCGCTCATGTGGCTGGTCGCCGGTCTGTTCATCATCTACTTCCTGATGGGCCCGATTCAGCGCCTCCTCGGCGTCGGCTGATTCGTCACGCTTCACGCGCTTCCCGCCCCGCCGGAGCCTTCCTCCGGCGGGGCGGTCGTATCCTGGGAAGGTGCACCGATGGGGGCCGGTCAGCGCCGCCAGCCCCTGCCTCGTCCAGTGCGCGAAGTGAGAGTAGGAGGAACGGCATGTCGGCAACGTTTGCATCCATGCGCTACGTGAACTACCGGTACTGGTTCGTCGCCTCCCTCATTGCATCGACGGGCGTGTGGCTCCAGCGCGTCGCCCAGGACTGGTACGTCCTGACGGTCCTCACCGATCATGACGCGTCGCAGGTTGGCCTCGTGACGGCGCTTCAGTTCCTCCCCATCATCCTGTTCTCCGCGTGGGCGGGGGTCCTCGCGGACCGCATCCCGGGGCGCCGCCTCCTGCAGTGCACGCAGGTCGGCGTCGGCCTCGTGTCCCTCATCATCGGTATCGTCGTCCTGACGGGGACGGGTGAGCTCTGGCACCAGTACGTCCTCGCGTTCATCTCGGGGACGATCTCCGCCGTCGATACCCCGGCGCGTCAGGCCTTCGTGGGCGAGCTCGTGCCCCACGAGAAGATGGCGAACGCCGTTGCCCTGAACGCTACCGCCTTCCATACCGCCCGCCTGATTGGCCCGGCCTCTGCGGGCTTCTTCATCGACTGGTGGGGGATCGGCCCGGTCTTCCTCATCGATGCTGTCATGTTCATGGCCCCCGTCATCGCGCTAGCCCTCATGCGCGGAGACCAGCTCTATCCGCGCACCCTCGTGCCGCGCGCCCCGGGGCAGCTGCGCGAGTCCGTCGCGTACGTGCACAGCCGCACCGACATTCGCATCATCCTCGCGCTGATCTTCGTTGTGAGCGCGCTGGGTATGAACTTCCAGATGACGAGCGCCCTCATGGCGACGACGGTGTTCGGAAAGGCCGCCGGCTCTTTTGGCATCCTCTCAACGTTCATGGCGGTGGGGTCGATCCTCGGCTCCACGGGCGCCGCGCGCCGCGCTCCCCGCCTGCGCATCATCCTTATCGGCGCCGCCTTCTACGGGACCGCCGAGATTCTCCTGGCCCTGTCGCCCTCCTACTGGTGGTTCGCGCTCCTGTCGATCCCGACGGGTTTCGGCATGCTCACGATGAACACGAGCGCGACCGCCCTCGTGCAGACGCGCACCGATCCCGACAAGCGCGGGCGCGTCATGGCCCTGTACTCCCTCGTGTTCCTCGGAGCGACGCCGATCGGGTCGCCGCTCATCGGATGGGTGGGCACGACGTTCGGCGCGCGCTGGTCCATCCTGGTCGGCGGCATCGCCTCCCTCGGCATCGCGCTTATCTGCGGAGCGTGGGCGATGATCCACTGGAAGGGGCGCGTCGTGCGCCGCCGCTCGTTCCCGTGGGTGGGCATCGAGGCGGATTCCTCCGTGGACGCGCCGCGCCGTTTGGTCGACCCGACCTGAGGGGCGTCGAGGGCTTTAGAGCACGTGCTCCAGGCAGTAGTCGATGCACGCCAGGAGAGCCTCCACGTCGTCGACCTCCACGCTCGGCCACGTGCCGATGCGCAGCTGGTTGGTGCCCACGCCGCGGTAGGCACCGATGTCGACGATCCCCCGCGCGTGCAGGTGCGCGGCCAGCTCGGAGGCGCTCACGGCCTCGTTGATCTCGATCGTGGCGGTCACGGGGGAGCGCCACGCCGGGTTGTCCACGAAGGGGCGTGCGGCCAGATTCGCTTCGGCCCAGTCGTAGATGAGGGACGAGGCCTGGGCGCAGTGGGCGCTCACCGCGTCCATCCCGCCGCGCTCGAGGAGCCAGCGAACCTGGCGCTCCGCCATCACGATCGTTGCGAGCGCGGGAGTGTTGAGCGTCTGGTCCTTGCGCGAGTTGTCGATGGCTGCGGACAGGGAGAGGAACTGTGGGACCCATCGCCCGTCGGTGCGCTCCTCGACGCGGCGGGCGCGCTCGACGGTGGCGGGGGAGAGGACCGCGACCCATAGGCCGCCGTCGGACCCGAGGGCCTTTTGGAGGGAGAAATAGTAGGCGTCGACCTGGGTCAGGTCGACGGGTGCAGCCCCCGCGATCGACGTGCCGTCCACGAGGGTGAGCGCGTCGGGCGCCTCGACCCGGTAGACGGGGGAGGTGACGCCGGTGGAGGTCTCGTTGTGGGGGTAGGCGTAGACGTCGACGCCCTCTGAAGCTCGGCGCGGGGAGACGGTGACGAGAGATCCGTGTGCGGCCTCGTCAATGAGGGGGGCAGTGAGGTGAGGTGCGTGGGCGGCCTCGGAGGCGAACTTTGCGCCGAATGCGCCCCAGGAACCGAACGTCGCGCGCGAAGAGATGAGGCACGCGCAGGCCACGTCCCAGAATGCGGAGGCGCCGCCGTTGCCCAGGACGACCTGGTAGTCCTCGGGGACCGACAGGAGGGTGCGCAGTCCGTCCTTCAGCGAGGCGACCACGTCTCGCACGGGGGCA
>ERZ772921.2203-NODE-2203-length-10690-cov-7.409873_pt1 | contig 10690 bp, 12 predicted proteins | sample MGYA00512117_ERZ772921 | MGnify/ENA primary metagenome ERZ772921 (study PRJEB29015, sample SAMEA2737944) | human oral metagenome | biome: human oral; feature: human-associated habitat; material: dental | place: China | collected 2150 ... | reverse complement strand
ATCTTTTTTATGTACAAGACTATTAAACATAATAAGAGAAGAGATAGTGACGAAACATTCCTTTTGACAATTACAACCGGACTATTCTTTCTTTTTAGTGCACTAAGTTATGTACATTTTCAAGAACTAATGGATCAGTATACTGTTACGAATCAAAAAGTAGAACAATATTATAAAATTGAAAAGGTGGGAAACAACCTATTATTTACGGAAAAAGAATCTCATCCAGCCTTAAAAGATACCTTTTCATCTGAAATTGCAAGTGAAACCGATACGGAATATGTACTTCTTGTACATCACAAAAAAGTATTTATTCCAAAATCAGATGTGACACAATAAGAAATGAGGAATAGCATGCAGCCACCGACAAAAGAAGAAAAATAAGCATATTGGCATCAGGTTAAAATAGTATTATTGATAGGATTATCAATCATTATAATAACTGGATTAATTTGTAAAGTTTATTATAATCGACAAGTAATCATTCCACATATTGTTCCATTTTTAGTAACATTCCAAGTTGTACTTGCATTATCACTTATTTATTATGATACCCTTAAAAATAGACATATGATGCGTAATCGTCATCGACATGGATATTATGCAACGTATATGAATGACGTATTTATTTCAATTGGTATATCTATTGCTATTTTAGTATTTATAATTAATGAACCATCTACATGGATATGGGCGGTTATAGGTGGAATTTTTACATCTTTGCTCACATGGTCTAGTTATCATGATTTGAAAAAGGAAAAACCATCATTGAACCCTGTTTCAGGAATAGAAAATGAGCATAGACAACTAATAATTGATGTACTCATTGGATATATTATTGCATATAGAATTGATGGTAAAATTTCAAAAGAAATTGATCTTTCAAAATATGGGGCAATTATTAGCAAATATACAGTCCTTACAAGTATTTCTACCATGGATTAATAATGGGAATGGGCTTATATTTAGAAGGAGAGTATATAACAAAATCCAATATAGAAAGTGGTTTAGGAAGATATAATTTTTTAATAGAACCAAAGAATAAAAGTAAAAGAGCTTTTATAATGGAATTTAAGTCAACAGATAGTGTAGAAAAACTTGAAGAAGTATCAAAAGAAGCATTACAACAGATAGAAGATAAAAAATATGATATATCATTGAAGCAAAATGGAATAAAAGAAATAACATATATAGGTATAGCATTTTGTGGAAAACAAATAAAAATCAGTTATAAATAGTAGCTAAATATAAGAGGAGGAAATTTTTATGGATAAAAAAGTGCAAGTTTTAGATTTTATTAAAATTAATCCTGCTGGAAATATTACAATACTTATAGATAATTTTGATATTTATGATAAGAATATTCCAAAATTATCAGAAGAAATTATGAAAGAAACTAATCTCTATGCAGAACAAGTAGGCTTTATTAGAGATAATCATCTTCAAATGATGGGTGGAGAATTTTGTGGAAATGCAAGTAGGGCTTTTGCAAGTCTTTTAGCTTTTAGAGATAAAGACTTTTCTAAACAAAAAAATTATAATATAACTTGTTCAGGTGAAAGTAAAGTTTTAGATGTAGATGTAAGAACAGATGGAGCGAAAAATAAATTTTTAGCTAAAATTAAAATGCCTAAATTTATAAGTCTTGAAGAAATTAATGTAGATGAATATAAATTAGGATTGGTTAGATTTTCTGGAATAAATCATTTTATTTTTGACATTAAGGAAAATAAAGAAACTAGTTTTGAAAATATTATAGATTTAGTTAAAAAATATCTATCCAATGAAGATTACTCTGCTTTTGGAATAATGTTCTTTGATAGAGATAACTTGTCAATGAAGCCTTATGTCTATGTAAAAGAAGTAGGAAGTGGAGTATATGAAAATAGTTGTGCTTCTGGAACAACTGCATTGGGCTATTATTTAAAGAAATATAAAAACTTAGATAGAGCTAAGATTATTCAACCTAATGGCTGGTTAGAATATATTATTGAAAATGATGAAATTTATATAGATGGACCTGTTGAAATAGTAGCAGAAGGAAAGGTGTATGTATGTTTCTTATGATAGATAACTATGACTCATTTGTATATAATCTTGTGAGTTATTTTTTAGAAGAAAATATAGAAATGGAAATTATTCGTAATGATTTAGTTGATTTGAAATACATTGAAGATTTAATAGAAAAAGGTAAATTAGAAGGAATAATAATTTCTCCAGGACCAAAAAGTCCAAAAGATTGTGGACTTTGTAATGAAATAGTTAAACAATTCTATAAGAAAGTAGCAATATTTGGGGTGTGTTTAGGACATCAAATAATAGGGCATGTTTTTGGTGCAGAAGTAAAAAAAGGAAAAAGCCCAGTTCATGGAAAAGTTCATAAGATAAGAAATAGTGGAGAAAATATTTTTAAAAATCTTCCAAAAGAATTCAATGTAACAAGATATCATTCTTTGGTTGTAGAAAAAGAAAAACTACTTAATGATTTTAATATTGAAGCTGAAACAGAAGATGGAGTACTTATGGCTCTTTCAAGTAAAAACTATCCTTTATACAGTGTACAATTTCACCCAGAAGCAGTTTTAACAGAATATGGGCATGAAATGATTAGAAATTTTTTAGATTTAGCTAAGGAATGGAGAGATAAAAATGGGAATAGAAGTTAAAAAACTTGAAAAATATATTGATATTTATGATATTTTTAGAGTATTGATGAGTCAAGATAATTTTAAAGATAATAAGATTTCATTTTTAGACTCTTCACTAAAAAATAAATATGGAAAATACTCAATAATAGGGATAAATCCTTACTTAGAATTAAAAGAAAAGGACAATAAATTTTATATAAATGATAAATTAAGTGATGAAAATTTTGAAGAATATTTAGATAGATTTCTAAAAGAAAATAAACAAGAAAATAAATATGATTTACCTTTAATTTCAGGAGGAATAGCATATTTTTCTTATGATTATGGAAGAAAATTTGAAAATATAAAGACAAGACACAAGAAAGATGTTGATATACCAGAAGCAGTTATTAGATTTTATAAAACTTATATAGTTGAAGATATTGAAAAGCAAGAAATATACATAAGTTACCAAGATAAAAAAGATTTTGATAATTTAATAAATATTTTAGAAAATACTAAAATAGAAGAAGAAAATTTAATAAAAAATAATAATCTTGCAAACTTTAAATCTAATTTTGAAAAAGATGAGTATTTAAAAGCTATCAAAAATACTATTGACTATATTATTGAGGGAGATATCTACATAATGAACTTAACTCAAAGGCTCATGATAGAAAGTAAGAAATCTCCTTTACAAGTATTTTCATATTTAAGAAAATTTAATCCAGCACCTTTTGGAGCATATTTAGATTTTGATAATTTTGAAGTTGTAAGTGCCTCACCTGAAAGATTTATCAAAATGAAAGATAGACTTATAGAAACAAGACCTATTAAGGGGACAAGAAAAAGAGGAGCAACAGAAGAAGAAGATTTATCCTTAAAAAATGAGTTAGCAAACTCTGAAAAAGATAAAAGTGAGCTTTTAATGATAGTTGACTTAGAAAGAAATGACTTAAATCGTATTTGTGAATTAAAGTCAGTAGTTGTAGATGAACTTTTTGAAGTGGAAACTTATTCCACAGTTTTTCATTTAGTTTCAACAATAAGAGGAAAATTAAAAGAAGAATATAGCTTTGTAGATTTGATAAAAGCTACTTTTCCAGGAGGTTCAATTACAGGAGCACCTAAGATAAGAGCAATGGAAATAATAGATGAGTTAGAAAATTCAAGGAGAGATTTGTACACAGGTTCAATAGGCTATGTTTCATTTAATGGAGATTGTGATTTGAATATTGTTATAAGAACTGCTATTCATAAAGATGGTAAATACTATCTTGGTGTAGGTGGTGGAATTACCTGTGAATCTGAGTTAGATTTTGAATATGAAGAAACTTTACAAAAGGCAAAAGCTATTTTGGAGGCTATATGCTAATAGAATTAGATGAGGGATATAGTTTTGGTTTGGGGCTATTTGAAACTATTTTACTTTACAAGGGAAAGCCAGTCTTTTTGGATTGGCATTTAGCAAGAATTAATAAATCTATCATAGATTTAGGTTTGAGTATAAATAAGTTAGAAAAAAATGAAGTATTTCAATACTTAAATAATAATAAAAATACTCTTGAATATGAAGTTTTAAAAATAGTTTTATCAGAAAAAAATAGATTATTCTTAAAAAGAGAATATACTTATACAAAAAAAGATTATAAAAAAGGTTTTAGCCTAAATATTTCAGAAGTTAGAAGAAATGAAAGTTCTATTTTTACTTTTCATAAAACTTTAAATTATGGGGATAATATTTTAGAGAAAAGAAAAAGTAAAAAAATGGGCTATGATGAACCAATCTTTTTAAATAGTAAAAATCAAATTACAGAAGGAGCTACAAGTAATATATTTGTGGTGGTTGGAGATAAAATCTATACTCCAAAATTATCTTGTGGACTTTTAAATGGAATTGTTAGACAGTATATAGTTTCAAATTATGATGTAATTGAAAGTGAAATAGATTTAGAATTTTTAAATAATACTGATGAAATTTTTTTAACAAACTCATTATTTGGAATTATGCCAGTTAGTAATTTAGAGAAAAAAGTTTTTAAATCACAAGAAATTAGTAAAGAGATACTTAATAGCTATAAAAAGTATATAAACATATAAAAAAACAGATAGATTACTGCAATAATCTATCTGCCAAAAATCTATACAATTCTGCACCTCCTTTTTGAAAGGTTTGGAAAGGAAAAGTTGGAACAAATAATTATACCATTGACATTTAAAAAATAAAAGAATATAATTAAGTAGACGAAGTTAATACTTTTTAATTGGAACTAAATAGCACTTACTGCAATAGGTGCTATTTTTATTTATAGAGAGGAGGAGTATATGAAAAAAATTCTTGTTACAGGTTTTGATCCATTTGGTGGAGAAAAAATAAATCCTGCATTGGAAGTTATAAAATTATTGCCTAAAAAAATTGGAGAAAATGAGATTAGAATTTTGGAAATACCAACAGTATATAAAAAATCAATAGAAAAGATAGATAAAGAAATTGAAAGTTATGACCCTGACTATATCCTTTCAATAGGACAAGCAGGAGGAAGAACAGATATTTCAATAGAAAGAATTGCAATAAATATAGATGATTTTAGAATAAAAGATAATGAAGGAAATCAACCTATTGATGAAAAAATTTATTCTGATGGAGACAATGCCTATTTTTCAACTCTACCAATAAAATCTATACAAAGTGAAATTACAAAGAATGGTATTCCTGCTTCAATTTCAAATACAGCAGGAACTTTTGTATGTAATCATGTTTTTTATGGAGTTAGATATTTAGTTGAAAAGAAATATAAGGGTAAAAAATCAGGCTTTATCCATATTCCATATTTGCCTGAACAAGTAATAGGAAAAGCTGATACTCCAAGTATGAGTTTAGATAATATTTTAAAAGGGATAATTATTGCAATAGAAACAATTTTTTCTGTTGAAAATGATATTAAAAAATTAGGTGGAAGTATCTGTTAAAATTCTTGACTAGATATAGAAAACATTTTATAATAAAAAATAGTTTATTATTAGTTAGATTTTTCAATTTTCTTTGAAAAAAGTTCTTTCTTATCGCTACCAATAAAATATGAAACGTTGCATTCTAATTTCTCGCAGTTTAGTTCCCATATCTGAACTTGGCCTGTAGCATCACTTGTTAATTTTTCTGTATACTTAAAACTATTAAAATCTCTTTCCAGCTCTTTATTATTACAACTAAAAAATAACATTAGAAATAAAATTAAAATCACTTTTCTCAGCATAAAATCCCCCTATTTCTATTTTATTTTCATAGGTATTCCTGATACTACAAAATATACTTCATCAGCAATTTCTGCAATTTTCTGATTCATTTTCCCTGCTATTTCCCTGAAATATCTTCCAAGAGGATAACCGGGTACTATACCCATTCCCAGTTCATTTGAGACAATGACAGTATTTTCAAATCTATTTATAACATTTATGAGCTCATTTACCTGTTTTCCCACTGAAATATTACATTTTTCAAAATCTTTTTCTGAAGGCTTATCCCAGTTAATGTCATGTTCCTCAAAAATAATATTACTTATCATATTTGTAAGGCAGTCGACAAGCATATTATTCTTTCTTTCATCTGAAAGTACATCTTTCAGAGTTTCACTGAAATTTTTATAGCTTTCTGCCGTAATCCATTTATCCTGCCTTCTTTCCTTATGGAGAGCCACTTTTGCCTTCATCTCTTCATCAAATACAACAGAAGTCGCCAGATAAATATTTTTCTGATTTCCATTATTCATGCCAAGTAGTAGATCTTCAGCAAACCTGCTTTTTCCACTCTTAGCTCCTCCAGTTACATAAATCAGTGCCATATTTCCCCCATTTTCAACTTTTATATTTTTATCCAATATTTATACTTTTTGCGTTTCAACTTCTTACATTTTATATTTTATGACTTTATTTCATATAAATTACTTTTATCTATAGAATATTCCACCGTCTGACCTGTTTCATATTCTTTTTTTCCGGAAATCATAACAGCATTCAGCTTTTTTTTCCTGAACAGTTTATCAGTAACCTCAATTTCATAGGAAGTTAGCGAACCCTGATATTCCTTTCCGATAATTTTCCCTTCTCCTGAAATTACATCTTTTCCAATTTCATTATTTATCTTTTCATTATCTTTTTCATTATAGGATATATTAACATTTTCAGGACGAATTATAAAGCTTTTTTTATTTATTTCCATAATATTTGCTTTTCCTATAAATTCGGCAACAAAAACTGTTTCAGGAAAAGTGTAAATCTCACGGGGAGTTCCTATCTGCTCTATATTCCCTTCATTCATGACAATTATCCTGTCAGAAATACTCATCGCCTCTTCCTGGTCATGAGTGACAAAAATCATTGTTATTCCTAACTCTTTCTGTATCTTTCTTATTTCATTTCTTACGGTTTCTCTTAGTTTTGTATCAATATTTGAAAGAGGTTCGTCAAGCAGAAGGACTTTCGGCTCAAGCACAAGGGATCTTGCCAGTGCTACCCTCTGCTGCTGTCCACCGCTCAGCTGGTCTATTCTCCTGTTTTCCAGTCCCTTCAGATTTACAAGATTTATCATTTTCTGAGTTCTTTCCTTTTTTTCCTTTTTATCCAGCTTTTTTCCAACCTTTAAAGGATATCTTAGTCCATATTCAATATTTTCATAAACAGTCAGATGAGGAAACAGTGCATAATTTTGAAAAACTGTACTTACAGGACGGATTTCAGGCGGATAGTCAGTTATTTTCTCCTCTGAAAGAAATATTTCTCCTGATGTGGGGGCTATAAATCCCGCTATCATTCTCAATGTTGTAGTCTTTCCGCATCCGCTCGGTCCAAGAATGCTTATCAGCTCCCCTTTTTCCACGTCTATATTAAAATTATTCACTACAGTATTATTCTGATATTTTTTATACAGATTTTTCAGCTGAAGATACATGTTTTCCCTCCTTCTTCTTTCTTAATATGAATATTGAAAATAAAATATTTACAAGTAATATTACTAAAATCAGCAGACTTGCAATAACCGATGCCATTCTGTAATCTCCGTCACGAATTTCATTAAACAGTTCAACTGTCGCAACCTTTGCTGAGGGAGTAATCAGAAATATGATTGCGCCTACTGTAGTCATTGTTGTAGTAAAGGTATTTATAAATCCTACAAGAAATGCAGGCTTCAGCTGTGGCAGTATTATCCTGAAAAATACTGCTATCCTAGGTGTCCCCAGATCTCTCGCCGCATCTTCCGTCAGCGAACTTATCTGACTAAGATTGGCACTTGCAGCCCTTGTTGTTACAGGAATCTGTCTGAAAATACAGTTGAGCACCACTATTGCCCCTGTTCCTGTCAGCAATAAAGGGGGATTCTGAAATGCCAGCAGATAGGCTATTCCAAAAAACGGCCCTGGAAGTATATAAGGTAATGTGGCAATAAAATCAAAACTTTTAGAAAACCTTATATTCCTTCTGTCTATATAGTATGCAAAAAGCACTCCAAGAAAACTTGCAGTAATTCCAGCTATTAATGAATATACAATACTTCTTACCATGCTTGGAATCTTTGTAAGGGAAAAGGACTGAAAAAACTCCATTGTCCAATGAAAATGCCCTCCGCTGTTACTAGATACCGCCGAAACAAAAATCGAAATATACTGAAGCAGCATATATACAGCAAAACACAATGTAATCAGGCCAAAAATAACTTTCAGATAAAATGGAAGCTTATAAGTTTTTTCTTCCGTATGACCCGATTTTTCTGAAAAATTTCCCATGACATTGGTTGCAGTCAGCTGATGCCTGTATATAAGAAAAATAAAAACTATAGAAAGAAATATAAGAAAACTGATTGCTGCGGCTTTTTCAATTTCACCATATGAAATTACACCTTTGTAAGCTTCTGTAGCAAGCATCTTGAAATTACCCCCTACTATAATCGGAGTTCCAAAATCTGCAATATTTTTTACAAAAATGAGAAAAAATACTGCAGTTAATGATGATTTCAGCATTGGTAATATTACTCTGTAAAGTATCTCTCCGGATTTTGATCCTAAATCCTTTGCAGCCTCTATGACCGATGAAGGTATTGAAGACAGTCCACCTGTTAAAATAAGAGCTGCCAGCGAAATTTCACTGAAGGTCTGCATAATTACAATCCCATGCCATCCATATGGATTGAAATTAAGATGAAGCAGATCGGCAGTTATTATTCCCCTCTTTCCAAACAGCAGTATATATGAAAGGGATGACAGGAAAGGTGGTGATATCATTGTAAGCATAAGTAGGAGCATCAGCATTCTTTTTACCCATTTTGATGCGTAAGATATATAAACTGCTATTACGGTACCTATTGCCACTGATAAAGTTGTGGATAAAAGACATACCCATATACTGTCCTTTATTACAGTAAAGTTTTCCTTAAATAGGGAATTATACAGTTCCAACGTAAATTTCCCGTCAGAAGAAATACTCCTTAAAAACAGTGCAATTATCGGCCAAAATATAAATATTATTATTGGTACAACTGCAACAATGTAGAATAACCTGTCTAATATTTCCATATAAAAGAAAGAATGCCCAAAATCTTTCTTTTGGGCTCTTTCACTAATATTTTTCCGGAATAAATTCATAATCTATTTCCCCATTTTTTCTTTCCATAATTTCAATATTTCTTCTCTTCTTGTTCCCATTCCGGCGATGTCCATTTTCATAAGTTTATCAACAGTCATTCCTTTTAATTCTTCCGGAGGAGTAACATCTTTTCTTACCATCATACGTGGAGCAACTGTTTTCAGGAATTCCTGACCTTCTTTTGATAATGCCCAGTCAACAAATGCTTTTGCGGCATCTTTGTTTTCAGCTTCCTTGAATATTGCCATTCCTGCAGGAACCCATGGAAGTCCGTCAGAAGGAATTACATTTTTAACTTTAAATTCTTTTTCCATTTTATAAGTATCTCCACCAAGAGGTATTATTCCTACTGCCATTTCTGCATTCTTAACTTTTGCTGTAGGTTCTGAACCACGCTGTGCATAGAAAGGAATATTTCCTTTTATTGATTCAAGATAAGCCCATCCTGCTTCTTCTCCCATTGACTGTAGCAGATTGTATACAACTGCATAGTTTGTCCCTGAAATTGCAGGGTCAGCCATAATTAATTCATCTTTATATTTAGGATTTTTTAAATCTGCCCATGATTTTGGTTCAGGCAGGTTTTTCTTTGCAAGTACGTCAGTATTTACTAAAAATCCTGCCGTTACGATAGAAACACCTGTCCAGAAATCATTTCCAATAAATCTCTGATCCATTTCTTTTTCTTCAGGCGATACATAATTTTCAAGATATCCTTTTTCCCCTGCAACTATAAAGCTGTCTGCTCCACCACCGAACCATACATCTGCACCTATTTTACCATTCTGTGCACTCAGTTTGGATAAAACTTCTCCTGAAGATATATCTAAAAATTCCACTTTTATTCCTGTTTTCTTTGTAAATTCCTCAAAAACCTTTTCTTTTGCATCATAAGCGGCTATAACTTTTAATGTTCCTTTTCCACCATCAGCATTTTCCTTTTTTTCCTCTTTTGGTTCACTGCTCTTCTGACATGCCGTCAAAAGACCTACTACTAATAAAACTAATAACATTATTCTTTTAAATGCTTTACTCATTCTGTTCTCCTCCTTGACTTTGTATTATAATCTTGTTATTAAATTTATTTTAGTTTATATTTTTATAAAAATGCTTCTCTATCTATGTCATGTGTATATACATTAATATATTACACCATTTTTATATTACAAACTAAAACAAACTCTATTAATTACATTATAGTTTAGAATTTTAGTTTAGTCCAATTTGATTTTCTTATGGTGTATAAGTAAAATGAATAGATAAAAATTTCATTTTTGAGTTTAATGTTGTATTTTGAATAACAGAATATAATAAAAGCCTACTTCTTTAAAGCAATAATTTATTACTTTTGAAATAGGCCTTGATTAAAAATTATTTTATAATTCTTTTAATTTATTTTGTAGTATTTTTATTTTCGTCTCACAATCATC
>ERZ772921.2202-NODE-2202-length-10693-cov-9.030175_pt1 | contig 10693 bp, 12 predicted proteins | sample MGYA00512117_ERZ772921 | MGnify/ENA primary metagenome ERZ772921 (study PRJEB29015, sample SAMEA2737944) | human oral metagenome | biome: human oral; feature: human-associated habitat; material: dental | place: China | collected 2150 ... | reverse complement strand
TTTTAGGGCATAAGAAATTAGATACAACTCAAATTTATTTAGATGAAACAGAAGGATTAACAAAGGCAGCATATAACAAAGTTTTTTAAAAAATAGGAGGATAAAAAATGAAGAATACATTAAACGATTTAAATAATTATCTTTTTGCACAGATGGAAAGATTAAATGAAGAAGATTTAAGTGAGGAAAAATTAGAAACAGAAGTGAGAAGAACAAAAGCTATGGTAAGTGTAGCATCAGCAATAGTTGGGAATGCGAATCTTGCATTACAAGCTATAAAAGCAAAGGACTCCATGCAAGGGACTGATATAAAACTTCCTGAAATGCTTGAGGGATAGATTATGATTAAATATACAAATGAAATGATTGAATTTTTGAAAGAAGTTACTCCAGGGAAAACATATAAAGAAATGACAGAACTTTTCAATAAAAAATTTAATTTAGATGTAACTGCAGAAAAAATAAAAAGTCTCCTTAGTAGAAAGAAAATCTGCACTGGAACAAAAGGTTGTCTCTATAAAAAAGGTAAAGTTCCTTGGAATAAGGGAAAGAAGGGTTATATGGGAGCTAATAAAACTTCTTTCAAGAAAGGGCACAAGCCAAAAAATTGGAGACCTGTTGGAAGTGAAAGAGTTGATAAAGATGGATATACTCTTATAAAAATAGCTGAGCCGAGGAGTTGGTGTCTGAAGCACAGATTAATTTGGGAAGAACACTATAAAATGAAAGTCCCTTTTGGCCAAGCAATTATTTTCGGAGATGGAGATAAAACTAATTTTAATATTGAAAACTTGATATGCGTAAGCAGAAAGGAATTGAGAGTACTCAATAAGTTTGGTTTGATAAAAAATGATGTAGAGCTAACTAAGACTGGATTAAATGTAGCTAAAATAAGAATTAAATTGGCTGAATTAAGAAAGGAGAAGAAATGACTATAAACGAATACAATTCTAAAAATAATGGTAGTCAAGTTCTAGTTTTGAGAAAAGATGACATAAAAACTTTAAATAATTTTGCTAGCATAGCAAAGTCTGGAGAACTTAAAGGCTTGATAGTTGCTGGAAAATATGCTGGATTTACTGATACGTATAGACTAGTAACAGTAAAAGACTCTCACGAAGAGTTACCTGGGTCAGACACTATCCGTATATACGACATACTAGACGACTTAAAAAAGGCAACATCTATAGCAGTACTTAAAGATGGAAAAATCGCAGTTCAGATAGAAATGGAAGTAACTGAATATGAACCCATGAAAGATATAAAAGTCCCCGATATATCGAAGGTGGTTGAAGACTTAGAGTATGAGAGTTATTCTGAAGCAACTCTAACTATTAATTTTACTGAAAATATAGTCTGGAAGATGTTAAAGACTGTAAGTGGATCAGAATATTTTACTAGATTTTTTAACTTTGAAAATGGGAAAGTATCTGTTGAAGCTTATCCAAATGATGAATCTAAATTATTTTTAGAGATTATGGAATTAGATAATACAAAAGCTAGTTTAAAAACAGCTTTAGATTTTAAATATGTAGATCTGTGGTTTAAATGGATTAAGGACTGTAAATTTAATATTGCTTTAGGAAAAAATAACAGAAGTGCTGTTAAATTTAGCAAGGATAACACAGATTACATAGTTATGCCACTGGCAATAAGAGGTTGTTAAGGAGATGGTTAAATGTTTTTAATAGATGGAAATTATTTTGAATTAGTTTTAGAAGATGGTGATATTGCTGTTCTATCAAACATTGTGACAGGCGAGTCTCTAACTATGGCTATTAAAGAATTATGGAATTATGCAATATGAAAGGAGGTGTTCAGTATGCTGAGGATAAATAAAAAGTCTGTTGCGACTACCACATCATCAACAGACAACCAACCAAATTTTGATTATATATTACAACAAATTATTAAAAAATGCAAATAGGAGGATATAAAAATGGTAAAAGTAGAATTTACTGGAAGTGTGGAAGAAGTTAAAAAGGAAATAAGAGATTTCGTAGAAGCTAACTGTACTGAGGTATTAATCAGTACACAAAAAGCAATTGGTGAAGCTTTAGACAATGCTAAATCTAAAGTAGAAGAACCAAAAGAAGTTGCTAAAAAGGTAGAAGAAACACCAAATCAAAAACTACCTATAGCACCAGCTAAAAAAGAAGAAGCACCTGTAGCTGTAGCAACTCCTTTACCCACAAAGACAGCTGAGTATACTGCCGATGATTTACAAAAAATAGCAGCTGCTTGGGTAGAGAAAGATGCTGTAAATAATAGAAAAGCTATAAAAGATTTGTTAGCTAAGTTTGGAGTTAAAGCTATAACTGTTCTGCCTAAAGAAAATTATGGAGCTTTTGTTCAAGAACTTAAAAATTTAGGAGTTGATATTTAATGGCACATGCACTATTAGGTCCTTCTAGTGCATCAAGGTGGATGGCATGTCCACCTTCTGTAAGACTCTGTGAGCAATTTGAAGATGTAGAGAGTGAGTATGCAAAAGAAGGAAGTCTGGCACACGAAATAGCAGAGTTAAAAGTGAAAAAGTTAATAGATCCTGGTTTAACTTCTAGGAAGTTTACTTCAGCAATGAAGAAGCTGAAAGAAAAAGAGTTGTATCAAGAAGAAATGCAAGGATATACAGATGAGTATGTAGAGTTTATACAAGAACAGATGTACAGTTACGAAACCACTCCTCATATTTCTGTGGAACAAAAAGTAGATTTCTCTCAATATGTCCCAGATGGGTTTGGTACTGCTGACTGTATCTTAATCTCTAATGATACATTACACATTATAGATTTTAAATATGGAAAAGGTGTTCCAGTTGATGCTGAAAATAATGCACAGTTACTTCTGTATGCATTAGGGGCATATCTTGCATACGAAATGATATTTCCTATAGAGCACATTAAAATGTCAATCGTACAGCCAAGATTACATAATATTTGCACTTGGGAATGCAGTCTCGATTATTTACTAACCTTTGCTAAGAAAGCCCAAGAAAAAGCTGTAATGGCTTTAAATGGCGAGGGTGATTTTGAGTGTGGAGAACACTGTAAATTTTGTAAAGCTAAATCTATCTGTAAAGCAAGAGCTAATGCTAATTTAGAACTTACTAAGTACGAGTTTAAAGCTGCGGACCAATTATCTTTAGAAGAAATTGGAGAAATCCTGCAGAAGGCTCAAGACTTAGCTAAATGGGCAGAAGATTTAAAAGAGTATGCATTAGCAGAAAGTTTAAAAGGAAATAATGTTCCTGGTTGGAAGGCGGTTAATGGTAGAGGCAGTAGATGCTTTACAAACACAGATGATGCTATAAAAGTACTTAAAGAAAATGGAATTGCAGAAGAACTTTTATACGAAAGAAAGTACTTAACATTAGCACAGATGGAAAAAGTAATAGGTAAAAAAGATTTTGATAATCTAGTTGGAAATTTAATAGTTATGAATGTAGGGAAGCCAACTCTTGTAGATGCTTCTGATAAAAGAGAAGCTATAACAAACAAGATAAAGGCAGAAGATGAATTTAGTGCAGTTGATGATATTAATAATTTATAGAAGGAGAAGTGATATTTATGGCAAATGATACTAGAGTAATGACAGGGAAAGTAAGATTAAGTTATGTGCATTTATTTAAACCCTATGCAACAGAAAAAGGGCAAGAAGAAAAGTACAGTTGTACAATTCTAGTTCCAAAAACTGATGTACAAACTAAGATGAAACTTGATGCCGCAATAAATGCAGCGATAGAAAAAGGGATCAGTACTGTATGGAATGGAGTTAAACCTCCAAAACCAACTATCCCAATATATGATGGAGATGGTATAAGACCTTCTGATGGGCAAGAGTTTGGTCCTGAATGTAAAGGCCATTGGGTGTTTACAGCAAGTGCAAAAATTGATTATCAACCAGGAATAGTTGATGTAAGAGCTCAGCCAATTCTAAATCAATCAGAAGTTTATTCAGGAATTTATGCAAGAGTATCAGTGAACTTTTTCCCTTATGCAGTAAGTGGTAAAAAAGGAATAGGTTGCGGACTTGGTAATGTACAAAAGTTAATGGATGGAGAACCTTTATCAGCTGTAGGAATCAAAGCAGAAAATGAATTTGATGAGGTTGAAATAGATCCAGTTACTGGAGAACCAATTCTATAAAAAAACTTATATGAAGGGCAGTTTTAATACTGCCTTTCAATTTCAAAAAAGGAGCGATTATGAGAACTTTAAATATAGATATAGAAACATTTAGCTCTGTAGATATAGGGAAGTCAGGTGCATATAAATATGCAATGAGTGATGATTTTCAGATACTTTTATTTGCATATTCAGTTGATGGCCAAGATGTAAAAATAGTAGACCTTGCACAAGGTGAAACTATTCCTGGAGAAGTATTAGACCTATTAAAAGACGAGTCTTGTATTAAGTATGCATACAACGCTGTCTTTGAGTGGTGGTGTTTGAACATGGCAGGAATAGAAACTCCTTTGGAACAATGGCATTGTACTATGGTACATGGTCTTTATTGTGGATATACTGCAGGTCTTGCTGCAATAGGGAATGCTATGGGATTACCTCAAGATAAGAAAAAACTTACAACAGGTAGTGCTCTAATAAGATACTTCTGTATACCATGTAACCCTACTAAAAGTAACGGGAACAGAACTAGAAACTTACCTCAACATGCTCCAGAGAAATGGGAGTTGTTTAAGGAGTATTGTATCCAAGACGTAGTTACAGAAATGGAAATAGGTAGAAGATTAAGTGCTTTTCCTGTCCCTGAAAGAGAATGGAACCTGTGGGTGTTAGATACATTCATGAATGCATACGGAGTAAGAGTTGATAGTGAATTAGTTAATGGAGCTTTATATATAGATACATTATCTAGAGCTAATTTACTAGAAGAAGCAAGAGATATAACAAAGTTAGATAATCCCAATTCTACGAGTCAATTACTAAATTGGTTAGAAGAAGCAGGAGAAGAAGTTGAGAATTTACAAAAAGCTACAGTTGAAAAAATGGTAGATTCTTTAGAAGATGGAAAAGCAAAAAGAGTTTTGGAGATAAGGCAAGAGCTTTCTAAGACATCTGTTAAAAAGTATAAAGCTATGGATGAAGCAATGTGCAAAGATGGAAGAGTTAGAGGTCTCTTGCAATTCTATGGAGCTAACAGAACAGGAAGATATGCTGGAAGATTAGTTCAAGTACAGAACTTACCTAGAAATTATATAGAAACATTAGATATAGCTAGAGATGTTATTAAAAAAGGTGATGGAGAACTATTAGAAATGCTTTATGGAAACATACCTGACACATTATCGCAGTTGATAAGAACTGCATTTATCCCTTCTGAAGGTAATCACTTTGTTGTATCTGACTTCTCGGCAATAGAGGCAAGAGTAATAGCATGGCTTGCTGGTGAAGAGTGGAGAATGGAAGTATTTAAGACACATGGAAAAATCTATGAGGCATCTGCATCTCAAATGTTTGGAGTACCTATCAACACTATAGCAAAAGGCGAAGAAAACTATCATTTAAGGGCAAAAGGAAAAGTAGCAGAACTAGCTTTAGGTTATCAGGGTAGTGTTGGAGCTTTAACTGCTATGGGTGCAGCTGATATGGGTCTGACAGATGAAGAAATGAAGGACATTGTAGACAGATGGAGAAAATCATCAAAAAGAATAGTAGAGCTGTGGTATGCATTAGAGAATGCAGCTGTGGAAGTATTAGAGACTGGAGAACCTCAAATAGTTAAATGTGTAAAGTTAGCTAAAGAGTATGATTTTATTTATGGCCAAGACTTTTTTACAATAGAATTACCAAGTGGCAGAAAACTCTTCTATCCAAAGCCTTTTTTAAAAGAAAATCAATTTGGGCAAATGCAGATGCATTACATGGGCATTAATCAAACATCTAAGAAGTGGGAAGTTATTCCAACTTATGGTGGTAAATTAACGGAAAACATCGTACAAGCTATTGCAAGAGACTGCTTAGCAGAAACTTTGCTAAGAGTAAAAGATAAAGGTTGGCCAATAGTGTTCCATGTGCATGACGAGATAATACTAGATGTTCCAAAGTCTGTAGAGTTAGAAGAAGTTATAAAAACTATGACAGAAGAAATTAGTTGGGCTAAAGGATTAATATTAAATGCTGCTGGGTTTACTGGAAGCTACTATATGAAAGATTAGGAGGATTTTATGTTACATATAGGAAGAAAAATTAAAAAATTTAGAGATGAAAATAAAATATCACAAACAGAATTTGCTACAAAAATAGGAGTTACACAAGGCTTTTTATCGCATTTAGAAAATGGAAGACTTAATGTAGAGAGTCCTACTCTTGAAAAGAAAATTTTGATTGCTATTGGAGAAGAAACAGGTCCAGAAAATAAAGTTGAAAATCCTATGAAGGAAACAACATTAAATGATAATGTTCACTCTCCAAAGCACTATTTGATTCCAGGATGTAATTTTGAAAGCATTGACATTATCAGGCAAAGATTAGGGGATGTAGGATTCATGTTCTTTTTAGAAGGAAATGTATCTAAATACTTAATCAGAGCAGAAAAGAAAAATGGTAATGAAGATTATGAAAAAGCCAAGAAATATTTAAGTTGGTTAGTTGATATGCAAAAAGTAATTCCTCAAGAGTTGGCTTTTAATTCAAAAGAAAAAATTGCTGAAGGCTGCGGTACTGATTGGCTTAATATTATAAGCGGAATATCAGTAGATATGAAAACTAAAAAGGCTTTAATTTTAAATGAAGTTTTTAATCAACTATACTCAGCTAACTATGAGAAAGCTTCAGAGTTAATAGATGCATTACTGAAAGAATAAAAGGAGATAACAGATGGAGAACTCGAGAAAATTAATAATATCAGAAGCAAATAACAGACTTTCTAAGCAATGGGTAACAAGAGAAATTACCTGGTCTGAATTTGTGGAAAGATTAGGAAGACCTAAAATAACAGCTGAAACACTAGATGAGTTCTTATCTTATTCTAAGTCTAAGCAAGATGATATTAAGGATGTTGGAGGCTTTGTTGGTGGAAAATTAAAAGGTAATCTTAGAAGAAGTGAATCTGTTGAAAACAGGAGTTTAATTACTCTTGACTTAGATAACTTAGCTTATGAAGATGACACTAAGATCATAAAAACTCTTAATAGTTTAGGGTGTGCTTATGCGGTGTATAGCACTCGTAAGCACCAAACTACTAAGCCTAGGATTAGAGTTATTTTGCCCTTAGCTGAAGATGTATCCGCCGATGAGTATGAACCAATAGCAAGAAAGGTAGCAGAGTCTATAGGATTACGTTATTGTGACCCTACAACCTTTCAAGCTGTTAGGTTAATGTATTGGCCAAGCCATTCTACTGATAGTGATTATGTATTTACCTATGCAGACAAACCTATGCTAGATGGAAAAGCTGTTCTTAATATGTATGCAGATTGGAGAGATGTAACAACTTGGCCAGAAGTTCCTGATGCTCAAAAACACCATTTAACTTTGCTGAAGCAACAAGAAAATCCATTAGAAAAAGAAGGTATGGTAGGGGCATTCTGCAGAAGGTTTAATATTTACCAAGCAATAGATGAGTTTTTACCAGGAGTATATGAACCCTGTGATATATCTGATAGATTAACCTTTGTGGGCGGAAGTACTACGGCTGGAGCTATTGTGTATCAAGATGGTCTTTTCTTATACTCACATCATGCAACAGACCCTTGTAGTCAAAAATTAGTAAATGCTTTTGACTTAGTGAGATTACATAAATTCGGTCATTTAGATATCCAAGCAGATATTAAAACTCCTGTGGCCAAGCTACCTTCTTGGTTAGCCATGAAAGAATGGGTATTCGCTAAGACTCCAGTTAACTCAGATTTACTTAAAGAGAGAAGGCAAAAAGCAATATCTGAATTCTCTGTCTCTAATAATCCTGATGTAGATGCTGTTGAAGGTGTATTAGTTGAAGAAGACGATTCTTGGACAGCAGGACTTGTATATAATGCTAAAGATAGTTCTAAAGTACTTAATACCCTTGCTAATATAATGCTGATTTTAAGAAATGATAGAGAATTAAAATTTAAAATTTTTAAGGATATTTTTTCTTCAAGAATACTCGTAAGAAAAGATGTACCTTGGGATAGAAAATTTGAAGCTGATGACAGATTATGGACTGATACTGATGATGCAGGTCTTAGATGGTATTTAGAGAGTACTTATGGTATCACGTCTACAAATAAGATTATAGATGGAGTTAATTTGATTGCAGAAGAAAATGCAGAAAATAAGGTTGCTACTAGAATTCAATCAACTTTATGGGATGGAGAGAAAAGATTGGAATCTTTATTTATAGATTACCTAGGTTGTGAAGATAATGTATACACTAGAGAAGTTTCTGAAAAATCATTAGTGGCTGCAGCTAAAAGAGCTATTTATGGTGGCATTAAGTGGGATAACATGCCTATCTTAATTGGTCCGCAAGGCGTAGGTAAGAGTACATTTTTAAAGATATTAGGTATGGAGTGGTATAACGATAGTTTGGTTAATGTGGAAGGTAAAGACGCTTGTGAGTTAATACAAGGAAGTTGGATTCTTGAAATGGGAGAACTTAGTTCTTTAAGAAAATCTGAAATGAATTTGGTTAAAAACTTTTTAAGTAGAACTGATGATGTCTTTAGAGCATCGTATGGGCGCAGAGCCCAAAAATATCCAAGAAGATGTGCCTTCTTTGGAACTGCAAATGATACTAACTTTTTAAGAGATGAGACTGGAAACAGAAGATTCTGGCCAATAGATTGTTTTATTCATAGGCCAAAAAAATCTATATTTATTGATTTGATTGAAGACTTAGAACAAATATGGGCTGAGGCTTGTGAACTTGCAAAGGATAAAACTTATAGTTTAGTTCTATCAAAAGAAGCCTTAGAAATAGCAATAAAAGAACAGGATTCGCATTCTGAAGATAATATTTATAAAGGTATTATCCTAGATTATTTAGACAAGAAAATACCAAAAAATACTTGGGATAGCATGGACTTATTTGCTAGAAGAACATATCTGAATGAATATGAATCTACAAGCAAGCAATATGATGAGAGTGATTTGATCCTGAGAGATAGAGTTTGTGCAGCTGAAATATGGGAAGAAGCCTTAAAAATGGATATTAGATATCTAAAAAAGAGTGACAGTGTTGAAATTAATAAGATTTTATCTACTCTATTTCAATGGGAAAAAGTAAAACAAGCATCGAGGTTTGGAAAATACGGAGTTCAAAGAGGATATAGAAGAAAAATTGAATCTTAAAATTTTTGTAACATTCAAGGTGTAACATTCTCAAAAATGTAACATTCTATAAGAAAGACTTGTAACATTCTTTTTCATTGTTACATAGAATGTTACATAGAATGTTACATAAAAAAACATTGGTATCAATAGTATTATTATATATTTGTAACTTTGTAACTTTCTTTTCTATATTAATATATAAAAATAAAGAAATTAAAGGGTATATAAGGTCTATAAAATCTATAAATCCTATATTTATATATATCTATAAGGAAAAAAGGGTGAGAATGTTACATTTCAGATTGGAGAAAATACATGAGAAAAAGTGAAAGAGAAATTGAAGCATATTTAGTTAAATGTGTAAAAAATAAAAAAGGCTTGTGTATGAAGTGGACTTCTCCAGGAAATGCAGGAGTTCCTGACAGGATAGTTATTGTTCCTGGAGGAGAGGTCTATTTTGTGGAATTAAAAGCAGAGGGTAAAAGAGATAATTTATCCCCTTTACAGAGAAATTTCATAAATAAACTAAAAAACTTAAATTGTGATGCGAGAGTAATTGCATCTTTTAAAGAAGTGGATGAGTTTATAGAGGAGGTGATGCCGAATGAAGTTTATACCTCATGAATACCAAAAATACTGTATTGATAGAATGATATCTGATGACAAGTTAGGTCTTATGTTGGATATGGGGTTAGGAAAAACCATAATAACTCTATCTGCAATAGCAGATTTAAAATTTAATAGCTTTGAAGTTGGAAAGGTATTAATAATAGCCCCCAAAAAAGTCGCAGAGGCTACCTGGACAGATGAGATAGCAAAGTGGGATCATTTATCTATACTAAAAACATCTCTCGTTTTAGGGAGTCTGCAAAAGCGTATAAAGGCACTTGCAAAAACAGCAGATATTTATGTGATAAATAGAGAGAATGTAACTTGGTTAGTAGATTACTATAAAAATGCTTGGCCATTCGATATGGTGGTACTTGATGAGTGGTCTAGTTTTAAAAATCATCAATCAAAAAGATTTAAAAGTTTGAAAGTTATTAGAAATAAAATAAACAGAATTGTAGGACTTACAGGAACACCTGCACCTAATGGGTTGATAGATTTATGGGCTCAACTGTATCTATTGGATCAAGGTGAAAGGTTAGAAAAGACTATAGGGAAATTTAGAGAAAGATATTTTGAACCTGGACAAAGAAATCGAACTGTGATTTTTAACTATGATGCCAAAGAAGGATCCAATGAAGCCATACATGAAAAGATATCTGACATTTGTATCTCTATGAAAGCAGAAGACTATTTGGAACTACCCGACATAATTTATGAGCAAGTTCCAGTAGTTTTGGACAGTAAAGCTAAAAAGTCTTATGATGAACTTGAGAAAAAAGCAATTCTTGAACTTGAAGATACTG
>ERZ772921.2197-NODE-2197-length-10704-cov-9.821955_pt1 | contig 10704 bp, 6 predicted proteins | sample MGYA00512117_ERZ772921 | MGnify/ENA primary metagenome ERZ772921 (study PRJEB29015, sample SAMEA2737944) | human oral metagenome | biome: human oral; feature: human-associated habitat; material: dental | place: China | collected 2150 ... | reverse complement strand
CGTCGTGGGCGGTCTCCTTGACGATGGCGGCGCGCGGGTCGTAGTTCTTGTAGACCCGGTGGCCGAAGCCCATGAGCCGCACGCCGTCCTCCTTGTCCTTGACCTTGCGGACGAACTCGGCCGTGCTCATCCCCGAGCTCTGGATGGTGTCCAGCATCCGCAGGACGGCCTCGTTGGCGCCGCCGTGCAGCGGCCCGGACAGGGCGCCCACGCCCGCAGCCACGGAGGCGTACATGTTGGCGTCGGCTGAGCCCACGAGGCGCACGGTGGAGGTCGAGCAGTTCTGCTCGTGGTCGGCATGCAGGATGAGCAGCATGTCCAGGGCCCGCACGACAGCCGGGTCGATGTCGTAGGACTGGAAGGGCATGCCGAAGGTCAGGCGGATGAAGTCCTCGACGTAGGAGCGCTGCGGGTCGGGGTAGAGCAGCGGCAGGCCGATGGCGCGCCGGGCGATGTAGCTGATCATCGTGGGCATCTTGGCCAGCAGCAGCACGGTGGCGAGCTCGCGCTCGTAGGGGTCGTGCGGGTCGAGGGTGTCCTCGTAGTAGGTGGCCAGGCCCGCGATCCCGGCCTGGAGGATCGCCATCGGGTGGCCCGAGGAGGGGAAGGAGGTGAAGAAGCCACGGAAGTCCTCGTGCAGGAGCCGGTGGCGCGAGATGCGCCGCTCCATGCGCGCAAAGGACTCACGGTCGGGCAGCTCGCCGTTGATGAGGAGGTAGGCGACCTCCAGGAAGGTCGAGGACTTGGCCAGCTCCTCGATCGGGTAGCCGCGGTAGCGCAGAATCCCGGCCGCGCCGTCGATGTAGGTGATCTGCGAGGTGCACGACGCCGTGTTGGTGAAGCCCGGGTCGAGCGTCACCACGCCGGTGGAGCCCAGCAGCTTGGACACGCCCAGGCCGTCGGCGCCGTCGGTCGCCGGGGTGCGCGGCAGCTCGAGGTTGGTGCCGTCAACGGCCAGCAGGCCAGGACCGCCGACGGCGCTGGGCCGGCTCTGATCGGGCTGCTCGTCCGCGGCGGTGGTGGGGGTGCTCGTCATCATGCCTCCTGGGGGCTCGGGGCCGCACGCATCGCGACGGCGAGACCTGGGCCCACGGGGTTCCGGCGGGCCCAACGACCACTGTACGGGGTGTGTCGTCACGGCGTCGTTTCATGGACTCATCGCGAGCCAGCGGATCGGCCGATCAGCCCGGATCAGCCCGGATCAGCCCGCCGGGGGCAGTAGCCGGATACCCACCCGGGCTTGATAAACTTATCAAGCCAGTCGCTCGTTGATAAACTTATCATCATGAGGACTCCTCTTGACTCGCCGTTCAGCCCAGGATCAGACACGGTGCCCCTGGTGTGGGCGGGGCGCATCGAGCACCTCAGCGACTGGCGCGACGCTCTTCGCCCGCGCCGCGCCGCAGGCATCCACGAGCGCGGCCGCACCATCCTGGGGGAAGCCGGCTCCGGAAAATCCGCGTTGGTGCGTCGGATCGCGAGTGAGGCCTTGGATGCGGGCGACTGGGTCACGCCACAGCTGCGTATCCCGTCAGGGAGCGACCCCATCAAGCGAGTCGCCTCGGCTCTACTGACCCTCGCCGACACGGCGGGTCTGCCAGCAGCCAGGGAGCAGCGCATCGGCGACCTGCTGCGCCGCGTTGAGTCCGTGGCCGCTTCCGGCATCTCCCTGTCCGTGCGAGCCCAGGACGGTCCCGAGCCGTATTCCGCCCTGACCGATCTGCTCATTGAGATCGGCCGTGCGGCCACCAAGCGCCATGCCGTGGTGATGATCCACATCGACGAGGTCCAGAACATCACTGATGAGCACGCGCGCTCCCAGCTGCTCATCGCCCTGGGTGACGCACTCACTCACGAGGAGCCCACGCCCCTTCCCGGCGGCCTGAGCGTTGGCTCGGCGCTTCCTATCGCCGTCTACCTGACCGGGCTGCCCGAGTTCGCGGACATGGCCGGAGCCCGATCCGGTGCCACCTTCGCGCGTCGTTTCCAGACCACCACGCTGGAGACCATCGACGACGACGACCTTCTGACCGCACTCCACCCCTTCATCAGCCAGGGGTGGCCTATCACCACCGCCGACGGCGGCACAGACCGGATCTTCATGGAGCCCGACGCCCAACGCGCCATCATCGAGCTCTCCTGCGGCGAGCCGTTCCTCTTCCAGCTCGCCGGGCAGTGCGCCTGGCACGCCAGCACCGACAGCATCATCACCGCCGAACACGTCCGCACCGGATGGAGCAGGCAGGCGGTCCACGAGGCGGAGGCGCATGTGCAGCGCATTCTCGACCGGCTCCCACCGCGCGAGAGGGAGTTCGTCGAGGCAATGGCCGAGCTCGCACCCGAGGAGCGTTCTCTGACGAACATCGCCAACCGGCTCGGGCACAAGAGGGCCACAGACGCAGGCCCCACCGCGCAGCGGCTCGACCTGACCCGCAGGATCATCCGGCGCGGTAGGCCCTACCGATTCCAGCACAGGGCCGTCGGGGCCTATCTCACTTCCGAGTGGCCCGAGGTGGACTGACCGGGACCGGCCGGCCTCAGCCGGCGAAGAGGGCGGCAGCCTCGGGCGAGCGCAGGCGCGCGGCGGCCGCGGCCACTCGCTCGTCGGTGTCGGTCAGGCTCATCCTCACCCGCCCGGCCCCAGCCTGACCGTAGAAGTCGCCGGGGGCCACAACGATCCCCAGCTCGGCGAAGGCCCCCACGAGCTCGTAGGCGCTCATCGACTCGGGCCCCCGGAGCCACAGGTACAGGCCGGCCACGGAGGCCGGGTCGTTGACGAGCCCGGCGGCGGCGGTCGCCTCAACGAGCACCTCGCGGCGCTCCCGGTAGACCTCCTTCTGCACCTCCATGTGCGCCTCGTCGCCGAGGGCGGCCACGAGGGCCGCCTGCACCGGAGTCGGCATGAGCATGCCGGTGTGCTTGCGCACCTCGGTGACGGCACCCACGAGCCGCGCGTCACCGGCGAGGAAGGCCGCCCGGTAGCCGGCCAGGTTGGACTGCTTGGACAGGGAGTACAGGGCGAGCAGGCCGCTTCGGCCCTCCACTCCCCCGACCCGGGGGTCCAGGAGGCTCGGGATCGGTTGGGTGTCCCACGGCGCCTCCCAGCCGAGCTCGGCGTAGCACTCATCGGAGATGACGACGGCGCCCCGTGCCCTGGCCCAGGCGACGATCCGGGCCATCTGCTCGACGCTCAGGACGTGCCCGTCGGGGTTACCGGGGCTGTTGAGCCAGACAACGGCCACGGGCGCGTCCTCGGCGATGCCCCAGGTGGCGGGGTCGGCGTCGGTGTCCACCGGGACCGGGGTGGCTCCCACGAGGCGGGAGCCGACGTCGTAGGTGGGGTAGGCGGCACGCGGGTGCAGAACGAGGTCGCCGGGACACACCCCCAGGTGCAGCGGTAGGAGGGCCACGGACTCCTTGGAGCCGATGGTGGGGATGACCTCGTCATCACCGAGGCCGGCCACGCCCCGACGTCGTTCCATCCACTCGGCGATGGCGGCGCGCACCACGGGGGCGCCGACCGCCGTCGGGTAGCCGGGGGCGTTGGCCGCCGAGAACAGGGCGTTGCGGGCGATCTCGGGGGTGGGGTCGACGGGTGTGCCCACCGCGAGGTCAACGACGCCGTCCGGGTGCTGGGCGGCCCGCTCCCGGTAGGGGGTCAGCGAGTCCCAGGGGAAGTCGGGCAGGGCGAGTCGGCGGGGCAGGTGGAGGCTGGGGAGGGTCTCAGGTGTCGCGCTGGTGGTCACGGGCCCTGATTCTTCCTCACGGGCCGGGGGCGTCTCCACCCCCGGCCCGTCGGCTCAGTAGCCGTTGGCCTCTTTCCACTCCTCGTTCTGCGGGGGCAGGGCGGCGATCATGGGGTCGTCGTAGTCCAGCGCGCCGGTCCTCTGGGCGCCGCCGGGCGAGCCGAGTCCCTTGAGCTCGAAGAAGTCGATGTTGGCGCGGGTGTAGTCCTCCCACTCCTCGGGAACATCGTCCTCGTAGAAGATCGCCTCGGTGGGGCAGACGGGCTCGCAGGCACCGCAGTCGACGCACTCGTCGGCGTTGATGTAGAGGCTGCGTTCACCCTCGTAGATGCAGTCGACGGGACACTCGTCGACGCAGGCGCGGTCCTTGACGTCGACGCAGGGCTGGGCAATGACGTACGTCATGGCAGCAGTGTCCTTTCTTCTCAGGGGAATCCTCCCGCGCGGGTGAGCGGGGTCGGGCCAAGTATGGTCCCCCAGTGCCCGTCGGCCCAAGAGGTGAGACAGTGGCCGTCAGCACGCCAAAAACTCAGGGTTGCCACACCGCGATTACGTCACTGCCGCGGCGCGAATGTCACAGGTAGCACCGACGTCGGAGCGACCCTTACCCTCGCGCCCGTTCCGCGAGGGGCACACTGTCTTGCCCCTCACTTCTGAGGCATATGAGGGCCGAGACGTTTGAGACAGTCACTCTGGCAGGAACCGAGGTAGGCCGGTGATGCTGGAGGCAACGGTGGACCGAATGACGAAACCCGCCAGGACACGAGTGTCCACCGCGCTGACATCAACCCTGCATCGACGCCGCACCCCGAAGAAGAACCGCAGCATTCCAAGGATCCTGGTCGGACGCGTCAACGGTGGTCCCGATAATGTCAGCACGGTGGTCACCAAGTCTCGGGCCTGATCGCCTTCACGGAGCCTTGGTGGCGGTGTCGGGCGCTCCCACCCCGGCACCAGCAGTCCCTTCCCCACCCCCTTCCGGATTCCGCGCAGGTGCCATGAGGTCATGGTTCAAGGCTCGCTCCCGGCCGAGCCTCGCGCACAGTGCAGTACTCGGAGCGCTGCGGCTCAGGAGCAGACGATGGCGTTGCCGACGGCGTACTGGGTGGTGAGCACGTCGTCAGGCAGAACCTTGCCGCGACACCCGTACATCTCCGTGACACCTCCACTAGTTCCTCAACAGCGCCCGGCTGCACTCAGTAGCTCGACGACGCACTGCCGTAGAGGAGGAGAAGCGAGAGGAGGCTCAGCCCTCCCCACACCGCCACACCAATGAGCCACCCTTTAAGAAACTCTCGGTTGTAGGAGTTCGTCACCACGCCGAGGTTCCGCGCCATACTGTTCCCCATCATCATGGGTATCAAACCGAACAAACCGAAGAAGAAGCTGATCCAGAAGGTTGTTTGCGTCGAAGGCAACATCACCGCCACGCGAGCGTAAATATCCACATCGGCCGGCGGCACATCCACTGACGGTGCCGGATCACCTCCGGCACCCTGAGTACCCATCGACTCGAACAGTGAGGAAGCAGCGGGGACCGCCATAGACAGGTTCTCGTCCGATCCGAGCATCCGCTGCCCCTGAGGGTGGACGCCTGGAACGGTCACGGCCATCCCCATCGGAACAACAACGGGGGCATGACCCACCGGAACGTCACTGGGATTCCAGGTACCGGAGAACCACTGCCGAACTGAGCGCGTCCACACCACAACAGCGGCAGCGACGACCACCAGAGGGCTGATCTCATCCCTATACCAAGACACATACTCGAACACATAGACGACTACCTGAGCCACTACGAGAACAGCGAAGACGACATACCAACGCCTCCTGTTCGCCAAGACGAGCACCAACACACCCAGAAGAAGCCTCACAACATCGAAAACTCCACCATCCGTCAGCCCTACCCCATCACTGATAAGCGTGTCAGAAAAAGGATGCCCTGGATAACCAGCAACCCCATAAAAGAAGTAAAGCAACCTCGTAAATCCGTCTACAACAGCGACAATTGCCAACCCCTCAGCAAAGACAACCCCCAGAGGCAACCGCCTCCGCTTAATGTGAGCACTCCCGAAGGAGAGCGCCAAGGCAACGACAATCGGCAACAACATACATACAAGCCCCCACACTGTCGATTGAAACGTGCCCGGATACTTCACCACCCATGGCACGGCGGCGACCAACGAGGCCAGCGCCCCCACCTGACCGCGCCCCTTCACAGACATTGCAACGGCAACAACAATAGTCCATAAAAGGTTATTGAATAGAGAATCAAGAACGAATGCCCACAGCAAACTCTCGCCCCAGAACATATTCTGGTACAGGAATACCATCCGATAACCTATCGCTCCAACGAGCGCAGACACCAGAAGCGCTACAACCGCAATATCCAGGCCAGACGACCTACTCGAAGCGGACACACTCATCGATGCCGCCCCAGCAACAGACCCCTCATGCGACGGCACCGGCGGCACGTTGTCGGGCTGAGAAAGCAAGGAAGAATCACTCATAGAGTGATCATTGCCCCATTGACACCCGACTGGCTAGTTAGATAACTGAGATAGTTCGCGCCATTTTTGTTCGGACCGGACAAGACACCCCCCACTGTCCTCGGGATGTCACCTCAGGGGCTGCGCACCGGCAGGGCTTCAGGCTGCGGGGCGCAGCCGGCTCAGGAGCAGACGATGTCGTTGTCGGCGGCGTACTGGGTGGTCAGGACGTCGTCGGGCAGGGCCTTGCCGTCGTGCTTGCGGGTGCGGGTGACGGTGATGTCGAAGCCGGGGTTGCCGCCCGAGTAGGGCTCGCAGCCGGGGCCGGACTTGCGCTCGGTGGACACCGGGCGGAAGTTGAACCGGTCCGAGGAGGTGATCGACACGTCGTAGTACTTCGTGGACCACATCCGCACGTGGATCTGTTCCCCGTCCAGCCAGGCCTGAATCAGTACCGCGTGGGACGTGGAGTTCGTGAACTTCACGTCGAGCTTGCCGGTCCACAAGGTGGCCTCGCGCCCGGCCGGGTAGCGGTCGAAGTAGTACTGGTGGGCGTGGTGCTCGGTGTCGTCCATGCCGGCCTCGAAGCCGGCGTTGAAGACGGTGGTGGCCACCTGGCTCAGCCCGCCGCCCAGGGAGTCGACGTGCTGCCCGTTGGAGATGACTCCGGCGTCGGCGAAGCCGTGCTCGTAGTCGACCTCGCCGAGGGTCTTCTCCAGGGAGAAGACCTCGCCGGGCTTGACGACGGTGCCGTTGACGAGCTCGGCCCCGCGAGTGAGGTTCTGGGTGCGCGGCGCGTCCCCGGCGTTGTACGGGGTAGCGAACTCTCCGATCGCCTCGCTGATACCCCACTCGTTCTGCGGCGTCTTCACCGTCGGCTCGGACACGACCATCGGCAGGGTCACGGTCCGGCCGGCGACGTCGGAGGCGGAGGTGCCGGCCTTGAGCAGGCTCGCGGACAGGGCGGCGGTGTCGATGGTCTTCCCCTGAGCGGCGGGGACGTACTGGGGACGCGCCCCGGGGGCACCAGTGGCGGAGCCGTCGATCTTCCAGGTCGCGTTCTGGGCGGGGGTCTCGACCTGGCCGACTCTGGCGACGATGGCGTCGCGCAGCGCGGTCGGGTCGAAGGTGGCGCTCAAGGTGCCGCCCTCGGAGGAGATCTTCAGCATCTCAGCGGTGTCCTGCGGGGAGAAGGCCGCGGCCGCGCCAGGGTTCTTGCTCTGCGCGCCGGCGCCGGCCGTGTTCACGGTCAGTCCGCTGGAGAGCAGCGGCGTGAGGGTGCCGTCAACGAACTCGGAGGCCTCCTCGTCGGTGATGGCGGGGGTCGCGGTGCCCTCGGCCATGGCCAGGGTCTTCTTCCCCAGGGGCCAGGTGCCGCCGATCTGCTTGAGAGAAGCCTCGACGTCGAGTCCGATGCCGTTGCTCGCGGGCGTGGTGACCGGCTTGGTGCCATCCAGGGTCACGGTCGCCGAGACCGCACCATTGGCCATCGTGTCGACCCGGTCCTCCAGGGCGCCGCGCAGCGCGGTGGAATCGACCCGGATGACGGCGTCAGTGTGCTGGCCGCCGAGGCGCTGAGCCAGGGTGAGGGGGTTGAGGGTGAATCCGGTGAGCTTCTTGACCGAGGCGTCAGTGTCGACCGAAATACCCGACTTGGCGGGCACGAGCTCGGAGCTGCCCTGCCCGACGGTGAGGGTGACGGGCTGGGCGAGCTGGTCGCCGATGCCCTTGCCGATGCGCTCGTGGGCCTTCTTGGGGCTCAGGCCGGAGACATCGACGCCGGAGACGGTGGTGCCAGAGGCAATGTGCTGGGTGGTCCACCAGGCGATGCCGCCCCAGGCCAGCAGCAGGGCCGCAGCCCCGGCGGCGCAGGCAGCGGGGATGAGGCGCCGACGGCGCGAGGAGCCCGACCCGACTGCTGCGCTGTTGGTCTTCTTCGCAACGTTCTGGGCCTTGGCGGGCTTGTGCGTCGTCGCGGCCGCGGCCAGGGTCCCGGGGACGGCTGCGGGGGCGGCGTTGTCCCCCAGCAGATCGGCATCGCCCTTGGCGGGTTCAGCGGCTCGGTCGGCGTCGACGGCGGGTGTGGACTGCTCGGGTGCCGAGGGCGACGCCCCGGACAGGCTCTTCGGTGTGATTGACGGCGGCATGTCGCCGGAATCGGGGCTCCATGCGGTGCCCCGCCGGGTCTCGGCAGACGCATCGGCGCCGGCCGACTCATAGGGCGAGAGGGCCTCAGCAGGGGTGGCCGCCTCGTCGACGACGCGCGTCGATGCGGGCGTCGCCAACGGTTCGGCGGCTTCAACCGCGGTCGGCTCGGAAACGGCCGGCTCAACGGACTCGCCGTCAGGGGCGGAGGTCTTGTCTGCGGCCTGGTCAACGACCTCGCCGGTGTCCTGGGCGGCGGGCGCCTTCTCCTCAGGCTGCTCGACGACGGCCGGAGCCGCCACAGGCTGCTCAGCCTGCTCGACGGACTCGGCTGTCGCGACAGGCGCAGCGGACTCAGCAGGCTCAGCCGGCTCGTCCTGGGTCTCCTCGTCGAGGTTGAGGGTCGGGGTGTCATCAGCGTCCCCGCCCTGATCAGCGACCTCGCCGGCTTCCTCAGCGGGCTCCTGCTTCATCTGGGCCTCAGCGCCGAGCTCCTCAGCCGGCTCGATCGGCTCAATCGGCTCGACAGAATCAGCCGCCTCGTCCTGAGCGTCCTGGGACTCCTCGTCGAGGTTGAGGGTCGGCGTGTCATCGGCGTACCCGCCCTTGGCGGAGTCGCCCTCGGCCGCCCTCCTCTCAGGCTGCTCGGCGGCCAGAGCCTCCACGGCCTCCTCAGCCTTCTCGACCGGCTCGACGGACTCGGCCGGTGCAGCAGCCTCAACGGGCTCGACGGCGTCGGCTGCGGCCTCGGAGTCGGCGGGCTTCTCCCCGGGGTTGACGGACTGGCTCATGGGCGCGCTTCCTCTCAGGCCTCAGCACGACGACGGCGGGCGTTCTCGCGGAAACGCTCCTGGGAGTTGAGGATGACCTTGCGGATGCGCACGGCCTCCGGGGTGACCTCGACGCACTCGTCGTCGGCGGCGAACTCGAGGGCCTCCTCCAGGGTGAGGCGGCGCGGCGGCACGAGGGCCTCGAAGGTGTCCGCCGTCGAGGAGCGCATGTTGGTCTGCTGCTTCTCACGGACCACGTTGACGTCCATGTCCTCGCCGCGGGGGTTCTCCCCCACGACCTGCCCCTCGTAGGTCTCCTGGGTGGGCTCGACGAAGAAGCTGCCGCGGTCCTGCAGGCGGATGAGCGCGTAAGCGGTCACGGCCCCGGCGCGGTCGGAGACGAGGGAGCCGGTGGTGCGCGAGACGATCTTGCCGGCCCAGGGGGCGTAGCCCTCAGCGATGGAGGAGGCGATGCCGGTGCCACGGGTCTCGGTGAGGAACTGCGTGCGGAAGCCGATGAGGCCGCGGGCCGGCACGAGGAACTCCATGCGGATCCAGCCGGTGCCGTGGTTGGTCATGGTCTCCATCTGGCCCTTGCGGGCGGCCATGAGCTGGGTGACGGCGCCCAGGTACTCCTCGGGGACGTCAATGGTCATGCGCTCCACCGGCTCGTGGCGGACGCCGTCAATGGTGCGGGTGACCACCTGGGGCCTGCCGACGGTGAGCTCAAAGCCCTCCCGCCGCATCTGCTCCACCAGGATCGCCAGGGCCAGCTCGCCGCGCCCCTGCACCTCCCAGGCGTCGGGGCGGGAGGTGGGCAGCACACGCAGGGAGACGTTGCCCACCAGCTCGCGGTCCAGGCGGTCCTTGACCTGGCGGGCGGTGACCTTGGCGCCCTTGGTGCGGCCGGCCATCGGAGAGGTGTTGATGCCGATGGTCATGGAGATGGCCGGGTCGTCCACCGTGATCAGCGGGAGGGGCCGCGGGTCGTCGGGATCGACGAGGGACTCGCCAATGGTGATGTCCTCAATGCCGGCGACGGCGACGATGTCGCCCGCATGGGCCTCCTCGGCGGGCTTGCGGTCCAGGCCCTCGGTGACGAGCAGCTCGGAGACCCGGGCGGTGGACAGGGAGCCGTCGTGCCGGGCCCAGGCCACGACCTGCCCCTTGCGCAGGGACCCGCCCCGGATGCGCAGCAGGGCCAGGCGGCCGAGGAAGGGAGAGGCGTCCAGGTTGGTCACGTGCGCCTGGAGGGGGGCGCCCTCGTCGTAGGAGGGGCCGGGGATGCGCTCGATAATGGTGCGGAAGAGCGGCTCGAGGTTCTTGCTGGCGGGCAGCTCGCCGTCGGCGGGCTGGGCGGTACCGGCGCGGCGCGCCTTGGCAGAGGCGTAGATGACGGGAAGGTCGAGGACGGCGTCCAGGTCGATGTCGGGGTGCTCGTCGGCCAGGTCGGAGGCCAGGGAGAGCAGCAGGTCGGTGGACTCCGAGACGACCTCGCTGATGCGCGAGTCGGGGCGGTCGACCTTGTTGACCACGAGGATGACCGGCAGGTTC
>ERZ772921.2185-NODE-2185-length-10749-cov-8.893024_pt1 | contig 10749 bp, 9 predicted proteins | sample MGYA00512117_ERZ772921 | MGnify/ENA primary metagenome ERZ772921 (study PRJEB29015, sample SAMEA2737944) | human oral metagenome | biome: human oral; feature: human-associated habitat; material: dental | place: China | collected 2150 ... | reverse complement strand
AAGAGTTGGATACACTGATATGTGACCTCTTTACCTTGCAATTGCGTATGCGTCGGGGGAATGCTGTACAGGAAGATGCGGAGGCACTTATTTGTCTGTACTGCAGCAAATCGGTGAAGAAGAATCGATAAATGATTATGTCTTATTTTATACATAAAAACGGAATTACTTGTGTTATATAGCCGTTGATCTAAAGGAATATTATGAAATACTATCATATTGTACCTCAAAAAGAATTAAAGCTGCCTTATGGGGATAAGCGTTATTTGAATATACAGCGCCTCAGTGTATGTCTTGATAAGAAGTCCTGGCATATTACAGCCGACTTGCCGAACGGTGCGGATATAGCCTTTTTTTCCGAGTTATGTCGTAAAGGCTTGTCCTTGGAAGGAGACATCGTTATTGAATGTTTACCTACATCCGAAGCCGACAGAGATGGAGAATTGTGGATGCCTGAAACCATTGAATCTCCGGTGGATGACGACGGGGTGGATGCGGGGACCGGTGAAGATTATGCCATTATTCATGAAGATATATATGACGACGGCGAAGACTTATATGACGAAGACTATCTGAAGGCTTGTGCTGTCGTTTCCAGGCCCGAATCGAGCTCGTCTTCGAGTAAAGGGGCAACAAGAAGCCAAGCCGGCGATGTGCAAGGAAATGTATTGCTGGGCCGAGCAATATCGGATCAGGAGGTAACGCCTATTGACGATGTACTCGGAGAAGAACGCAATAAAGTTGTCTTGCACGGTAAGGTTGTTCAGGTCGAATTTAAGGAACTTAAATCAAAACGAATCTTATTGAAGTTTCAAATTGCCGATAAGACGAACGGCATTTCGGCAATGAAGTTTATTGACACGGGAAATAGCGGTAAGTATGGCCGCAAGGGAATGACGGAAGAAGAAATAGGCTTATTAAAGCAAAACCTTACTGTTAATACATCCGTTCTCGTTGGCGGGAATGTTCGTTTCGATACGTATCAAAATAATTATGTTCTCAATGTCGACTCTATTATGAAAGCCCGTGAAGAATCGAATGAACGTATCGATACCCATGAAAATCCTCGAGTAGAACTTCATTTACATACTACGATGAGTGATATGGACGCATTGATTACGGTTAAGGACCTGATTAAGACCGTTAAGAAGTGGAATCATCCTGCTATTGCCGTAACGGATCACGGTGTCGTGCAATCCTTTCCTATGTTACAGTCCGTAGCCAAGGCGAACGGCGTTAAGGTTATATACGGTATGGAAGGGTATTTGTTCGATGAAGAAATCGATAAATCATATCATATTATTATTTTAGCAAAAAACCAGAGAGAGCTCCTCCTATTAAATTTCTTTATATTTAGAAATTTAATATATTCAAGGAGGAAAAATGAAAGAATTAAAAGGAATAAAAATAGGAAAATATTATATAGAAAAACCAATAGTACAAGGTGGAATGGGTGTAGGAGTTAGTTGGGATCAACTAGCAGGAAATGTTTCAAAAAATGGTGCACTAGGGACAATAAGTGGAATTTGCACAGGTTATTATGATAATTTAAAATATTGTAAAAAAGTTGTGAATGGCAGACCAATAGGAGCAGATGCTCTAAATTCAAGGGAAGCTATGATAGAACTTTTTAAAAATGCTAGAAAAATTTGTGGAGATAAACCATTAGCTTGTAACATTTTACATGCACTTACTGATTATTCAAAAATTGTAGAATATGCTTTAGAAGCAGGAGCAAATATAATAGTTACAGGTGCAGGACTTCCTTTAGAATTACCTAAACTTGTAGAAAATCATCCTGATGTTGCAATAGTTCCAATAGTTTCATCAGGAAGAGCCTTAAAAATAATTTGTAAAAAATGGAAAGCTGCAGGAAGATTACCTGATGCAGTTATAGTTGAAGGACCAAAAAGTGGTGGACATCAAGGAGTAAAAGCTGATGATTTATTCCTACCTGAACATCAACTAGAAAGTATAGTTCCTGAAGTAAAAGAAGAAAGAGATAAATGGGGAGATTTCCCAATAATTGCTGCAGGTGGAATTTGGGATAATGATGATATCCAAAAAATTATGGCACTTGGAGCAGATGCAGTGCAATTAGGAACAAGATTTATTGGTACTTATGAATGTGATGCAAGTGAAGAATTTAAAAATATTTTAATTAATGCTAAAAAAGAAGATATTGTTATAGTAAAATCTCCTGTAGGTTACCCAGGAAGAGCTGTTAAAACAAATCTTATAAAAAATTTAACTCATGATAACCCTACTATAAAATGTTACAGTAATTGTGTTACTCCTTGTAACTTAGGAGAAGAAGCAAGAAAAGTTGGATTCTGTATAGCAAACTGCCTAAGTGATTCATATAATGGAAAGGTTGATACAGGACTATTTTTCTCAGGAGAAAATGGTTATAGAATAGAAAAATTAATCAGTGTTGAAGAGTTAATTAATGAGCTTATGACTCCAACTAAAAACAGTATTTTAGCAAAAGTAAATTCAGAAAATGTAGTTGAGAATACTGTAAATTTTTAAAATTGTCTGTCAATAAATATCCATATATTAAAAGGTAAGATGAATAAAAATAAATATTTATCTTACCTTTTTTTATATAAAAATGATATAATACTTTAACAATTAAAAAAATTTAAGGAGAATGGTTTTATGTTGAATTTGATAGTGAAGATGGAACACCATTTGATTATGGATATATACACAAAAGTCAATTAAAAAAAATGTAAAAACAAAGTAGCATATAAATTAAAAAGGACTATTTATAGTCCTTTTTGTTTATAATTTTTAAGAAAGCAATTATAAAGATACTGGCTGTGAAAAACCAAGTCATTGGATAAACATAAGCAACTGATTTAAAATCAAGATTAAATTTTGAAATTAAATAAAGTAATGTTATTCTGACTCCACAAAGACAAATAGTAGTAACATACATTGAAACTATTGAGTAGCCCATTCCTCTTAAAGAGCTACCTAAAACTTCTAATATAGAATATAGCCAATAGAAAGGAAAAGTTGTTAAAGCTATCTGACTTCCTAGATAAATAATTTCTTCATTTTTTATAAAAATTCTCATAAAAGTATGAGAAAATGTTAGTATTATTGTTGCAATAACTATACTTAAACCACCTGATAAAAGTATAGCAACTAAAGCACCTTTCTTTACTCTTTTATAGTTATTAGCCCCCACATTTTGTCCAGAAAAAGTCATACTGGCTTGTCCTATTGCAACTATTGGCATCCAAATAAAGTTTTCCAACTTGAAATATGTTGCATAGGCAGCAACAGCATCTCCACCATAACCATTTATATAATATTGAACTATTATATTTGAAAAGGTTATAAGCATTGATTGTATTCCAGCAGGTAAACCAAAATATAAAATTTGTTTTAATAAGGAAAAATCTATTTTTAATTCAGAAGTTTTAAATTTAATTGCAGTTTTATTTTTAAATAGATAAGTTAAAACTATAATAGCTGTTAATGTTTGAGATAAAGTTGTAGCAATAGCAACACCTGAAACTCCCATTTTAAATACTACTATAAAAATATAATTTGCAAGTACATTTGTAAGTCCACCTATAATAAGTATATAGAATGGTGTTTTTGAGTTCCCAGTTGAACGAATAATTCCTGAACCAATATTATATAAAATCATTGGTAACATACTTAAAAAATAAATCTTTAAATATATAACAGAGTCATGCATTATCTCTTTTGGAGTATTCATTAAAGTCAATAAAAACTCAGCAGAAAAGAAACCAACAAGAGTTAAAATAATACCTCCAATAATACCAAATGTTATGGCTGTATGAGAAACTTTGGAAGCTATCTCTAAGTTTTTAGAGCCAATTTTTTGAGAAACAGCAACTCCAACTCCTATTGAAACTCCTGTAAAAAGTCCAATAATACAAGTAAATAATAAACTACTTGCACCAACAGCTCCTGTTGCTTCTTTTCCTACAAAATTTCCAACAAATATCATATCAGCAGTATTGTATAATTGTTGAATTAAACTTGCTCCAAGAAGTGGTAAAGAAAAAGATAGGATTATAGTCCAAATTTTTCCTTTTGTCATATCATAAACTTTTTTCATATTTTTAACTATCACCTTTATTAGATTATTTTAGTAAATAATACTATCATTTTATCATATTATACATTTAAATACAATAAACTTTATTTAGCTAAGCTTAATATTATAATAAGATTATCAAAATATAGATTATAAGTGACTTTTTTCTTTAAATTTGTTAAAATAAGGAAAAATTTGGAGGAAATTATTATGGATAATAAGTTAGATATTATTGAAAAACAAAAATTAATACAGTCTTTAAAATTATCACAAATAATGAAGTTATCTATAAATATACTTAAAATGTCTATAACAGAATTGAATAATTTTATTGAAAAAGAAATTTCAAAATATTTGGGTGTTTCAGTTGAATTAAACTATTCTAATCAAGAGAATTATGATGATGAAAAAGAAGCAGAAATTAATTATTTAACAGATGAAAAAAATTTCTTTCAAATTTTAGAAGAACAATTATCTTATTTTAAAATAGAAACAAAGATAAAGGAAATTTGTGTATTTATAATCAATAATTTGAATAAAAAAGGATATTTAGAATTATCAAAAATTGAAATAAAAGATATTTTAGAAATAAGTGACAAAGAATTAGATGAAGCATTTGATGTAATTCATAGTTTAGAGCCTTATGGAGCTGGGGCTTATTCGTTGGAAGAATGTTTAAAACTTCAATTAAAAGTCAAAAATTTGATAGATGATAAATTATTTTTATTTATAGATAACTATCTATATTTGCTTGCAGATAAAAAATATGACTTGATAAAGGAAAAACTAAATATTAATGATGAACAACTATTTAACTATATAGATATTATTAAATCACTGAATCCTATTCCTAGCCGTGGTTATAGTGTTGGAAAAGTAAAAAAAATTATTCCAGATATTTTTGTAGAAACAAAAAAAGATGAGGTATTTTATGAAATAAACAGAGCTTCAATACCTCAAATAAATGTAAAAGATAAAATAAATGATAAGTATTATAAAAAATTAAATGAAATAGTAAGTTGTATTGAAAAAAGATTTGAAACTCTTGATAAAATTATGAAGATTATTATTAGAGAACAAAAAAGCTTTTTTATAAGCCAAGGGAAAGAAATTAATACTTTAAAAATTTCTGATGTTGCTTCTGAGCTAAATTTAAGTCCTTCAACAGTATCAAGAGCAGTAAAAGAAAAATATATAAAAACAGATTTTGGTATAATTTCTTTAAGAAAACTTTTTAATTTAGATTCAACAGTATTTCTATATCAACAAAAAATATTAGAATGTATTGAAAATGAGAATAAAGAACAACCTTTTTCAGACCAAGATATAGTAAATCTTTTAGAAAAAGAAGGAATAAAAATAGCTAGAAGGACAGTAACAAAATATAGAGAAAAATTAGGTTATAAATCTTCTCATAAAAGAAAAAAATATTAAAGATTATAAAAATTTAATTTTCTATATAATGTTGCAATTCCCACTCCAAGAGATTTAGCAATAATTTTTTTAGCTTCAGAGCTATTTCCATAAATTTTTAAAAGATTTGAAATAGCTTCTTTTTCTAATTCCTTTAATGTTTTAATTTTTTCATCTTTTTCTTTATTTCCTAAAAATTTGGGTGGCAAATGTTTTAAATCAATCATTTTTTCATTTTCTTCTATCATATTCATACAATATTCAATTGTATTTTTTAATTCTCTAATATTACCAGGCCAAGAATATTCTAAAAAATGCTGATAAACATCTGCGGAAATTTCCTTTTGTTCTTTTTTGAAAGAAATATAATATTTTTTTATAAAGAATTCAACAAGAGTTTTTATATCTTTTTTTCTTTCTCTTAATGGTGGAATATCAATAGGAAAAACACTTAAACGATAGAATAAATCTTGTCTAAAATTTCTTTTTTCAACTTCTTCTTCTAAATTTTTGTTAGTTGCCGCAATAATTCTAACATTAATTTGTTTTTCTGTACGAGAACCAATAGGAGTAATTTTTTTATCTTGTAAAACTCTTAATATTTTTACTTGTATTTGTAAAGGCATTTCTCCTATTTCATCTAAAAAAATAGTTCCATTATTAGCCTTTTCAAAAAATCCTATTTTTCCTTTTGGATCAGCACCAGTAAAAGCCCCTTTTGTATAACCAAAAAGTTCACTTTCCATTAAAGATTCTGGAATAGCACCACAATTTACTGTTATAAATGGTCCATTTGAACAAGAACTTAAATCATGAATTTGTTTTGCAATAATCTCTTTTCCTGTCCCACTTTCTCCTGTAATTAAAACTGAAGTATCATTTCTTGCAACTTTTGATACATGTGAATAAATATCTTGCATTTGTGGAGATTCTAATAATATAATAGATGAATTTCCATGAAAACTTAATAGATAATTTTTAAATTCTGAAATTTCTTTAAAAACAAAAAGTGTTTTTGTAAGTTCTTCACTTTTTTCCAATGAGAAAGTAAAAATATCTCCTATTGCAGAAATTTCTTTTCCAGAATACAGAAAATTAAATTCTTTTTGATTTAAAAAATTGGAAGAAGTTTTTAAAATTATTTTTTCATCTTTATAAATAGATCCCAATATATTTTTACCTTTTTTGTTAATTAATTCAATTTCATTTTTTCTATTTGTCAATATAATAATATCTTGAACTCTATCAATAATATTACTTAAAATCTCATTATCTCTTTTTAATTGTAAACTACTAAAATAAACATAAACTTTATATGAAATAAATTTTGAAATCTGTTCTAAAAATTGAATGTATAAATCTTTTTTTTCAATAAAATCATATTTTTTATCCTTTTCAAAGCAAATAAGCCCTATAACACCAATGACTTCATCTTGATAAATAATAGGAGTTGAGATTTCTAATTCTTCCTTGCATAAAGCTTTCTTTTGACAAGTAAAGCAATGAGTATCCTCACGAGGTTCAAAAATTATGATAGTTTTTTTTGTTTTTAAAACTTGATGATATATATGAGATTCATCCTTCATATTTAAGCCTACTTTTTCTTTTAAAGTTCCAGTACCTGCTATTCTAGTAAAAGAAGAATCCATAATTTCGACATCAATATTTATAACCTTTGAAACAATTTCAGAATATTTTTTAACATCATCTAAAATAAAATTTAAAAAATTCATAATATCATATCCTTTTTAAATTATTATAACATATTTTATCAATTTGATAAAAATATATTCAAAAAATAATAAAAAACTACTAAAATATGATAAATAGAGTTAAATTATCAAAATGATAATAATTTATCAATTTGATAGTAAAAAAATTTTTAATTTTATAAGAAGTTATTGTATTATCTATAATTTTAAATTTGGCATAAATTTTGCTTATTAATATAAGTGATAAGATACGAGGAGGTTGTATTTAGTTGTATTTATATGAAAATGATTGAATGGGTGGAAAATAAAAAAATAAAAAAATTTAAAGGAGAAATATCTGGTTTTGATAAAGAATCAATTAAAAGTGTTTTAGAATTTCATCAAAGTTTACCAAACTATGAAAAAACTCCTTTGATAGATTTAAAAGAGCTTGCAAAATACTGTGGAGTAAAAAAGATTTGGGTAAAAGATGAACATATAGTTACTTTTATGAGAAGACCAGAAAGTAATATTTGTACAGATGGACTATTAGGTGGAAAACCTCATCCTAGAGTATATGGTTCATTTCCAAGAGTTTTAGGAAAATTTGTTCGTGAAATGCAAACAATGTCTTTAGAAGAAGCTATATATAAAATGACACATAAACCTGCAGTAACATTTAAAATAGACAATAGAGGTTTATTGAAAGAAGAATATTTTGCAGATATAGTAATCTTTGATGAAGCTAAAATTATAGATAAAGGAACTTTTATTGAACCAACTCAATTTCCAGATGGAATAGATTACGTATTAGTAAATGGAAAATTTGCAGTAAAAGAAGGAAAATCTACTTATGAATTAGGTGGAAAAGTAATAAGAATAGAAAGATAATTGATATTCAAAAAAATAAAAAAGAGAAATAATTATATCTTTATAATATAGTTATTTCTTTTTTTGTTAACTCAATTTATAAAATCATAATAAAAGTTCCTGTAACAATTAAGCAACAACCAATTAAAGTTTTTAATGTTATTTGTTCACCTAAAAATACAAAGGCTAAGATAATAGTTATTACTATACTTAGTTTATCAATAGGGACAACTTTTGAGGCTTCTCCAAGTTGTAATGCTTTATAATAACAGAGCCAAGAAGCACCAGTTGCTAATCCTGACAAAATTAAAAATAACCAACTTTTTTTACTTATATCCATAATTCCATTTTGATTTCCTGTTATGAAGACCATAAGCCAAGCCATAAAGACAATAACAACTGTTCTCACAGCTGTTGCTAGATTTGAATTGACACCTTCAATTCCAATTTTTGCTAAAATTGAAGTCAATGCTGCAAAGACAGCTGATAAAATAGCAAAAATAACCCACATGTATAATCATCTCCTTATTGATTTATTATATATTTTACAACTTATTTTTAATTTTCCAAATAAAAATTATAATTATTTTTATTATAAAATAATCATATATTAGAAAACTTTTAAATATAAAATATTATATTGACAAAAAATAAAAAGAGATATATCATAGTAGATAAGAATAGTATAAAATAAAATGGAGGGAAAATATGAAAAAAATATTTAAATTATTGACTGTTATGATGATTTCTTTATTTATAGTTGCTTGTGGGGAGAAAAAAGACGAAACTAAAACTTCTAATGAGATACAAAAGATAAAAGTTACAACAACTTTAAATTATTATCAAAATTTAATTGAAGAAATTGGTGGAGATAAAGTTGAAGTTACAGGACTTATGAAAGAAGGAGAAGACCCTCATCTATATGTTGCGACAGCAGGAGATGTAGAAAAGTTACAAAATGCCGATTTAGTTGTTTATGGAGGACTACATCTTGAAGGTAAGATGACAGATATATTTGCAAATTTATCTAATAAATATATTTTAAATTTAGGAGATCAATTAGATAAATCCCTTTTACATAAAGAAGATGAAAATACTTATGACCCGCATGTTTGGTTTAATACAAAATTTTGGGCTATACAAGCTAAATCTGTTGCTGATAAATTAAGTGAAATATCACCTGAAAATAAAGATTATTTTGAAAATAATTTACAAACTTATTTAAAATCTTTAGATGAAGCAACTAAATATATACAAGCTAAAATAAATGAAATTCCAGAAGAATCAAGATATTTAATTACGGCACATGATGCTTTTGGATATTTTGCTGAACAATTTGGTTTACAAGTAAAAGCTATACAAGGTGTTTCAACTGATTCGGAAATTGGAGCAAAACAAATTGAGGATTTAGCTAATTTTATAGTTGAACATAATATAAAGGCTATTTTTGTTGAATCTTCTGTAAATCATAAAAGTATAGAAGCTTTACAAGAAGCAGTAAAAGCCAAAGGTGGAAATGTAGAAATTGGTGGAGAACTTTATTCAGATTCTATGGGTGATAAAGAAAATAATACAGAAACATATATAAAAACAATAAAAGCAAATGCTGATACTATATCAAATGCTTTAAAATAAGAATTAGAAATAGGTGAAATAAATGAATGCTATTGAAATTAGAAATTTAACAGTTGCTTATGGTGAAAATATAGCATTGGAGAATCTTAATTTAGATGTTGAAGCTGGGAGTTTGATGGCACTTGTAGGTCCAAATGGAGCAGGAAAATCAACTCTTATAAAAACAATATTAAAATTTTTAAAACAAATAACTGGTGAAATAAAAATAAATGGAAAAACTTTGGCTTATGTTCCACAAAGAAATAGTGTTGATTGGGATTTTCCCACAACACTATTTGATGTAGTTGAGATGGGATGTTATGGCAGAGTTGGACTTTTTAAAAGAGTTAGTAAAGAAGAAAAACAAAAAGTTTTAAAAGCAATAGAACAAGTTGGAATGTTAGATTTTAAAGATAGACAAATATCAGAACTTTCAGGCGGGCAACAGCAGAGAGCCTTTATTGCAAGAGCTTTAGTGCAGGAAGCTGATATTTATCTTATGGATGAACCTTTTCAAGGTGTTGATTCAACAACAGAAAAGTCTATAGTAGATATATTAAAAAAATTAAAATCAGAAGGAAAAACCTTAATTGTGGTACATCATGATTTGCAAACTGTACCAACTTATTTTGAAACTGTTACTTTTATAAATAAGAGTGTCATTGCAAGTGGAAAAATAAAAGAAGTTTTTACACAAGAAAATATAGATATGGCATACAAAAAATAATTAGGAAGATTAGAGGAATTTATGGCAGAAATATTTAGACTTTTTTTAAATAGCTATACTTTTAAAGTTGTTACGCTTGGTTGCACACTTTTAGGTGTAGTTAGTGCGATCATCGGGACTTTTGCAGTCTTAAAAAAGGAAAGCTTACTAGGTGATGGTATATCTCATGCTTCACTTGCAGGAATATGCCTTGCTTTTTTAATTACTAGAAAAAAAGAATTATATATTTTACTTTTAGGAGCTTTAATAATTGGACTTTTATCTATTTTTCTAATTCACTATATACAATTAAAAACAAAAGTAAAATTTGATAGTGCTATTGCCTTAATGTTATCAACATTTTTTGGATT
>ERZ772921.2184-NODE-2184-length-10751-cov-5.959424_pt1 | contig 10751 bp, 5 predicted proteins | sample MGYA00512117_ERZ772921 | MGnify/ENA primary metagenome ERZ772921 (study PRJEB29015, sample SAMEA2737944) | human oral metagenome | biome: human oral; feature: human-associated habitat; material: dental | place: China | collected 2150 ... | reverse complement strand
AGGTATACTTGTGGAAAGCAACTGATAGCTGTGGTAATAGTATAGTGCATACACAAACTATTTTGATAAACCCTAAACCACAAATAAGTACTCCAACGGTGACGACCCCTACTGTTAGCACTCCGACAGTCACAACTCCTACTGTTAGTAGTCCGACAGTAAGTACCCCAACGGTAAGTACTCCAACCCAAGAGATTATTATCTATAACGGAGTTTCCACAGCTGACCCTGCTAACTACTTCAGAATAGAAAATACAGATGCCGATCAACCTATTTCAGTAGTTATTTTTGATGAAATGGGACTAAAAGTCTATGAGAATAATAATTATGGAAAGACTGAAGTATTTAGAGGTATGGCTAATGTGGGCACGATAATAGGTGGGCGAAAAGCCTTGGCAGGTACGTATTTCTATATCATTACGTATTATAAAAACGGACAATTAGCATACAAAAAAGGATACTTATATGTCAGATAAATGATTGACAATTAATATTTAACAAAATGAAAATATTACGACTATTAATATGGTTTTTATTTATAGGAACCATAAACGCACAACAAAACGCAGCAGCTGTAATACGCTTATTTCAGCAAAACAAGGCTGTAGAATGGCATTTACCCGTAAAAGGGAAAAGCATACCCCTTATGTGGTATGAGCGCCATAACTCTCTTGCTCAAGAAGGATTTCGCACCTTTGTAGCCTACCACCAAGGGGCTTTTGCAGGGAGTATTTCTGTAGCTCCTTCTACTATATTGGGTGAAGTGTGGCACGAAGGAAAGGCTTATTTCCTAAGTACCGAAAAAGGCATACTAAAGATTAGTACCGAAAAGAGTCAGTTTAGTTGTGGTACTTGTGCTGATGGGCAGTGTAATACTGATATAGCTACCACTACTACCCCAAAAACAAGGGCTACAGCCCGCGGTGTAGCCCTTGCTGAAGTAGCCTTGCCATCAGAAGACAAACGAGTGCTATACAACACAAATGTAATGAGAACGTACCGCTTGGCAATGCTTATAGATTACAGTTTTTACAAAGGACATTGCCGCAGTGATATGAACAAGGTAAAAGCCTTTATGACAGAAGTGCAAGCAGGACTGAATGAAGTGTGTGGCAGAGAGATAGGTTGCCAATTTGAATTGGTAAACGACCCTCGCCTTATCATCACTACTAAAGAAAAAGAAGTGTATGACCGTCCCTCAGTAAGAACGGTAGTTGAGAGAGCTACAGGCGATTTTAACAGCTTGATAGGTGAAGAAAACTACGACGCGGGTATAGTATTTTCAGTGTACAAAGATAATCGTGGATTGGCGCATCTGGGTGAAATCACAGGGAAACTGAAAGGGGGGTGTATTGCTAACCACGAGTTTTATATCATTCTTCACGAGTTCGGACACCTATTGGGCTCGGCGCATACCTTTACTATCGGAGGACAAACGGCTTCGTCATTTACAGAGCCTGATAGGGGAAACTCGATAATGAGTTACATTAATGACCCTTATGGGACTTACTTTTCGTTGCCTTCTATTTACACTATTCGCAATCGTACTAACCTACACGATGCTTACTATAGCGATAAAGCACGCACTAAGTTAGTAGGACTACCACAGGCGAATATACCCTACGGAGAAGTATCGGACAATCGTGCCCCAGTGATACATCGTGCCAAATTGAAAAAGAGTTATACTTTGCCACCTAATACTTATTTTCAGTTTAATATAGAAGCCAGCGACCCCGATGGAGACCCGCTACTTTATATGGCACACCAAGCTGACTTTAAGATATTTGGAAAAGCTCGTTTTCCTTCTAACAGACCTACTGAGAGCAACCGTATAGAGTTCTATCAGCCTTATAAAAAGAATAAAAGCAATGATTGGGAAGCTGTTCCTTTCAAATTTACAAAACCTACAGAAACAGGAGAGTTTACTTTTTGGTTGGGAGTATGTGATGGCAAAGTGGGGGCTTATAAAAACGGCAAACCCCACGTGCCTCTTTACGATGTATATGAAACCAAAGTGAATATAGTAGGAGGTACGCCTTTTAGAATAACTGATGTAAGCAAAAGTAGTGCAGGCAAATTTAAATACGGCAAAGAAACCACTATCTTTTGGAATGTTGATAAAAATATTTTTGGTGAAGATAGTAAGGTGCGCATTCTCTTTTCAGACGATAATGGAAAGAGTTATAAATATGTGTTAGCTGATGGAATTCCTAACAATGGAAAAGCTACTGTTATTTTCCCTACACAAGCTAAAGGTTGGAAGGGAGGTAATCTTTATGTAGAAGGACTTTTCAAAATAGAAGTACTCAACCACATAGCCTATGCTGTAAGTAGCGATACCCCAAGCACTTTAGATATGCACAGCCCTGATATTACCTTTAAGAATTTGCCAGAGCCTACAATAACAGTGAAGAAAAATGCTATACCTGCGGCTCCGAATGTTACAGCTGAAAGCTATTGTAAAAGAGGACGTATCAATATAGTTCTATCGGAAGAACCTCACGATACCTATCTGTTGCGTCAATGGATAGCTACTAATGGTTGCGGTGATAAGGTAACAGCTCAGCAATTTATCTATTATGAAAAAGAAGCACCTATTAATAGTTTGCATTTTGTAGGCGACTTGCCTAAAGATATGCACGTACAATGTAAAGGAGAACTACCCGAAAAAGCGACTGTAAAGGCAGAAGGAGCAGATAATATCCGTATAGACTATGAAGAAGAAATGACTGAAGGGGATAAAAAAGCTTATAAACTCACTCGTTCTTGGATAGCATATGCTGATAATGCATTGCCAATTCGGCACACTCAGCAAATTTTGCTAAGAGATACTCAGAAGCCAGAACTTTCGTCCTATCCTAAAAGTATGATAGTGAAGAGTGAGGATCAAGTGCCTTTCAAAGAAAACCTTACTGCTACTGATAACTGTGATGGGGTATTACCTATAATATCAAGTGAAAGTAGTAAATATGATGACAAAGGTAAAAAGAAAGAGGTAACCTATGTATGGTTTGTAGAGGATAATGCTCATAACGAAAATCGTTATGTACAGGTAATTACTATTAATCCTGCTATAACTACGCCTACAGTTGTTACTCCGACTGTGAGTACGCCAACGGTGACTACTCCGACGGTAAGCACACCAACTGTAACTACTCCGACTGTGAGTACACCAACTGTAACTACTCCAACAGTGAGTACTCCGACGGTAAGTACACCGACTGTGAGTACACCAACTGTGAGTACGCCAACTGTGAGTACGCCAACAGTAAGCACTCCGACCGTAACTACGCCAACGGTAAGCACACCAACAGTAACTACTCCAACGGTAACTACTCCAACGGTAACTACTCCAACGGTAACTACTCCAACGGTAAGTACTCCAACTGTGAGTACACCAACTGTAAGCACACCAATGGTAACTACACCAACGGTAACTACACCAACAGTGAGTAGTCCAACAGTGAGTAGTCCAACAGTGAGTACACCGACGGTAAGTACGCCAACAGTAACTACACCGACTGTGAGTACGCCAACAGTAACTACACCGACTGTGAGTACACCAACAGTAACTACACCAACGGTGAGTACACCGACTGTAACTACTCCAACAGTAACTACACCGACTGTGAGTACACCAACAGTAACTACTCCAACGGTAAGCACGCCAACTGTGAGTACACCAACGGTAAGTACGCCGACTGTAACTACTCCAACGGAAATAAGCCCTGAGGTTTCGGAGGTAATTATTTATAATGGGGTTTCAACTCATAATTCTCATAACTATTTCAAAGTAGAGAATACAGATGAAAATAGACCTATCTATGTGATTATTTTTGATGAAATGGGACTAAAAGTGTATGAAAACCCTGATTATGGTAAGCCTGAAGTGTTTAGGGGTTATGCTAATGTGAAAAACGTAATAGGCAAGAAAGCATTGGCTGGCACCTATTTCTATATACTGCGATACTACAAAAATAATACATTAGAAGAGAAAAAAGGATTTTTATACATCAGGTAGTCAATTATTAATTTGTTAATTATTAATAGTTTTGTATCTTTGCCACTCAAAACAATGAAAAAGATATAGAATATGAGTTTTATTGATTACCTACTCTCAGCAGTGCTGATGCTTATCACCTTTGCGATAGGCAGTTCATTGCGCTTTGCTGACTTCGAAAATATATTTAGAAAATCAAAGCCCCTTTATTTGGGGCTTTTCTTGCAAATGGTGTTTTTGCCTATTTGTGCTTTTATTATCGCTGCGGTAGCTGACCTTTCGCCTGCTGAAAAAGTAGGACTTATTATTGTGGCTATTTGTCCAGGGGGTACTACCTCTAACTTTATAAGCTATCTCATAAAAGCAGATACAGCTTTAGCAGTAGCTCTCACTTCTATCAATAGTCTGCTGATATTGGTCTCTATACCTGTATTATCGAATTGGGCGGTGGCTGCCTTTATGGGTGGGCATACTGAAGTATCGCTACCTATTCTTAATACTGTGTGGGAGGTGACTAAAATAGTTATTATCCCAGCTACTTTGGGATTGCTCTTCAATCGCTATTTTCCTAATATAGCTCATCGGATTAAGTTTCCGCTAAAAGTAATTAATACCCTCTTATTGGGGGTAGTATTCCTTATCAAGTTTTTTGCAGGGGAAGAATCAGGGGGGAGCGGCATATCAGTAGATGAAATTATACGCTTATTGCCTACTACCTTACTGATGCACCTTAGTTCGATGATACTTAGCTATTTTATAGCCCTTAAACTCTTCAAACTATCGGGTATACAATCTACTACTATTAGTATAGAGGTAGGGTTGCAAAACACAGTTTTGGCAATATTTGTAGCAGGCACCCTAATGCACAATGCCCCAATGACCAAACCTGCCCTTGTGTATGCGATGTTTTCTTTCTTTACTACTTTGGCGTTTGCGTTTATTACTATTAGAATTAGAAGAGATTAGCTATTTGGCTACTTGCTAACTGATGCTAATAAGTATATGACTGCCATACGTATCGCTACTCCGTTTTCTACTTGTTGCAAAATAATAGACTGAGGGCTATCGGCTACCTCGCTGGTAATTTCTACCCCTCGGTTGATAGGGCCTGGGTGCATAATCACTATTTCTTTGTCGAGAGAGGCTAAGATCTCTTTGGTAAGTCCGTATTGCTGTACATACTCGCGTGTAGAAGGGAAGTAACTGATGTCTAAGCGCTCATTTTGTATGCGCAGCATATTGGCTACATCGCACCAATTTAAGGCTTTGCGCAAATTAGTTTCTACCTTTACTCCAAGCTCGTGTATGTATTTAGGAATAAGTGTTTTAGGCCCGCAAACCATTACTTCAGCTCCTTGCTTATGTAGGGCAAATATATTAGAAAGGGCTACTCGAGAGTGGAGTATGTCGCCTACAATTACTACTTTTTTGCCTGTAACCTCGCCTAATCTTTCGCGTATAGAGTAAGAGTCTAAAAGGGCTTGGGTAGGGTGCTCGTGCGCTCCATCGCCGGCATTTACGATAGAGGCTTTGACGTGCTGCGATAAGAAGACTCCAGCCCCAGGGTTGGGGTGGCGCATCACTACCATATCTACTTTCATTGAAAGGATATTATTGACCGTATCGACTAATGTTTCGCCCTTAGTAACCGATGATTGCGAAGCCGAGAAGTTAATCACATCGGCAGAAAGGCGCTTTTCAGCCAGCTCAAAAGAGAGGCGAGTGCGAGTGCTGTTCTCAAAGAAAAGGTTGGCGATGGTAATATCGCGCAATGAAGGCACTTTCTTAATAGGGCGGTTGATAACCTCTTTGAAGTGGTCAGCCGTTTCGAAAATCAGTTGTATATCTTTTTCGGTGATATACTTAATACCTAAAAGGTGATTGACACTTAATTCGCTCATCGTATTATATCTTTTAGCGGTACGGCAAAGGTACGAATAATTTGTCAATTAGCAATTTTTAGGCGTTAGTTTTTAGTTGTTAGTCGTTAGTTTGGTAATAAAAAAGGTTATTACAGTATTTGCTGTAATAACCTTTTTTGTTTTTTATTTTTTGTCTTTATTTTAGTATTCTTCTGTAGGGGTAGCGAATATTTCGTCGGTTTTGTGGCGGCGACCACTTATGCGCTCTTGTAAGTCTTGGAAGATAACAAAAAGCACAGGGATTACTACCAATCCGAAGAAAGTACCAATAAGCTGTCCTACAGCGGCTCCGGTAGCTACTGAACGGTTACCAGCAGCTCCTACTCCTGTAGCAAATACTAAAGGCAAGAGTCCTACGATAAAGGCAAATGAAGTCATCAGGATTGGACGCAAACGCGCCATAGCGGCATTGATTGCTGCCTTAGAGAGGCTCTCGCCCATACGTCGGCGTTGTACCGCGAACTCTACTATCAGGATAGCATTTTTAGCCAAAAGACCCATTAGCATAATTAGTGAGATTTGGAAGTAAATGTTGTTTTCCAAACCAAAGAGCCATTGCCCCAGATATGCCCCAAAAATACCAAATGGTAACGACATTAGCACTGATAGCGGCAATAGGTAGCTTTCGTATTGTGCCGAAAGGATAAAGTAGGTAAACACCAAGCTGAGAATAAAGATGATGATAGTCTGTGAGCCTGCATTTTGCTCTTCGCGGGTAAGCCCTGTATAATCAATGCCATAGTTGGCGTTAAGGGTTTGAGCCGCTACTTCTTCAACAGCTTTCACTACATCACCGGTACTATAGCCTTCATTATTGGCTGCCGAAATATCTACCGAAGTGTAGAGGTTATAACGGCTTATCGCTTGAGGACCAAATACCCTTTGCATAGTAACATATTCTGAAAGCGGCCCCATCTCGCCACTACCTGTACGTATGAACATACCATTTAGGCTGTTTACATCTTTACGATCTTCAGGTAAAGCTTGTACCATTACGCGGAATTGCTTACCGTAGAGGGTAAAGTCGGTAGCATAGTAGCCCCCAATATAGTTTTGTAGAGCAGAAAGGATTTCGCTTACTGAAATACCCGACTGCATAGCGCGCTCTACATTGATATCCATTTGGTATTGAGGATAATTGGTATTGAAAGAGGTTTGGGCGTACTTCACTTCGGGGCGAGCATTGAGAGCCGCCATAAACTCTTGGGCTGTTTCATTGATTTCTGTAACATCGGCACCCGATTTATTCAGTAAAGCAAATGATACCCCTGCCCCCATACCAAAGCCTGATACCGCTGGCGGCTGGAAGAACAATATTTGTGCATCTTTTATCTTAGAAGCAGCTGCAAAAGCCTGCCCTATAATAGCATCAATACTTTGGCGAGGGTCTTTAGAGCGTTCTTCGAAAGGTTTTAGGGTGAAGAAGCCTATACCATTGTTGCTACCAGAGCCTGATAGCATACCGCGCCCTGTTACGAAAGTGAAGTTTTCAACACCAGGGATATTATTGAGGTCTTTGCTCACCTCGCGCAATTCATTGGCAGCACGCTCCATAGAGGCACCAGGTATCATAGAAAGATCCATTAAGATGAAGCCTTGGTCTTCGTTAGGTACGAACCCTGTTTGTATATTTTTATTGGCAAAGTAAATACCGCCCCCTGCAATAGCAAAAAGCACTAAGGTAACCCATTTATGGCGCAAGAAGAAGGTAAAAGTCTGTCCGTACTTCAATGTTGCCGCATTGAAGGCAATGTTGAATTTGTGGAAGAATTTGCCTATAGCTGATTTCTCTTCATACTCCTTATCGCCGTGAGGTTTTAAGAAAAGCGAGCAGAGCACAGGGCTGAGGGTAAGGGCGTTTACTGCTGAAATGACAATTGCGATGATAAGGGTAACCCCAAACTGTTTGTAGAATACCCCAGTTGTCCCCTCAATAAAGGTAACTGGGACAAACACAGCTGCCATCACCAGGGTGATAGAGATAATCGCTCCTGTAATTTCGTTCATAGCTGAAATAGTAGCAGGCTTAGCTTTTTCGTGCGTCTGCTCCATCTTGGCGTGTACCGCCTCGACCACTACTATCGCATCATCGACCACTATACCTATGGCAAGCACCAAAGCAAAGAGGGTAAGCATATTGATGGAGTAGCCCAATAGATTTAGGAAGAAGAAAGTACCCACGATAGAAACCGGTACCGCAATAGCAGGGATAAGGGTAGAACGGAAATCTTGCAAGAAGATATACACTACCAAGAATACCAACAAAAACGCCTCTAAAAGGGTAGAAACCACTTTAGAAATAGCCGCATCTAAGAACGTATTTACATTGAAGTTGATAGAGTAGGTTATTCCTTCGGGAAGGTCTTTTTCAATAGATTTGAGGTACTTATCAATGTTTTGTACTACCGCGTGAGCGTTAGCCCCAGGGGTTTGCGAAATACCCATTGCTACAGCTGCACGCCCTTTGCTTTCAGAAAAACTGGTATAGCCAAGGGCATCAAGTTCTACTTTAGCCACATCTTTTAGGCGGAGTATACGTCCGCCTTCGAGGGCTTTGAGTACGATATTTTCGTATTCTGATACTTTGTTGTATTTTCCTTTGTACTTGATAGTATATTCGTAAGAACTACCGCTGTTTTGCCCTAAAGTACCAGCAGCAGCTTCCAAACTTTGAGAAGAGATGGCAGCGGTTACCTCAGTAGGGTTGAGCTTATAGGCTTGCAATTTTTGAGGGTCGAGCCATATACGCATAGAGTAGTTTTTACCACCAAATATATCAGCATCACCTACCCCTGTAATACGCTTAATACCAGGAATTACGTTGATGTTTAAGTAGTTTTGCAAGAAAACATCATCAAATTCAGGATTATCTGAGAAGAAAGTAAGGAACATAAGGTTGCCTGCCTCGCGTTTTTCTACCGTTACCCCTGCTTGCTTTACTTCGGCAGGAAGGATAGCGTTAGCATACGATACGCGGTTTTGTACCATCACCGCTGCATTGTCGGCATTAGTGCCGTTTTTGAAATATACCGTGATATTGGCAGCCCCGCTGTTAGAGGCAGAGGATACGATATAGTCCATATTTTCTACCCCGTTGATTTGCTCTTCGAGGGGAATCACTACTGATTTAAGCACGGTCTCGGCATTCGCCCCTCCGTAGTTAGCTCTTACCGATACGGTAACAGGCGCAATGTCGGGGTATTGCGATACAGGTAGCGATACAATACCCAGCACCCCTAAGATGACTATCAAGATAGAAATAACCGTTGATAGCACCGGTCTGTTTATAAAGTTCTTTATCATAAATTCTTAATTTGTCGATTTGCTTATTATTTCCAGCCACCTCCAAGAGCTTTGTAGAGGGTGATGCCATATTGCATACGGGTAAATTGGGCTTCGGCAACACTTAGTTCGGCATTGAGACGGCTTACTTCGGCAGTGATTACCTCTAAGTAATTCACCATACCGCTATCGAACAGCTGTTTAGAGAAGTCAGTAGCCTCTTGGTAGGCTTTCATCTCTTTGGTTTTTAGTTCGATTAGCTCGGTTTGAGTGGTAAAGTTGCGCATTGCGTCGGTTACCTCTTTGCCTGCTGAAAGGATAGACTTTTTGAGGTTGAGCAAGGCCGTTTCTTGGGCAGCGCGTTGTACCTCATACTGGGTGCGTATTTGTCGCTTATTGAGTATAGGCTGTGCCAGCCCTGCTACGAAGTTAGCAAACATAGATTTAGCTGAAAACCAAGTGTCTAACTCGGTGCTACTCAAGCCCCCTCGTGCTGAAAGGGTAAGGGTAGGGAAGAAGTTAGCACGGGCTACGTTAGTAAGTTCGAAAGCATTGCGCAAGTTGAGTACTGCACGGAGTACATCAGGGCGGTTTTCTAACAACTTCACTGGGTAACCTTGTTTGAACTCGGTAGGAAATTGTTGGGCTGATAGGTTGCTGCGCTCTATGCTGTGCAACTCTTCGCCCATAAGCACACAAATAGTATTTTCTAACGCCCATATACTATTATTGATGCTGATAAGCTGCGCTTGGGCATTGTATACAAGGGCTTCTATTTGCTTGGTAGCCACTTCGGTAGTAGACCCTGCATCTTTTAGATGCTTAGTGGTTTCTAAACTCTTCTGGCGGAAGTCGATAGTCTGCTCGAGTACCTTTTTCTGTTCGTCGAGCATTAGCAATTGGTAGTAGGCAGTTGCCAACGTAGCCACCACCTCTGATTGTACGGCTTTTTGAGCCTCGACTGTAGCTAAGTAAGAGGCTGTTTGGGCGCGTTTTTGGGCAGAGATTTTGCCCCAAATGTCGGCTTCCCAACTGGCACTGGCGGTAATATCCCACAGGTTGCCATAGGTGCGTTGGCCTATGCCTCCGGCAGCGTTGATAGAGTTGGTGCTGCGGGTATAATCAGCCCCTACTGAAAGGGTAGGGATATAGGCGGCTTTGCTCTGTTTTAAATAGGCTTGCGCTGACTGCACGCTTTGCACCGCCATACGCACATCGAGGTTGTTAGTCAGTGCTTTGTTGATGTATTGCTGCAGTAGCGGGTCGGTGAAAATATCGCGCCACGATACCGTAGCACTGCTGAGGCTATCGGTAGGGATATTGTCGGTACGAAAGAGTTTTTCGCTAACCCCCTCGGGCATATATTCTTGCTTTTTGGGTGCTACACAAGCGGTAAGGCTAAGGGCGATACTCGCTGCTACTATAGATTTGTATATGATTCTTTTCATTTGGGTGTAAAATATGTGAGAATACAAGTCAGAGGGCTATTATTTAACATCCCCCCTATACACATACTCCGCTGCGCCAGCTCGCGGACTTCCTTCAAA
>ERZ772921.2179-NODE-2179-length-10782-cov-4.356577_pt1 | contig 10782 bp, 7 predicted proteins | sample MGYA00512117_ERZ772921 | MGnify/ENA primary metagenome ERZ772921 (study PRJEB29015, sample SAMEA2737944) | human oral metagenome | biome: human oral; feature: human-associated habitat; material: dental | place: China | collected 2150 ... | reverse complement strand
CGAAAACGTTCTTTTCTCGTTCCTCGAAAAGTGCGTTTTCTCGCCATGGCAATGTTCGAGCAAGCTCGGCATTGTTCATTTGGCTTAACGAAAACGTTCATCTTTCGTGTTTTGACATAAATACGTCCATTTTGATATGAGAACAGATGAAACATAAAGAATTGCGCTTTATTTTTTTCCTCATTATGTGCCATGGGAAAGATGCTTTCAACTTGTAAAGAAGGTATTGAAAGAACTCTCGCCAGGTTACCTTTTTGAGACAGAGCCATGTTTTGCCGCAGGCGAATGGGGCGGAATTTCAGATTTCATCATATCTTTGTCCTGTTCTTCATATATGAGCGGGGCGTTTATCTTGGTTTTACAGCACAAAGACATAAACTCCTCTCAATCTCTAGAAATATTAAAAGTCAAGACGACATCTGCATATATTTTCATTAATCTTACAAGGCGGCCGTTCTTTCTGTGTGCCTTAACAACCGCACAAACTATTGAACATAAGTAACTTCAAGAAAAACACTCACATTGTGCCACGCCAACAAAATTCAACGAACAAGCTTTTTTCTCGCCAAATCTTTGCTGCATTTGCAGAATTTAATTACATTTGCCATCCAGAGAGTGAAATGAATATAAAAGCTCTTGGCAAGTTTTGGAAATAACCTAACAATGTATTTTGAGTTTTATCACGGCATTATTTTGCGGACTTGGTTGAAATTGACGGTAAGGCCACGCTGTTGAAAGAGCCGCGAAAGAAACGTGACACGGCAGAGAAAACATTGGAGGACTATGGTTGCAATGCGTCCTTACCATAGGGGATTTTTTAGAACGAGCCTTTCAAACCTAACAAAAAACATACTATTAACAATTGACTTTACTCTATGATGAGAAGAACTGCAACATTAATGATTCTGTGCCTTGTGGCTTTCTTCGCCGCAGCACAGACAATGAAGGTCAGTGGAACGGTGGTAGACGAGTCTGGCGAACCCATTATCGGAGCCTCGGTAAAGGTTAAAGACACAACGCTGGGCGCGGCCACCAACCTCGATGGAAAGTTTACGCTCGACAACGTACCACGAACGGCACGCGAGTTAATCGTTTCGTACATCGGTATGAACACGGTAACGGCAACCATCAAGTCCGAGATGCGCATCGTCATGAAGTCGGATGCTAAACAAATCGACGACGTTATCGTGGTGGCTTTCGGTAAGCAAAAGCGCGAGGCGTTCACTGGTTCGGCCGGCGTTCTTAATGCCGACAAGATTGCCGAGCGACAAGTGAACAACCCCTTGTCGGCTCTTAACGGCAAGGTTTCGGGCGTACAGATGATTGAAGGGAATGGCCCGTCATCATCGCCAACCATCCAAATCCGCGGTATCAGTTCGCTCAACGCAGGCAATGGTCCGCTCATCGTTGTCGACGGACTTCCCTATTCGGGCTATTACAGCGACATCAATCCCGCCGATGTAGAGAGCATCAGCGTGTTGAAAGATGCCGCATCTAACTCGCTTTACGGTGCACGCGGTGCCAATGGTGTAATTCTCATTACCACCAAAACGGCCAAACGCGGCAATGCCGTTATCTCGGTAGACGCCAAGTGGGGCTTTAACGAAGATGCCAAAGTTGATTACGACTATGTTTCCTCGCCTGGGGAGTATTACGAAATGTTTTATAAGTCCGTTTATAACAAGCTTCATTTTGGCGATGGTATGGATGCTTATTCGGCTCACCTCAAAGCAAACGAAACGATATACAAGCCAAGTGGCGATGGCGGATTGGGCAGTGTGCTATATAGTGTGCCGCAGGGCGAATACCTTATTGGTCAAAACGGCAAGCTGAACCCACATGCAACGCTGGGCAACGTGGTTCGGCACAACGGCAAAGAGTACATGCTTTATCCCGACGATTGGAAGAAAGAAGGACTGCGCAAAGGCTTCCGCCAAGAGTATAACATCGGCATCAATGGCGGAACAGACATCTTCAAGACCTACGCCAGCATCGGTTATATGAAGAACAACGGCGTTTGTTACGGTTCGGACTACACGCGTTACTCGGCCCGATTGAAGTCGGAGTACCAAGCGCGCAAGTGGTTAACCTTCGGCGGCAACATCAGTTACGCCCATACGGAGTCGAATTCCTCGGGCAATGCCTTTGGTGCGGCCCACCAAATTCCACCAATCTACCCCGTTTACCTGCGCGATGGAAAGGGCAACATTATGTACGACCGGCGCGGAAAGATGTACGACTACGGCAATGGAGAGGTTAACGGCATTACGCGCGCTATCTATCTGAACCAGGCTCCGCTGCAAGCCGACCTCCTAGATGTGTCGACAAACAGCAGCAACGCCTACGGAATGCAGGGCTATGCCGACATTACGTTCCTAGAAGACTTTAAGTTTACGGCCAACGTAAGCATCTATAACACCGAAAATCGCGACAACGATGCCGCCAATCCCTTTTATGGAGACGGCCGCACGCACGGCGGACAGGTGGGCGTTTCGCATTATCGCACCTTCGCTTTCAACACGCAGCAGCTGCTCAACTATAATAAGGAGTTCGGTAAGCACACCGTCTCGGCCCTCCTTGGTCACGAGTACACGCGCAATTCAAACACCACGCTCACGGGAAGGAAAAACAAAATCTTCGCCTACGACATGAACAAGGAGCTGTCGGGCGCACTAACACTGGTGTCGGCCAACAGCTATAAGGACATGTACAACATCGAAGGCCTCTTCGTTCGGGGGCAATACGACTACGACAGCAAATACTTCGCATCGGCATCCTTCCGCCGCGACGGTTCGTCGCGTTTCCATCCCGAACACCGTTGGGGCAACTTCTGGTCGTTTGGCGGTGCATGGATTGTCACCAAAGAGCCCTGGTTCAAGGTGAAAGGCATAGACATGCTGAAGCTAAAGGCCAGCTTTGGGCAGCAAGGCAATGATGCAATCGGCGACTTTTACTATTCAGACTTCTACAACCTGACGGCCGTCAACGGCGAGGCATCGTTGGCTTTCAGCAACAAAGGCAAGCGAGACATCACTTGGGAAACAAACACCAACATCAACACAGGCGTTGAGTTTGAACTCTTCAACCGCCGACTCACGGGCGGCATAGAATACTATCAGCGCAAAACCACCGACATGTTGTTGTGGTTCACGGTACCCCCGTCGCTGGGATACGGCGGCTATTACGACAATGTAGGCGACATGATGAACCGCGGTATCGAAGTAAACCTCGATGCCGAACTCATCCGCACCAAGGCCCTAACGTGGGCGATGAACTTCAACATCACGCACAACAGCAACAAAGTGAGCTATCTCCCGGCAGAGAACAAAACGCTGATGAAAGACGGGCACGGCGGTTATGCCGATGGCTTGCGTTACATTGGCGAGGGATTGCCCGTCAACACGTGGTACATGAAGAGGTACGCCGGCGTTAACGAGCAAGGCTTGGGCACGTGGTATTACACAGACAGCGCCACGGGCAAGCAGAAAACGACCACCGATTACAGTTCGGGCGACGATTATTTAGTGGGAAATCCACACCCCGACGTGTACGGCGGTTTCGGTACATCGCTGCGGGCCTATGGCTTCGACCTCAACATTAGCTTCATCTACTCTATCGGAGGAAAGGCACTCGACAACGGATATAAGAACCTGATGGGCAATCCAATGGCAACCATCTCGCCGCAATCGTACCACAAAGACCTGCTAAAAGCCTGGACCAGAGAGAACCCCAACACCAGCGTTCCGCGCTTCCGGTATGGCGACAACAACACGATAGCCTACTCAGACCGGTTCCTCATAGATGCAAGCACGCTCACATTCAAGTCGATAAGCCTGGGCTACAATTTCCCATCACAGCTCATCAAGAAGCTGCAGCTAAGCAGCTTGCGTGTCTTCCTATCGTGCGATAACGTGGCATATTGGAGCAAACGCAAGGGATTCGACCCCCGAACGGCACTCAGCGGCGACGTATACGACAGCGTATACCCAACCATGCGCACCGCCTCGGCAGGCATATCCGTTAAATTCTAACAACAAGGAAAGGAACAACATCTATGAAAAGGTTCATCAAAAACATCATACTTGTGTGTCTTGCAGTGCCAACACTAACCGCTTGCTTGGAAGAAGCATACCCTGGGCAGGGCTTTACTCAAGACCAATTGCCTGGCACAGACAACTCAGTGGCGTCGCTTAGCAAGGCTATTCCCGGGGCGATGCTCCGCATGGGCAGCGGAAACGGACACCACGGATACGCCGGACTGGCAATGGACAGAGACTGCATGGGCGCCGAACTACCCGTGTTCAACACCCTATACGACCTTTATGGCGACCTTGGCACCGACTCGCAACTGGACCCCGCTTATTACGTGGCAACCGATTGGTGGTATTTTTACTACGAGCTTATATATAAAGCCAACCTCACGTTGAAGGCAATAAACATCGATGCCTCTACATCTGCCGAGGCTCTGGCCCACGCCGGCAACGCCCTTGGCTATCGTGCCTTTGCCTATTACGATATGGCTTTCGCCTACGAATACAAGAAGACAGGATATGAGGTACTAGATAAAAAGGCCGAAATAGATAAAATCTACGGTCTGACAGTGCCCATTCGAACCGAACACACCACGCAACAAGAGGGCACGAACGACAAGCGCGCACCCTTCTACACCATGTATCGCTTCATCATGACCGACCTGAACCGGGCCGAAAAATACCTGCAAGGCTATCGCCGAACGGGTGCCAACATGATGGACCAAGGCGCTATCTTCGGCATTAAGGCGCGGCTTTGGCTGCAACTGGGCACGCGTTTCGAGAAATACGACAAGGATTTGCAAGAGCAACTGAAACACGAAGACGACGAGGCTCTGGCCAAATACGACAAGCTGGGCATCGCTTCGGCTAACGATTGCTTTAAAAAGGCGGCTCAATATGCACGCTTGGCCATTAGCGAAGGCCATCGCCCACTTACCAAGGCCGAATGGTTCAACAGCACCACGGGCTTCAACACCGTTAACGACGCCTGGCTGTTGGCTGTGCAAATCAACACGAACGACATGACGACAAGCAGCGATTGGAACTGGAAAAACTTTGTCGGTCAGATGTCTCCCGAAAACACTTTCGGGGTGAACAACTTCGATTGCAAGGCCTTCCGCGAGATAGATGCAGCCCTATACAAAACCATCGAAGACGGCGACTGGCGCAAAAACACATGGATTTCCCCCGCCGATGCCGGCCAAGTTGCAGCTTACTCGAAGTACACCACGCTCTATAAGGCCGACGATTGGGCAAAACTGCCTGCCCTTACGGGCCTTAAATTCCATCCGCGCAACGGCGAGATGCAGAACTACAAGGTGGGTGCGGCTGTGGACATACCATTGATGCGCGTCGAAGAGATGTTCCTCATAGAGGCCGAAGCCAAGGCTCATTACGAGGGATTGGAGGCAGGAAAGCAAGCTTTGGCCAACTTCTTGAACACCTATCGTTACAACGACAATTCTTATGCGTGCACAGCCACTAGCCTAGATGCCTTTAACGATGAGATATTACGTCAAAAACGTATCGAGTTTTGGGGCGAAGGCATCGTGTATTTCGACTACAAACGCCTCGAAAAGGCTGTTATACGCAAGTATACAGGCAGCAATCACCCCGTTGTTTACCAGTTCAACACCAAGACAGGTGGCTATGTGGCACCTCGCATGAACCTCTGCCTGAGCCGCTACGAAAGGCAGTATAACGAGAACATCGTTAACAATCCCAACCCCACGGACGTTCACGATAAATAACATTAACATTTTGTTTAAAGCTTAAAACATACATTTGAGATGAAAACATTCAAGCATATCGGACTGTTGTGTGCCTTGGCAACACTGGCTTTGCTGGCGGCATGCTCCGATAAAGATGACTATACGCCCGGTCCCGAAGTGCCCAGCGGATGCCAACAAGTGCGCTTCGCACCCACCAACAACAACATCTGCGTGATGGATACGGCCGATATCAACGATCGTACCGCCACGCTGACGCTTAAAAGAAACAACACAGGCGCAGCCCTCACTGTGAAGATTACCGCCTTTTCGCAACCGGCAGGATTGCAGATGCCGGCCGAAGCAACCTTCGCCGCAGGCGACTCGCTGGCCACAATCACCATCAAAGCTCCCGAAAAGGTGACTGCCAAAACGGTGTACAGCTACGAACTTAAACTAGAAGGCAACGATGTAGACCCCTATTCCAAACTGGATGGCGGCGTGGTATTCTCTGGACAGCTCAACTTCCCCATGTCGAAGAAGGCCGAATTTTATGCCGACCCTGCTTCGAAAAACTATGCGCTATTCAACGCTTGGACGGAAACAGTGATGGATTTAGGCAACAACAACTTCTACATTAAGAATTTTATGCACTCTGGAGAGAACCTTTGGCTCATAACCAGTTCAACAGGCGTGCTCGGAGTTAAGAGCGATTCGTGGGCAAAAAATTGTATCGTGGCAGACACTTCTGCACCAGGCAGCTACTCGTATTACTTCAAAAAAGTTGTAGACAAGCAGCTGAAACCCTATCCCCTTTATCCGCTTGGCAACGCTAGCGGTAAGCCGTGGATTAGCGAATTGACTCTATATGGAGGTCCCGACTATTCTTCTTACAGCTCAAACGGCACTTGGGGTAAAATCTATATCGAGCATGCCAAGTACAGCACAGGCGAAGAGGAGAGTTGGGTTTACCTTTATTTCCAACTAAAATAAGCTACAATGGAGGGGCCAAGATGCGATGGCCTCTCCGCTTTTCAACCGCTAAAACAACACTTATGCTTTATAAATTCAAACATTTAACTTACATCGCCCTTGCTCTTCTTGCGCTAACGTTCACGGCATGTAACGAAAGCGGCGATGACGTTGAGGAGACTTCGCTCGTTAAACAGAACGACGAAATTGTGGCCTTAGATGGGAAAGTAACCACGCTGCAAACGGCAACAAAGGGCAATGGCTACAACATCATCCTTATGGGCGACGGATTTACCGTAGACTTGATAAAGAACGGGACCTACGAAGAGGTGATGAAGAAGTCGGCCGAACATCTGTTCGCGCTCGAACCGATGAAGTCGCTTAGGCCTTATTTCAATGTCTACGTCGTTCAGAAGGTTTCACTCAGCAGCGACCTAAGTGGCTCTACGGCCTTGGCAAGCACCATTAAGAACGGTAAGGTTTGCGGATTTATCAACGATGACAACCTAGACTACAAGACCATGCTTTACGCCTCGACCGTTCCTGGCTATAAAGAAGAGAACTCTGTTATCAGTGTGGTGATGAACACCACCAAACCAGGCGGCATTACATTTTGGGGCAATTGGGACTCTACATTGTCTTGTGCCTATACCACGCTCTATGGCGGTGTTGATGGTCCCTACTTCCGACACACCATCGTACACGAAACGGCTGGGCATGCTATCGGCAAGCTCGACGACGAATACGACTTGCAGAACCTCGACATCGACGATGCCGGTAGGGAACGTTTTGCTTACGGTCACACTTTGGGTTGGATGATGAACGTTTCAACAACCAATGATGCCACCAAGGCACCTTGGGCCGAGTTCTTGGCCGACACGCGCTATGCCAATCAAGGCCTAGGGCTTTTCCTAGGAGGTGGCGCACGTTATGCCACTGGCGTCTGGCGTCCTAGCGAAAACAGCATTATGCGCACCACGGATGTCGACCATATTGAGTTTAATGCCCCTTCGCGCCGCGCCATCTACAACAAGGTGATGCAAGTAACAACGGGGCACACGCCCACTTACGAAGAGTTCGTGGCCTTCGACCAAAAGCGATAACCGCCCCAAGCCGCGACAGCTCGCTCACCCTCTTCACGCCTTACATTTCGCAATCAGCTTAGGATTGGCGAGTGTAAGGCGTGAAAGGTGAAAAGGTGAAAAGTTGAAAGGGTAAAATGGTAAAAAATGGCTAGTGCCAACTATACATTTGGCTTAACTCCTTAACTCCCTAACTCCTTAACTCCTAAAAGTGAAAGGGTGAAAAGATGGCTACGCTACTGAGAAACGAGTTGAGCTAGCATAGCAAGAAACCTGGTTATCCTAGGCCTTCTAGTTCTTCTTGGTTTTCTTGTTACCTAGATTTCCTGGAAATTCTAATAAACCTAGTCCTTCTTGCAATCCTTGTTTTCTAATTATTCTAGCTATCTAGCTATCTCCTAAGTAATCTAGTAGTCCTGCATACGCCCCCATAGTTTCAACGACGTTTTGCCATTCCCGCTTTTTTGCTTACCTTTGTGCCTTGTAAAAACCAAACGCATACCGCTTACATGACCTCAAACAACACCTCTGCGGCAGCTTTTGCCGACACCAAACCACACTATCACTTGCTAGACGGATTGCGCGGCGTTGCCGCCCTCGTGGTTATTTGTTATCATATCGGCGAGGCTTTTGCCACAAGCTTTCTCGACCAAGTTGTTAATCACGGCTATTTGGCCGTCGATTTCTTCTTCATGCTCTCGGGTTTCGTCATCGGTTATGCCTACGACGACCGCCGCGAAACAATGGGCATTTGGGCATTTGCCAAGCGAAGGCTCATCCGGTTGCACCCGATGGTGGTGATGGGCGCACTTCTTGGCGCACTGATGTTTTATGCCCAAGGTTGCGAATTTTGGAAAGTGTCGGAGGTTTCAATCGGCCTTTTGCTCTGTGCCATGCTGCTAAACATGTTGCTTGTGCCGGCATGGGACGGCGTGGAAGTACGTGGCTTTGGCGAGATTTTTCCACTTAACGGCCCCACATGGTCGTTGTTTTTCGAGTATATAGCCAACCTGCTCTATGTGTTGGCCATTCGCAAGTTGCCAACGCGTTGGCTTGCCATGTTGGTGTTTGCCGCAGGTGGCGCACTGTTGGGCTACGCCATAACCAACGAGAACGGCTATTTAGGGGCAGGATGGACCTTCGCCAGCTATGGTTTTTGGGGCGGATTGCTCCGCGTGATGTTTGCCTTCCCTGCGGGTTTGCTGCTTTCGCGCGTGTTTCGTAAGCGGCGTGTGCGCGGCGCTTTCTGGTGGTGCGCCCTAGCTATTGTGGCCGTTGCCGCCAATCCGCGCATAGGTGGAGCCGCCCACATCTGGGCAAACGGCATCTACGATGCGCTTTGTGTGCTGTTGGTTTTTCCCCTCGTGGTATGGTTGGGTGCATCGGGACAAACCACCGATGCCCTTTCCACACGTGTATGTAACTTCCTTGGCGACATTTCTTATCCCCTTTACATCGTTCATTACCCCTTTATCTACACCTATTATGCGTGGGTAAAGAACAACAACCTTACCTTTTCGCAAACCATTCCGCAGGCCCTAGCCCTTGTGTTTGGCTGCATCGCCCTGGCGTGGCTATGCCTTAAATTCTACGATATGCCCGTAAGACGATGGCTGCAAAAGCGTTTTGTGTGAGCGCAACAAAGTAACACGGCTGCTTTTGCATGCTAACTGCCATGTTAAATCCCGATTGTCCGTCAGACCGCTGATGCACACTATTGGCGCATTTCTTTCGCCAGTAGTATTGCTGCATCGCCCCTTAGTTTGCGTTCTGCCAAATAGTTGTTCAGCAGTCGGGTTTTCTCTTTGAAGGCGAAGGACGAGGAAAGCTTGCCAATGGCGGCGCGTAAGGGCAGTTGTTGGTAGTGCGGGTCGGCATCGCCAAGCCCTATTCGGCTACCATACATCAAGTACGACTTGTCGCGCGGGTCGGCAGAGGTATCGACTTCAAACAGCACTTGTTGGCCTTCAATAAGGTGAAAGAGGGGTGCAAGCATGAATGTGCCTGCGTGATGCGTGTCGAAGAAGTGGGCATCAAGGAGGTTGGCCGATGCGTTTACACTGCGCATGAAGTGCATCAGCACATTGTTTGGCCCGAAAACCATGCTGCCATCGGCAAAAACCGCGCTGCGAATAAGGGCCGAATAATAATAGCCAGTGCTTACAGAGAGCGAAATGCCCATGCAAACGCGATTGTCCATCTTATACGGTGAGGTGGCCTCCTTGCCTCGGCGGTGCACATACAGCTCGCCAAAATGGTTAGCTTGCAGTTCGTTGGTGTGCACGTATGGGTCTTCGAACACGCCTGCGCGATAGAAATAACTTTCTAATTCGATGGGATAGAGTTCCACCTCGCGCGCGCGTATTTTATAATGGTGTAACAGTTGGGCTGTGGTTTGTTGCAGCACGTTTCCTATTTCAGCCTTTTGTGTGGTGGTGGCAAGTTGTGCCAACATCTCTTTCATGTTCGTTTCCATATCCTATTGGTTTTGCATTATCAGGACCTTTGCCGCGTAATGGCATCGGCCAACAATACAAAAGTAGCAAAAAACGGGGTAGGGTGTACGCGGTGCCGTAGAGCGCGGCCCCGATCCCGAGGGCCGCCGCCGACTGCGTGAGCTTCCGTTCCCCCGCGGCCACGGGGGTTGCGTCGAGACCCTTGAGGAAGGTGTCGATGCGGCTGAGCACGGCCTCGCGATCCTCACCGAGGGAACAGGACGCCTTCCCCGCACACCAGTCGGCGAAATGCTGCAACGCCTTCTCGAAACCGTCGACGCCCAGCAGGGGCGGGGAGGGAACGGAGATGTCGACGGCGGAGTCGAGGACCAGATGCCCGGAGCGTTCCGGGAAGAGCTCGGCATAGGTCGCGCCGACGAAGGTGCCGTAGGACCAGCCGAGATAGTCCAGCCTCTCCGCGCCGAGCAGATGCCGGAGCAGGTCGAGGTCACGGACGTTCTCGATGGTGCTCACGTGATCCAGCAGTTCACCG
>ERZ772921.2177-NODE-2177-length-10786-cov-4.247041_pt1 | contig 10786 bp, 9 predicted proteins | sample MGYA00512117_ERZ772921 | MGnify/ENA primary metagenome ERZ772921 (study PRJEB29015, sample SAMEA2737944) | human oral metagenome | biome: human oral; feature: human-associated habitat; material: dental | place: China | collected 2150 ... | reverse complement strand
GTCGTCCACCCGATCTGGCTGATCCACAAGGCCTACGGCCTGCCCAACGGCTGAGACATCAGCGACTAGCCCCGGGCGCGCACGACGGTGCGTACCCGGGGATACTACTGTTGAGGAATGAACATTTCTCGCCGCGTCGTCGTCACTGGAGCCTCCACCGGAATCGGGCAGGCCACCGCCCGCCTGTTGGCGCAGAGGGGGTGGAGGGTTGTCGCCGTGGCCCGGCGCCGCGAGCGCCTGGAGGCCCTCGCCGCTGACATTGGCTGCGAATACTGGGCGGCTGACCTCACCGACGAAGCGCAGGTGGAGGAGATGGCCGCACACATCCTGGAGGGTGGCCCCGTGGATGCGGTCGTCAACAACGCTGGAGGAGCCATCGGCGTGGACCGGGTCGCGGAGGGAGATCCGGCCAGGTGGAGCGCGATGTTTGAGCGCAACGTGCTCACCGCCCTGCACTGCTCGCGCGCCTTCCTGCCGGGGATGCGCGAGCGCGGGGGAGATCTCGTATTCCTGACCTCGACCGCCGCCCACGACACCTACCCGGGAGGCGGCGGCTACGTGGCCGCCAAGCACGCCGAGCGCATTATCGCGAACACGCTACGCCAGGAGCTGGTGGGCGAGCCCGTGCGCATCATCGAGATCGCGCCGGGAATGGTGCGCACCGAGGAGTTTTCCCTCAACCGCCTCGGCTCCCAGGAGGCCGCCGACCGCGTCTACGAGGGCGTTGCCGCCCCTCTCGTCGCCGAGGACGTCGCCGAGGCGATCGTGTGGACCCTGGAGCGTCCCTCCCACGTCAACATCGACTCGATGATCGTGCGCCCGGTGGCTCAGGCGACGAACACCCTCGTGGCCAGGAATACCGCCGTAGAGTAGGGCGCTTGCGCTCACAGCATGGAACGAGGCCGGGGCGGGACGCGTGATGGGATACGCGTTGCCGTCCCGGGCTCGGGTCTATTACACGCTCCAGGCGAGGATGACGTGTTTGCCACCGGCGATGCCTGTGACCTTTGTCAGCTGCGTGGCCTCGCCTCCGCCAACAGGCGCTGAGTAGAGCTGGTAACTAATGTCGTCTTCGAGCTTTTTGAATGGAGCCAAGAGCGCCATGCGCGTGCCCTCGGGCTCAGTCGCAGGGTCTTGACGATCCCGTGAGTGCCGTCGAGGTTCGGCAGGCTCACCTTCGTCCACTCCTCGATGCGCAGGGACTTGTCGGACTCCGTCGTCTGCGAGAGCAGGTCTCCCTTCTTGGAGTACGAGCGCGACCCCGTCGGAGCAGGGATCAGATCGTTGAGGAGGGTAAAGGAACCGTCGGTCGACGCGGCCGCGGACGAGGAACCGGCGCTCGCGGCGGGCGTGGAGGGAGAGGAGGTGGCTCCGCAGGTGCTGAGGGCGAGTGCGGTTGCCGTGGCAAACAGGATTGTGGGGCGCGCGTTGATGGACATGTGGCACCTCTTGAGCGTGATCGGCGGGTGTCGAACGTTGCAGGATAGTTGTGAGCTGACAAATTTATTCACCTCCAAAAAGTGATATGCGATACTTATGTATTCATAGTGTTTTCACAGTTTCGCCATAACGTCCGCTTATGTGTCGTCCCTAATCTGCGAAGCAATGATGAACAGATCAGCAGAAAGGAGCGTCCCCTTGGCGGACGACAACAAGAACCTGGCAGGTGACACCGAGCGCACCTCGATCCTGCCTCAGTCGGAGGCGCAGGCCACGGAGCAGACCGAGGTCCTGCCCGCGCACGTGGCGCAGGCGGAAACGGCGCAGATGCCTCCCGTCGCCCAGGAGGAAACCAGCAAAGCGTTTGCTGGCACGCCCCTGGAGTCGGTCGCGGGGGCTTCTGTCGATGACCATGCCGGTGACGAGGCCGTGGCGGCTAGCGTCGCGACGCTCGAGCCTGCATCGAAGAGGACCTCGTGGAGCAAGCGTGCAGCTATCGCCGGCGCCGCAGCTGCGGTGCTGTGCGTCGACTTCGGTGCGGGCATCATCACGCATGCAGCCGTCATGGGCGATGGTCAGGACTTCTATGAGCAGGGCTACGAGGACGGTGTCAGCGACCAGGGCTACGGCGACGAGGACGAGGAATTCGGCCCCGGCAATGGTCAACAGGGTCCGGGTAACGGCCAGCAGTGGGGCCCTGGCGGCCAGCAGGGACCGGGTAGTGGACAGCAGCAGGGGCCGGGCGGTGAGCAGGGTGATACCGGCAGCACCCGCCCGGGACCTCCCCCGGAGGGAGGCCGAGGACCCGGCAGCAAGAATGGAAGCCAGGGCAGTGAGGACTCCTCCACCCAGGGCGAAGGAACGACCGCCAGCTGAGGGATGAGGGCGCGCGAGACACAATCCGTCTCGCGCGCCCTTCATGCGAGTGTGGCCGCCAGGGTCGAGACTGTCACGCACACGAGGAGCGCCGCAAAGACCAGGCCGAGCACCCGATTCGAGACTCTTGTGGTGAGCTTGGCTCCCACGATGCCGCCTCCCATCGACGCCGCGGTGAACAGCGCGACCATGACCCCGGCCTCGGCGGTGATCGTCAGCGTGCCCGCGAGAGTGCGCGACGCCAGCCCGAAGGCCGCGGTGATGACCATGACCAGCAGGGACGTCGCGGAGGCCCGCTTCATCGGGTACCGTAGCGCCAGGTGCAGCGCGGGCACGATCGCGAACCCTCCGCCGACGCCGAAGAATCCCGTGAGGAAACCCGTCAGCGTCGCCAGGGCGACGACGCGGAACACGGTCGTGAGCGTCCAGGTGCCCTTGTCGACCTTGGTATCCCCGGCCTCGTCAGAAGAGGACGAGGCAGATGGGCGCATCTGGGAGCGCACCATGAAGACCGCGACCGCTCCCAGGAGAGCGCAGAAGGAGAGCATGAGGGCACGCGCCGAAATGAGCGGGCCGAGCGCCGAGCCTGCCCACGTGCCCACGAGGCCAGCCAGGGCGAAGAGAGCGCCCTCGCGCCATGCGACGTTCCCGCTGCGAGCGCGCGTCGCCAGCGAGATAGCGGCCGTCAACCCCACGATGATGAGGGACAAGCCCGTTGCCTGGTGGGGATCCTGCCCAAGAATGTAGACGAGGATCGGCACCGACAAGATGCCGCCTCCCGCGCCGAGCGAGCCGACGACGATGCCGACGAATGCGCCGATGAGGAGCGCTTCAACAATCATTGGTCATTTCCGAATAGATGTGGTGAGAGATAGTCCAAGGGAGGATGAAACCGCGGGGTCCATGATGTCCGAGGCCGGCCTGCCCGCCGCGATCAGCATGCCCATCGCGCGCAGGGCAGGGGTGGCGTGTTCATAAAACGCCCGGTACCCCTCGCACAGGTAGTTATGTGAGGACTCGCCGCGTCGCACGAAACGGTCTTTCGGGCATCCTCCCCAGCACAGCCGCAGGTGCGGGCACGCGCGGCATTCGTCATCCAGGCTGGGCTTGAGGCGAGCGAAGTCACGCATCTTCTCCGAGGCCGCCAGCTGCGTGAAGGACGAGGAGTTGATTGAGCCGACCAACCAATCCGGCTCCACCCAGTGATCGCAGGCGTACACGTCGCCGTTGAACTCCATCGCCATGTTCGCCCCGCACTGGGGCGCATGCACGCACACCGTGGCCGAGCCAAACATGGCCGACAGGGTCGAATCCACGTCCTGAATGAAGACCTCGCCGACATCGGCGGACAGCCACTGGTCGAACACCTCGCACAGGAAACGCCCGTAGGAAGCAGGGGATGTGGAACGGCTGGTGACGCAGTCTCCGTCCTGGCGGTACAGGAGCGCCGAGGTCCCGGAGCGCCAGCCGCGCTCGGCCTGGGCCAGGTCGGCGGCGCGCACGCGCTCGACGATGGGGATGAACTGCAGGTAGCGGGCCCCCAGATCGTCGCGGAAGTAGCGGTACACCTCCTCCCCGTGCTCCTCGTTGGCGGCGTTGACCGTGCACAGAATGTTCGTCTCCACGCCTGCGCGAGCGAGTGCCTCCCAGCCGCGCACAACCATCGCGTGTGTGCCCCGCCCGCCACGGTTGACCCGGTAGGCGTCGTGCAGGGGAGCAGGCCCGTCGATGGAGACGCCCACGAGGAAGTCATGGTCCGCGAAAAAGCTGGCCCAGTCGTCGGTCACCAGCGTGCCATTGGTCTGCAGTGCGTGACGCACACGCTGGGTGGGGCGACGGTGGCGCTCACACAACTGAATGAGGCGCTCAAAAAAAGGCAGGCCACGCAGGGTCGGCTCCCCGCCCTGCCACAGCATCGTGACCTCGCCGTCGGGGCTCGATTCGAGGAACGCCTCGACGTAACGTTCCAAGGTCTGCTCGGACATAGTCTGCGCCGCTGCGTCGTAGAGCAGCTCCTTGGACAGGAAGAAGCAGTACTGGCAATCCAGGTTGCAGGCTGCCCCCGTCGGTTTGGTGACGACGGAGAAGGGGATCGAGCGCATCACGGCCTACCCCCGCGATCGGTGCGCACCTCCATCGACGAGGCCGGCCCCACCTCCAGGGGTGAGCCTTCCTCGGGGAGGCGAGCGGCTGCGGTGTCCTCCTCAAAGGGACGGGCGGCGATGTACGCGCTTGCCTGAGCAGCACCCAAAGGCCCGAGTGATGCCCCCACGACGTCGATGTCCCACTCCATGACGGGAATCAGCTCCCTATGCATGGCGGCCGCGATGTCGGATCGCAGGGAGGGAAACGCGTCGACGATTTCGCCGGCCACGATGATGGCCCGAGGGTTAATGAGGAGCGCGGCCGAACCCAAGACATAGCCGACAGCCTGGGTAGCCCGCTCCAGGGCCTCGCGCGCACGCGTATCGCCGGACAATACGGCGGCCCGCAGCTGAGCAATATCGGCAACGCCCGCGCGCTCGCACAGCGCCGGGACGGATGCCAGTGTTTCGAGGCAACCGCGCTTGCCACAGGCGCAGGGTGAGTCATTGGCGCCCACCGCCATGTGCCCGAGTTCACCGGCCAGCCCTCCCGCCCCGCCAACGAGGCGAAAATCGGAGACGACGCAGCCGCCCACGCCCCCAGATAGACGCAAGTAGATGAACGAAGACATGTCCGCGCCCGCGCCCCACAGGGCCTCCGCGAGCGCCGCCATGCGCACGGTGTTGTCGACGATCGGGAGAGGAGCCCACCAACGACGCGTGAGCTCGCTGAGCTCCTCCATGGTCGGGTACGCGTCCGAGGAGAGCCTGGCGTTACGCCCCATCGGAATGGGAACCCCCACACCCACCGCGCGCACCGTCGAAGTGTCGATTCCTTGACGGGCCGCGCTCGCGGCCAGAGCCTCGCAGGTTTGCTCGAGAGAGAGCTGGAGGGAGGGAGAGGCGGGGGAGACGATATGAACGGCGGCCAGGACGGTGCCGGCGCGCGAGAGCATGACGCCCGCGCACGACGTGCGCGTGACGTTCAGGCCGACGCAGTGTGCCGCCGATGAGTTGAGTGTGAGGAGCTGGGTGGGCCGGCCTCGTCCGGGGGCGTTCGTGCGCACGGGCGTCACCGATCCCTCGTCGAGGAGGGTGGTGAGCGCACGCCCCAGGTTCGTGCGCGAGGTGTCGAGGGCCTCGCACAGCTGGGAGCGCGTTGCGGGGGCTTTGGCCAGGTGGGCGACGATGCGGTCTTCGAGGGTGGGCAGTGGTCTGCGTGTGGGGTAGTGCATGCCTCTCCTTCCCGGCGCTTCGTCGTTGGTGTCCGCTCGGGGCGCTTCGGCCTCGTTGACAGCTTCTATGATACGCGTCACTGTGTGGGGTGTGCAGGGCGCGCGTTGGCCTCGGCGGCGGGATCATGCGTGTCCTCCCGCCGCCGAGGCAGGGGCTTAGTCGCTCGTGACCTCGTCGAGGTCGGAGCGAGCCGTGTTCACCAGCGGGATGTCGAAGTCCGTCATCGCCGCCATCCACTTGGCGAAGGAGTGATCCCCGCGCTCACGCAGCTGCAGGTACAGGTTCGTGGCCAGCTCCCTGCGGATCTCGTCGTAGACGGGCACGGTGTACACGTTGTTCATCTCCGCCGGATCGAGTCGCAGGTCGTAGAGCTCGTTGATCGACTCGGGGTTGATGACGAGCTTGAAGTCCCGCGTGCGCAGCATGCGCTGCTGGAGGGGGAAGTGGTGGCCGTGGAACTCGCACACGATGTCCTCGCGCCAGCCTTCGACCTGTCCGCCGCGCGTCAGATCCACGATCGAGCGGCCGTCCTCCACGAGCGAGGTGTCCAGGCCCGCGATGTCGAGGACCGTGGCCGGCAGATCGATGAGGGAGACGAATGCGTCGGAGCGTCCCACGGTTGAGACGCCGGGGATGTGGGCTATGAAGGGGACGTTGTAGATGTCGTCGTACATCATCGGGCCCTTGTCGTTGAGGCGGTGTGAACCCGTGAATTCACCGTGGTCCGCGCAGAAGAAGACCGCCGTGTCGTCCAGGATGCCCAGCTCGCGCGCCACGTCCATGATGCGCCCTATCTCGAAGTCGATCATGGCCGTGTAGCCCCAGTAGACCGCGATGAGCTTCTTCCACTGCTCGTTCGTGAACGAGGAGGTGGACCAGTAGGTCGCGTAGTTCTCCTGGATCGGGGGCTTGCCGATGAGGGAGTCGCCGAAGTTTTCCGGCAGCTCGACGTCGTTTGGATCGATGAGGTCGAACCACTCGTCGGGCAGGAAGTAGGGCAGGTGGGGGCCGAAGAAGTGCACGTCGAGGCAGAAGGGCTGTCCCGAGTCCTTCCAGTCGGCCGCATACTCGCGCAGCTTCTCGATTGCGCGGTCCGCCAGGAAGCGCTCGAAGGTGGCTTCCTCGGGCTGGTCGAGGCGCGCGGCGATGATGTGCCCGTCGCGTCCGCCGGGCAGCTTGCCGCGCCACAGGTCGTGCGCGCGCACCGGCGGGAGGTTGTTGGCCTCGAGCCAGGCGACATACTTCTCGTTGGCGACCGGGTTTTCGGCGCCCCAGTATGTGTCGTCGTCCGCGCCGAACTTGTCAGGCAGGTTGTAGCCGCAGTGGTACTTGCCGACGATGCCGACGTTGTAGCCGGCGTCGCGCAGTTCCTGCGTGTACGTCCACGTGCCCTCGGGGATCGAGACCTGGTAAGCGATATTCCATTCGGGGTTGGCCAGCACCTGGTGCTTGCCCGGGCGCTTGCCGGTCAGCAGGGAGGCGCGAGCCGGCGTGCAGATAGCCGTGGGGGTGAAGCAATGGGTGAAGGCGAAGCCCGATTCGCCCATCGCGTCGATGACGGGGGTTTGCGCGTGGGGGTTGCCCAGGCAACCGATCGTGTCGGTGCGGTGCTGGTCGGTCATGATGACCAGGACGTTGCGCACGTTGTTGGGAATGTCCCGAGTCGTATTAGTCATTGCAGTGCCTTTTTGTCGTTGAAATCGAAGGGGAGAGCGCTCAGTTCTGGGCGACTACCTTGTCCATGTCTTCAAGCTCGGCGCCGCTGGTCTCGGTGAGGAACTTCGCTGTGAAGATGACCGCGAGGACACCGAAGGCGCAGTAGATCCAGTAGGTGCCGGCCGGCGACCAGGCGATGAGGAAGGGGAAGAGGAGGACGACCAGGAAGTTGACGAGGAAGTCGGCACCCGACGCGAGCGACATGGCGCCGCCGCGGATCGAGTTGGGGAACATCTCGCCCATGACGATGGAGAAGATGGGGCCCCACGAGGAGGTGAATCCGAGCAGGAACATGCACAGGGCCGCGACCGCCAGGAATGCCAGGACGGGGGAGTCCGCGACATCCGGCTTGCCGTCGATGGTGGGGGCGACCGTGAAGACCGTCGCCACGATGCCGAGCGAGACGAAGATGAGGGTGCCGCCGTAGATCAGCATGCGCTTGCGGCCCACGCGGTCCACCAGCATGATGCCCGACAGGACGCCGACGATCTTGAATGCGGTGATGAGCAGGGTCTGGGCCAGGGCCATCGACTCGGTGAAGCCGACGGCGGCGAACAGGGAGTTGGAGTAGAAGAAGACGCCGTTGATGCCGGTGAGCTGCTGGAAGGCTGCGATCGCCATGCCGACAAACACGAGGCCTCGCCACTGCGAGGACAGGATCTGTCCGATCGAGAGCTTCGCGCCGCCCGTGATCGTCAGGGACTGGGCGATGGCCTCGACGCGGGCCGCGGGGTCTTCCTCGCCGGACAGCTTGGCCAGGATCTCCTCGGCCTCCTTGGTGCGGCCCACGGAGACGAGGTAACGGGGAGACTCGGGAATCTTCGCCGTAAAGACGACGAAGAGCAGGGCCGGGATGATGAGGCACGCGAAGAGGACCTGCCAGGTCATGAGCCCGCCGAACGCAGGCTTGGCAGCGCCGCCCGTGATCGAGACGACCGCCGTGTTGATGAGGCCGGCGAAGAACAGGCCCAGGATGATCGCGAGCTGGCGGAATCCGATGAGACGCCCGCGGATGTCTGCGGGCGCGATCTCAGCGACGTAGCCGGGGGCAACCGTGGTCGCCGCTCCGAAGCCGATGCCGCCAATGATGCGGGTCAGGAGCAGGAAGGGATAGCCGAGGCTACCGAGTAGGGGAGAGATGGGGCCGAGGAGGGCCTCAACAAGCAGGAAGGGACCGACCCACATGAGCGTCGTCTTACGGCCGATCTTGTCGGAGATGCGCCCCGCGGCGAGGGCACCGATCAGCCCACCGATGACGCCTGCCGCGCCCGCAACGCCCTGCAAGATCGGGCCGAGCTCAAAGGTGGATCCCACGGCCTTGATGGCGGCGTTGAGGACCATGCCCTCGAATCCGTAGAAGAAGGGGCCGAGGGTGGCGATCAGAGCGAGAGTCGTTGCGTAGCGCCTCGCTTGCTTGTCGCGGGGTGTGAGTGTGGTTGTCGATGACATGTCTTCATCCTTGAAGGTGTGGTGATGCGCCCGCGCCTGCCGTGTGCGCTTCATTCACCGTACGCGCACAATTTTGTGTCCGAAGTAACGGACATAAACAGAGGTAGTGAACTGTGTCACTAAAATGCGTGCGTTTAACGCGTCTGAACCACAAACTCCGGATTCGGCGTCTGTGCCGGCGTCACCGAATCAGCCTCAATGACCAGCGCCTTCCCGCCGCGCACACGCAGCGTACCGCTCACATGCACCCAGCTATCCGCCTCAGGAGCAGGCCCAGCCCACCGAACCGCAAAACCAACCGGATACGCATCCGCCGCACAACACCAAATCGCCATACGCGCCACCGCAAAACTCTCCTCATCGGTCACGCGCGGAATCGACGCCTGGGCGCTCGCGGCCTCGGCACTGAGCACGAAACCCGTCAATTCGACGCGCTGACCATCGTGCGCGCGGCCGTTGGCGATCATCTCCTCCACCTGGGAGTAGAAGTTGTCGGTCGTGAGCTCCAGCTTCCCGCTCGACGAGGCCTGCCCCGCGCCCGCATACTGGCTGCCACCGCCGGTGGTAGGGTTTGCACCCCCGTTCGCTGAGTTGTCGGAATCCCCGAGGGTGTCCTCGGTCGAATCGTCGGTGTCCGCGTCGATGGTGGATCCACCAGAGGTGGGGCGTGCGCCAATCGCGCCCGCGGCCAGCTCGGAGGGGGAGACGCGGAAGGGGAGGATGAGCAGGGCGGCAGCCAGGAGGGCGACAAGGCTGCGCGTCGTGGCCCGGTAGGAGGTGGCCGTGTCCGCGCTCTTGTGTTCGCCGGCGTCGATGCGCGCGGAGAGTGCGAGCGCGCAGGCGAACAGGCCGATGCTGGACGCGATGATGCCCAAGCGTGCCGACGGGGGCACGAAGGACGCGTAGCGGCCAGACATGGCGAGCCACAGCAGCACGCCGCCGAGGGACGCGAGAGAGAGCGACTCGAGGACGGGGGCGATGCGGTCGATGAGCTTCACGAGAGGACCCCCATCCACCAGGCGCCACCAATGACGGCGGCGGCGATGCACGTGACGGTCGCAAACAGGCGAAGCACGAACGCGCCGCGGAACTGCGAGGACAGCAGCGCCACGTTCTTCACGTCCATCATCGGGCCGTAGACCATGAACCCCATGAGTGCTCCCTGCGGCGCGAGGGAGGCCAGCGAACGCGCGATCACCGCGTCCGAAGAGGAACACAGCGACAGGGCGAAGCCCGCCGCCATCATGAGCGCCAGGGCGCCGGGAGCGGGCAGTCCCGCGAGCAGGGAAGACACCGGCCAGAACACCTGCGCCGCAGTCGAGGCGGCCACACCGCCCAGCAGATAGGGCAGGATTCGCCCGAAGGAATGGCCAGTCGCGCCAAGGATGCCAGAGAACGAGCGGTCCGGCGTCTCGCAGCCGCCGTCGCATCCGCACGAGTCCCCGTCGTGGACGTGGGCTTCCTCGCGCAGGGCGCTCGGAGGAGAAGCCAGCATCGACAGGCCTACCGACAACGCGACGATGATGCTCAGCCCAATACGTGCACCCACAATCGCCCACGAGCCGAACGCGTAATACGTTGATGCAATCACCAGGGGATTGATCGCGGGGGAAGCCAGCATGAGAGTGGTCGCCGCCGACAGGGGAACGCCCTTGCGCAGCAGTGAACGAAAGATCGGCACCGCCGAGCAATCGCACACCGGAAGAAGGAAAGCCGCGACGAGCGCCGTCAACACGGAGGCCACCGGGTTCGTCGGAAACACGCGCGCGATCAGGGCGGGGGAGACGAAGGCCTCGATGAGTTCTGCGACGAACACGCCCAGAAGCAGGAAGGGAATCGCCTGCAGGGTCATGCCCACGGCGATCGTCGCCGCGCGACCAATGGGCAGGCCCGATCCGGCCAGGGTTCCCTGCGTGGCCCACACGGCAATCAGCGCCACCAGCACAAGCGCGCCAGTTATACCAACGGCGATCTTGTGCCGCCGC
>ERZ772921.2175-NODE-2175-length-10792-cov-2.491292_pt1 | contig 10792 bp, 14 predicted proteins | sample MGYA00512117_ERZ772921 | MGnify/ENA primary metagenome ERZ772921 (study PRJEB29015, sample SAMEA2737944) | human oral metagenome | biome: human oral; feature: human-associated habitat; material: dental | place: China | collected 2150 ... | reverse complement strand
TGGGCAAAACATCGCTCGACACCATATACTTCGGTGGAGGTACGCCCTCGTTGCTCACGGCAGACGAACTCAGCAAGATATTTTCCGCTATCGGTAAATATTTCACTATCACCGACGAAGCCGAGGTAACCATCGAATGTAATCCCGACGACATCGATGCCCGTTTCGTTGCCGACCTTAAGTGTTTTCCTATCAATCGTATAAGCGTCGGCATACAGTCGTTCGACGACGAGCAACTCCGCCGCCTCAACCGCCGCCACAATAGCCGTCAAGCCGTCGATTGCGTTTGCCAACTACAAGACAATGGCTTCGACAATATCTCTGTGGATATCATCTATTCGCTACCAAACCAGACACTTATCTCGCTCAATGCCGATATTGACCAACTACTTAGGCTCGGTGTGCAACACATCTCGGCGTATTCGCTTACATACGAGCGCGGTACTAAACTATTCGATATGTGGCAACGAGGCAAAGTCGAAGCCATATCCGACGACGACAGCAAACAACTATTCGACACTCTCTGCTACCGACTGAAAAATAATGGTTTCGAGCATTACGAAATATCGAATTTCGCCCTACCACACCGACGTGCCGTACACAACTCAGGGTATTGGGCAGGAGCAAAGTACCTCGGCATAGGGGCGGCGGCACACTCATTCGATGGCTCTTCGAGGCAATGGAATCCGTCGGATATCGACAAATATTGCCTACAAATAGACCGTCGCCGGACATTCGACGAGCGAGAAATGCTCACGCCTACAGATCGTTACAACGAATTCGTATTTCTATCGTTGCGGACGGCCGCAGGAATAGATACCGACCGTCTTGCCTTGCTTTTCGGCAGCGACGCTCGCGACTATTGTATGGCGAATGCACATAAATATATTGATGCGAAGCTACTGAAAATCACCGGTAATCACCTCAGTCTTACCCACGATGGCATATTCGTATCCGACGGCATCATGAGCAGCCTTATGCGGTAGTGAGGAGTATTTCTGATTATTTTTATCAGGCAGAATATAAAAGCCATCGTAGATAAAAATACATTTTGCGTATTTTTGACATTAAAAAATTTGGTTATTGAAAAATAATTGCTATTTTTGCCAAAAATATATTTACCGAAAAAAAATATGCTTACATATATTGTATGGTTTTTGATAGACTCTATTGTAAGCTGTTTCGTAACGATCGACTTACCGAGAGTTCACGGTACCAAACAAGTACCGAACGTTTCGTGTGTAGCCACCTGCGAGTTACTGTCGATTGATTTTCACCAATTTATTCACTGTAAATACCTTCCACGCTTCGGCATTGTCGCCCGCTCCGCTTAGTGCCACACGAGGTGCTAAGAGACGGAATAGCTTGTTTTCATTTTTGTGTATCAGGCTATAATTAATGTTTTAATGAATTCGTCGAATGGAGCACGTAGGGAAAATACACAAAAAACAAGGGATTTTGTGTGTACGCCCCAAAAATACACCGCAAAATATAAACAATTAAATTTTTATAGTTATGAACAAGTGGATTATTAGAACATTACCCACAATACTATTGCTTATTGGAGCATTTATAGTTTTAAGCGGGTGCGAGAAGAAAAAGGGAAAAATAGATATTACCGAATTGGATTTAGGCAATAGGGGAGAAGTTTGTAATTTGATGAATCATTTAGATGGAGAAAAATTGTATCTGGCAAATACAAAGGAAGAATACGAAACTCTTTTACATCGTATACCTAATTCGTTGCCGAATATCGATTTTTCTACTTCTACTTTCATTTTTATCCGTGGTGGAGTACAGTGTTTATTAAACCAAAAGGTTTCTCTTTTTCAGGAGAAAAGCAATAAATATACTTTAACAGTAGATTTACTCGAAGGGATAGGACTTTCGGTAGAGTCGTGGTATATAGCTATTTGTACCAACAAAAAGATTCCCAACAACGCAACAATAAATCTAAAAATCAACAAACATTTTTAATGGTAAAAACACAAACAATTTTAACTTATATAGAAATGAAAAAGCAATTTATAAAAACATTATCCGCAATAATATTGCTCATTGGAGCATTTATAGTTTTAAGCGGATGCGAGAAGGGAAAAGAAAACAAAAATCCATTGAAAAACACGGAATGGAAATTGGTAAACTTTGTCGATGTGGCAAACAACACGAATAAAACACCTGAGCCGAACAGTGAAATGTGCTATATATTGAAGTTTTTAGAAACGGGAGATTCTTTAACAGCAGTATCTTCTACAAACAACTTCATTGGCACGTACACTATTGACATCAAAACATCCTCTATATCAATAACAAGGTTGGTAGGAACGGAAATAAACGAAATTGGAGATGGTGTTTCGTATGTAAAAAGTCTAAATACAGTTGATAAATATATGATAGACAACAATATTTTGAAGCTATATTATGATGATAACAAGAATTGCTTAGAATTTAAAAGGAAGTAAATATTATGGAAAAGTCGATTTTAAAAACACTCCCCTCCGTACTATTACTCGTGGCAGCGTTTATAGCCTTGGGTGGATGCAAAAAGAAAGACCAGAAATCTTATATAGAGATTACAAATGTAGACGCAATTATATTACAAGATTGTATAGATTACCCGGAGATTAAGGATACTTTTTCGATAGTACTCGACAAATATCCCGAAGGGATACTCTCCGTATATCCTTCGGAGCCTATAAAGTCTGACTTCCGACAATCAGGACTGAAAGTAGTAGTCAGTGGACGCATATACAAAGAGTTGGAATACAATGGCTGTCTGCCTCCTCCTAACGCAAAATATTCTGCCCCTAAAGCAGGTAATAAATTCATTATAACCAAAATCTCAAAAAAATGAACAATGCAAAGATGTTTTTTTTTACAGTTACCCGCTGTAATATTACTATCCACTACCCAAAAGCAGGTTACTCGCCAAAAGAGTAGCCTGTTTTTTGTCTCAGACGATAATACCTCATTTCCATATTTTATACCGCCATTTACCTTTTAGCTGCCTTGCTATAATTGGGTATATATCTGTATTGTTAAAAAAAAGTATTTTTGGGGGGAGATAAGATTATTGTGAATACTATCGATTTTCACGACGATTTGACAGAAACCAATGCTCTTTTTCGATAGTTTACCTTATGGTTAGCTTGGAGACACCTTGGAGACACCTTGGAGACGTACCGTATCTATTATTGCACTGACATAATGTCTGTATCTTCTCCCGCTGTAGTATTTTTCATTATAATGTATTATACTATTATTAATATTCGGTAAATATTTAAGCAATATGAAAAGAGTAATATTACGTCTGTCTTACGATTCGGCAAAAAGATGTACTTTTGCACTTCGATTTTTATGATAAAAGGACTGTTTTTTATACTATTGTTTTACCTTCTGGGCGAGGCCGTTGCCAATATTATAGGGGGATATATCCCCGGCAGTGTCATAGGTATGATGCTGCTGTTTGTAAGCCTTATCCTGAAGGTTGTCAAGGCGGAATATGTGAAAGATGCAGCTACGGTAATAACCAAGAATATGGCTATATTTTTTGTACCTGCTTCGGTGGGGCTTATGGTTTATACCGAAGTATTGTCGAGGTCGATATGGGCTATAATGATATCGATAATGGTAAGTACAATACTTACTATCATAGTAGTAGCTTTCGTCCAAGATCGTATGGAACGACGCCATAAAGGAGGTCAGCTTTGAATACCTGCAACCTGTTGACAGACTTGCTACGAAGCGAGCTTTTTGCCCTTACGTTGGTTATGGGCTCATATCTTTTGGGGATTTTCCTATACAAAAGACTCAAACTTCCCATCATTCAGCCTCTGCTCATTTCGATGATAATAATAATCGTATTCCTTAAAACAACCGGAATCGACTACTCTGTATTCAGAAACAATACGAGGTTTCTCAATTTTATGCTCGGTCCCAGTGTGGTAGCTCTCGGCTATGTATTGTACGAACAGATTTATTACCTCAAAGGCAATATAATATCGATACTGACGGCTGTGTTTGTAGGTTGTATCGTCGGTATAGTGAGTGTAGTGGGTATAGCCAAACTTATGGGAACAGATACCCAAATGCTATTCTCACTTGCACCTAAGTCCGTTACTACACCGATAGCTATCAGTATAGCCAAAAACAACCACGGTATCCCCGAACTTGCCGTAGTATTCGTCATTATCTGTGGAATATTCGGCGGAGCGGTAGGCCCTATTGTGCTCCGATATCTGAATATAAAGAGCAAGGTCGCCAAAGGACTCGCTATGGGCACAGCGTCGCACGCTTTGGGTACGGTGAGAGCTATCGAAATGGGGGCTACCGAAGGCGCTATTAGCGGACTTGCCATCGGTATAATGGGAATAATGACGGCAATGGTAATGCCATTCATCGAAAAGATATTGAACTAATATTATATAGCTATTCTATTATTCTATGACAATACATCTCGATAATATACGGCTAAAAGCCTATCACGGTATATACGACCATGAGCGACAGTACGGCAACAACTTCTCGGTAGACGTGTCTTTTGATATCGATGCCGAGCGGTCGGCGATAAGCGACGATATAGCCGATACGGTCAATTATGAGACTGTTTACAAAATTGTAAAAGACGAAATGAGCCTTGCTGCCAATCTGCTCGAGAATGTAGCTTATCGTATCCACAAGAGTATTAAAAAGGAGTTCCCCGCTATCGACCGTCTTAGAGTAGCCGTATCTAAATACGACCCTTTCGCCGACGGCAATGTCGACCGCGTAACTGTCTCCGTAGCCGACGAATAGCACTCTGGGGCAGTACTGCTCTCTTTGGCTATATATTTCGTTTAATTGTAAAAAGTCCACGAAAGTCCCATTTGGAACGTAGCCGGATTGATAGGGTATTGAGGCATAAGCTTGTATCCTTTGCCGCCGAAGAGATACATGTTCAGGTGTGCATATTGAAAGTAAAATCGGATACGTTTTAGATGGAAATTGGTGAAGACGCTCAAGTCGGGATAGTTGCCGAGTATGGTACTATTCTGTAGATGAAATTGCCCTGTGGCAGGCATATAGGTATTGCCGTAGTACGACGTATGGTATCGGCAGCTTACGCCCAATTCGGACAGAAGTACCCCGAAAAACTTACTCTTGTAGTACAGAGTGGAGTAGAGCGATAGGTCGGGCAGTGGCAATATGTCTTTATCGGACGATATCTGATATACAAGTTTGCTGTCGAGGTGTATTTTGCGGTAATTGAGTTTTGCCTCCAAGTCGAAAGCCATTACTTGTATTACTCCTGTGTGTTGGCGAGGCAAAGCATCGTAGTCGAAATATATGTAGTTGTTGATGTTTGCCAAGTCGAAGCCAATCGATAATCCCGTTTTTGTCGATTTTAGTCTTGTATTGAGGCGTATATCGAATGTTTTGGAAAACGTATTGTCCCATCTGAAGTGGTTGGAGCGAAACTTCTGCAGAAAATATTCCACAGTCGAGTTTTCGATAGAGCCTCCTACGTCGAAGTTCAATGTATCTCGCAGTATGTTTAAGTTTGTCTTTAGCTTCCCTTTGAGCGAGAAGTCGCCGAGTTTTTTGCCTGCAATTGCTATTCTGCCTCTTATCTTGTACTTTATGGTTTGTCCTTCGTTTTTCGATAGTTCTCCGCCGACAAATATGTTCTGTGAGTAATAATCGAGATACTTCTCTGCCGACGAATAGCTTGTGTTACGTGTCAGTTCGTGTTCGACGAAGGCTGTGAGCCCAAACCGAAGCAGCGTATTGAATTTTTCTTCGAGCCTGAGTGCGAACACATTGCGTAGGTTTTGGTAACGTATGGAGTCTCTCGTGTTTTCTGTGGAGTAGTATGTGCTGTCGTAGAAAGCATTACGTTTATCTTCGGTATAACGTTTTCTTGCGTTTTCGTACTTTATGGTATGTATAAACGAGGTAATGGGCACGAAATCGGTCGCTGTGGTGCCGTCTTTGAGCTTGCGTTCTTTTTCTACTCCCAAGCTATAACTATGGTTGTAGTAGAAAATAGAGCTTTTGTATGTCGATACGGCATTGATATTGTCGGCGAAAATAGTAGGCAGATACCGAAACTGCGACGAGGTCGTTATAGAGTCTACTCCGCGGAGTCCGCCATATTCGCGATTGCGAAAGTCGTTGAACATCATTACCGTATTGAACTCGTACCGTCTGCCGCTGTAAGACGCCCACAGCCCTCCATTGACGGCTCGTGCCGTCTGGTCTTTGTATCTGCCTCGTCCAAGAACGAAGTTGAATAGCCCGCCTACGTTCAAATATTTGTTGAAGTTCATTGAATACAATGCTCTGAAATTGTCTTCTTCATTATACATCGGCAGCGACGTGCGATAGACAATATTGGCATACGGGGTCTTGGTATTGAAGAATCTTACGTCTCCGACATTGATGGTATATGCATCGTACGGATTCGACGATATGAAACGAGTCTTACGCGTGCGGTCGAAAAATATCTTCGACTCTACGGGCGACCCCAGATTGCCTGTCCACGAGTTTGCTATCGAGTAACGATATACCGGATTGTTGTCTTGATAGCCACTGATAGCCGTATCTACGGCACATGTATCGGCGGTACCCAGATGTTGGTCGATAGTCCAGTTTTTCACAGATATGGGTATTTGTCGGGTTTGTGTAGACTGGCTACGGAACGTATTTCCCGACTCGTTTTGGGGAGTCATTATTCCGTCGAAATCTTGTCCGTACGATATTATCGCTATTGATATACAGCAAATCAGTAATATACTTCTTTTCATTGCCTGCAAAATTACATCTTTTTTTCAGATTAGATTCCGTAATGCCCGATAAAAATAGACTACAACCCACTGTATGGCAAAATAATGAACGGACGGGATTGATAGGAGCTACATTCAATACACAGATATGGCGTATCATACAATATCTTTTTCCCATTGTAAAAAGCTAATATACAAATATTACATAAGAATATTTTTATTAACTTTGCCGAGAGTATTTAATTAGATTCCGACTATGAAAATTGATTTAAGCAATATACTGAAAGAGCATTTTTCGGAAGTATTCTTCGACAGGGACGAATTTCTACTGAGGGCTGGCGATAAAGAAGAATATCTTTACTATTTGGATACGGGTATTGTACGATTATTTTATGACGATAGCAAAACCGATATGGAACGAACTTTGAATTTTTTCTTCCCGAGGCAGTTTGTATGCGGGTACGAATCTTTTAAAAAATCACTACCCTCCAATGTAAATATACAGGCTATTGAGAAAGTAAAGGCTTACAGGATACACAGAGAAAAATTTTTCAGTTTGTTAGATAATGATAAAACCTATATGTCTTTTGCTACGGATATATTGAATGAGCTTTTTATCAATCGAATAAATAAAGAAATGTTTCGACTGTCGCTATCGCCCGAGGAAAAATACAAATATCTTTTGAAAAACGAACCGCACATAATACAAACTATTCCATTGAAATACATAGCCTCCTATATCGGTATAACGCCCCAGGCACTGAGTCGTATTCGGAAACGCATTTTTTAACTTGGGTTCATTGTACACTGTTTTTATTTGTTTTACCTTTGCCGAAATTTAAATTTTTAATATTTATTTACTAATTAAACACATACACAATGAATAAAAACTGTAACCTAGAGCTATTATTAATAGCCATTGTACTTGTATTATCAAGTTGTAGCAAAGAACCTTTGCAGAATGTACCCAAAGATACTGAATCGCAATCTGCTATGCAGGGAGTATTACCTATCAAAGATTTATCATTAGGTTCTATCAAAGAGCGAAATGGGATGTTAGTTTTCCAATCTATCGAACATTTTTTCAAAGCAACAGAGGATATTTCAAGGTTAAATAATTTAGAAAGATTATCTTTTGAAAGAAACCTAAAATTCAATTCTTTTGGTACAATTGCTGATAGATTTTATGATAATATAGATTTTGAAAAATTCAAAGATGACAACACATTAAGAGATTTTGTGAGCCGAAATTCAAATATGCTTATGATTGAAAACAAAGGAGAATTAGGCGATTTGTCTACATTTGACAGGATAGAGGAAATAAGTGTTCTGCCTGCTGATTTTTTTGACACGGAAAGGTGGCTTATGAACAAAGATAAGATGTACATAATAGGCAATGGAGTTTATAAGCATTTCAATGATGGAATGGTCGTTGCTACACCCGCAAATCCAAACAATAACGTTAATATAGAAAAATTGAAGAATGCAAGCTTAGACAGTTGGAAAACTTTTGAAAACAATAAAGATTTTTTCGTTTACAAATACGATATTACAGATGAGAATGTTTTATCTCCTTCTACTATTGCCAATATTATACCTATTCCAGATCAACCCGCTCCCCCTAATAACAATAAAAGAATAGAAAGGATAGGTTATGATAAATCTGGAAAATATAGAATTAGAGTTATCATGAAATGTGGTATACGCTCCCATTATAAAATATTCTCAAAATATCCAAGTGGACATAGTATTAGATTGTCTACAACTGTAATAAACGAAAGAAAAGGGAAAATGCTTATTTTCTTTACAAAATGGTATAATACACACTATTATACAAATGGAAGCGTAAATGTAGACGTAAGATATTGTGGTTTCAACACGGTAAAAGGGAACTACGATGATATTATTTTACGTTCAGCAGAATCTCTCGATATAAACTACAGTTTAAAAGATAATACATGGCAAAAACATATTACATTTATTCCTGTTCCACCAATAGATATTAAGGCTAAAAAACCTTGGATTAGAATAATTGATTGGAGAATCAAACTTAATGTTGAAAATGGAGCGTATTTAAATCAATATTAATTTATAGATAATTTAATTATGAAAAAAGTACTTTTTCTGATAATTGTTTTCACTGTATCATTAAACGTATTTTCACAGGATGGGAAACAAATAACTCTTAAGCGTGAATTGCAGGTAGAGATTGGTGAAGCACTTAATTTATGGTATTTGATTTCTCCCGAATCACCGAATCAATATTCCGTCGACAGATGTATTTTTCCTGCATTTTCCTTGACTTACAATCACAAAATAAATCAAAAATGGTGGTACGGAATATCGGCAATATATAATTACAACAGAGAAGAATTGTTTGATAATAAAGACTCTTATCACTCATCTGTGTATCGATCTAATAATCACGTGTTTGCCGCTGCGCCCGCAATAAAATTCATTTATTGCAACACCGCAACATTACAGATGTATTCGGGTTTACAAGCAGGTATATCATTGATTACTGCGAAAATAATCCGTTCGAAAGGAGAAGTTTCTAACGGAACTAATATTGGTTTTTGGGGACAACTCATCGCTTTCGGCATCAATTACGGTAAAGATTTCTATATCGGAGCCGAAGCAGGGTTTGGCTATAAGGGAATGTTGAACTTAACTGCAGGGTACAGATTTTAATTATTTACCAAATCATAAAAATGAAAAAGATATTTTTATTTGCAATACTCTTGGCTGCGTCGTCGGGAGTATTCGCACAGGAAAACGAAAAAGTTTTACCGCAGCGTGAATTGCAGGTAGAGATTGGCGAGTCGGCAATTATGCAGCTACTTTCGGGCGAAAACACATCTCCGACTATTTCCGTCACACACAACAGACGGATAAACGAAAAGTGGTGGTACGGAGTATCTGCCGCATACAGCCGTAATAGTGCTCATAATCTTGTTTATACGGGGACTATTTATAAAGAAGGTACATTTCAGTCAATAAACGTACTTCGCTCAAACAACGACGTATTTTCTATCGCACCTGCCATAAAATTCTCTTATTACAACGCAGAGCGGGTGCAGATGTACTCGGGCTTACAGGCAGGTATATCTTTGATTAGCGGCAAAAACCTATATGTCGACGGACGTACCGTAGCGGGAAGCACTATGAGTTTTTTCTTCCAACTGACGGCTTTCGGTATCAATTACGGTAAAGATTTCTATATCGGAGCCGAAGCAGGGTTTGGTTATAAGGGAGTACTGAATTTAGTTGCTGGATATAGATTTTAGATAAAAAGCTCACATTAAATTAAAGTAACTTTTTTATGAATAAAAGCATTTTTAAAACAGTATTGCTTTTGGCTTTAGTCGTTATACTAAGCAGTTGTTCTGCAATAATGTCGTCTATGTATGGAGTGAAGCGTATCAAACGGTTCGACCAACAAAATTACGATAATTTCATTGCTAAAGCTAAGGAATATACAGATTTTGTAGCGATTGTCAGTACACATGATCAATATAGGCAATTAATAAATCTCGGCAAAGACTCTGTCGAAAAAAAAGATTTTGGGCAGCCTGTACAGATGCTGTACTTCGACAACGGTATACTTGCATCATATCACATAAACTGCTATGCCAAAGGAGGTGTATCCAATATAAATTGGAATACGGACAATAGATTTTCGTCTTTTTTACCACAAACGGCAGTAAAACACAGTATTGGAGATATGAAACTATCCGATTATACCGAAATATATCAGGAATTGACACCGTCAAGTGACAAACCGTATACAATCTTAATATTTTGGACAAATATGTTGCCTAAAATATCGCTATCGGCTATTAAAACTGTTGCCGATAATATTAAAGTCAACAATAAAGAGAACGATTGTCGTATATTTCTTATAAATACAGACAATTTTTTCGCTCGATACATGTAAAATATTGTTTTGTTATTTTTACCAAAAAAGAGATTGCTTTTTTAGAGCGTCTCTTTTTTATTTCGTCTTCTCTAACCCTCTTTATATCCTC
>ERZ772921.2172-NODE-2172-length-10794-cov-19.022348_pt1 | contig 10794 bp, 11 predicted proteins | sample MGYA00512117_ERZ772921 | MGnify/ENA primary metagenome ERZ772921 (study PRJEB29015, sample SAMEA2737944) | human oral metagenome | biome: human oral; feature: human-associated habitat; material: dental | place: China | collected 2150 ... | reverse complement strand
AGGGCGCCCCACCACGCGCTCACCTCCGACGGGGACCACGACTCATCCGCGTCGTTCGGCAGGCCCGGGGAGATCGATGCCCTGCCCTCAGCTCTGGCGAACGTGCCCATCGCCAGTCGTCGTAATCGCTTGGTGAACTCCGCGTCCACCTCGTCGGCGATGCGCAGAGCATCAGCAACGCAGTCTTTCAGCTCCGTGTGCTTCGCCTCGGCGACCGTGTCCCCCTCCGTTTGAATGTGGGCCAACGGTCTTCCAGGAACATGATTGTACTTGCGACTAAAACTGTCAACGCTGCCATCGTCGTGGATCGGGTAGCCGATCTCCTCGGAGATCTCCAAAGCGCTTTCCACTTTCGCCTTCACCCGGCGCACGCCGTCCACGGCCTCGGCGCACGCCAGCATGTACTCGGCGAGGTAGTTCACCCCATGATCCAAGCAACTCTGCTGGCTCCCCAGCGCACCGCGCATCGCGCTGATGGAATCGCCCTGGGACTGGATGTGGCGCTGGTGGTCCTCCAGCTCCGCGACCTGGGCGCGCGCTGTCCGCAACGCGTCCTCCGCCTGTTGCCTGGCGGCCTCGATATAGTCGGCGCGCCAGTTCAAGACATCACTCCACGCGACCATCAGTTCACCCCCGAGGAGTGGGCGATGTTCTGGAACGCCACAGTGTTGGCGTCCTCCGTGGCGGCGAACTGCGCGATCATATCCGCGAGGTTCACGCAGAAATCCGACAAACCGGAAACGACGCCGCCAACTCTTTTGTCAATGGCGTCCGCGGCCTGAACGCCCAGATCCGCGCTCTGCCCTCCGGGCATCCCCCCGTGGATATACGATCCAACCTCCTCGACCACCACCGGCCCAGATCCTCGACCACATACCCCACGCGCTCATAGAGCGTCTCCAGATCGCCCGCCACAAGATAGAGGTCCGTCACCGCGTTCTCCCTTCCCCTTCGTGGGATGACCCGCGCACCGCAGCGCCGCGTCGAAAACCAGGCCGTTCAGGCGCAGCCGATACCCGCGCCCGCGACGCCGTCAGGCACGTACCCCACCGTATCCGGCCCGCCCGGTACGGTGAACCCCGGTCCGCCCACCGGACACCGGTGACGGACCCCGGCCTCCCCCCCGGGCCTACCGGGCGCCGAGCTCCCCCACGATCTGGGCGATCGCCTCGGCGCACTCGTGCCAGTCCGCGACGGCGCGCGTCGGGTACCCGGCGGCCTTGACGGGGTAGTCGTTGCCCTCGGCGTCCAGTCGGTCGCCGATGAAGAGCATGTCCTGCGGGGCGATGCCCGTGGCCTCCACCAGTTTGCCCATGCCGTAGGCCTTGTCGATGCCCCGCGTCGTGATGTCGATCGAGGTCGAGCCGCCGCCCCGTACGTCCAGCTCGGGCACGTCAGGGGCCACGGCGTCGCGCAGCAGCGCCTTCTTCGCGCCGTCAGGATCCCACGCGCGCTTGGCGTCCAGGGGAGCCTCCTGCCCCAGAGCCGAGTAGGTGATCTGGGAGCCGCGGTCCTCGATGATGGGCCCCCACGTGTCCTCCTCCCACAGGCCCAGCTCCTTGGCGCGCCTCTCCAGGGAGGCGATCGCGCGGTCGCGCACCTGCGGGTCGAGGTCGTGGGCGTACTTCATGGCCCACTGGCCGTCCTCGTAACGGTAGTAGCGGGTGCCGCACGTGGGCATGAGGTGCAGGCGGGACAGCTGGCGGTCCGAGGCGTGCAGTTGGGACAGGACCTGGGCGCGGAACTGCCCGATCTGCCCGCCGGAGATGATGCACACGGGAACGTGGTCGAGCAGGGACTGCAACCGCTGGTCCATGAGGGGGGGCAGCGGCGACTTCGAGGGCGCCAGCGTGTCGTCGAGGTCGAAGGCGACGAGTTTCATCGGGACTCCTTTGGGATGGCGGGCGCTCCGCCCTAGTCGGTTGCCGGATCGCCAGAGGCGCCGTCGTGGCGGTCGCTGGACTCCGCCGGATCGTCGGGCGGGACCGGCAGGACCTGGAGGAGCACGACGGAGGCGACCAGGCCGCCCCACACCAGCAGGATCGTCACTACCATGATAAGGACAGCGATGGCGCTCATGCCCGGGCCCCTTCCCCGTTGGTCTCCCCGTCGTCGCCGGGGCCGTCACAGCCGCCCGGCGCCGCGTTGTCATCTGAACCGCCCGGCGCCGCGCTGCCGTCACAGCCGCCCGGCGCCGTGTTCCCGTCGGGCCCCTCGCCTCCGCAGTCCCCCGGATCACGGGGCTCCCCCGACCCGTCCTGGACGGCGGCCCCCGCCTCGTCGGCGTCGATGATTGCGCGGATCGACGGCGCGGCGAGGCGGTGGCGCCACGGCAGCAGCGTGAAGGCCACCGCGCCCACCACGGCGAGGGCGACGGACCCCCACCCGAAGACCGCGACGAGGCCCGGGGCGTAGGAGCCGTAGCCCTCCTGGACCAGGGTCACGGCGGTGATCCCCATCATGACGAGCAGGACCAGGGGGACGACCACGCCCACCAGGGGCTCCCACGGGCGCGGCACCTTCACCGAGGACACGGAGTTGAGGTGGCGGCGCAGGCCCCGCAGGCGCGGCGGCGCCACGGCGGCCAGGACGGCCACCAGGATCGCACTGGACACCACGCCGATGTTGTTGATGAAGTTATCGACGATGTCGAGGGTGTTCAGGCCGGACCGGGTGCCGAAGAGCGCCACGGAGACGACGGTGGCGGGAACGCCGAAGACCAGGGCGGCACGGGCCGGCGACAGCCCGAACTTGTCCTGCAGGCCCCCCGAGACCACTTGCAGCAGGGACAGCAGCGAGGTCACCCCGGCCAGGGTCAGCGAGGCGAAGAAGAGGACGCCGAAGATCGCTCCCCCCGGCATCATCGAAATGATCTTCGGGAAGGTCACGAAGGACAGGATGGGGCCGGAGACGCCCTGCACATCGCCCACGCCGACGCCCTGCTGGTGCGCCATGAAGCCGATGGCGGAGAACACCCCGATGCCCGCCAGGATCTCGAAGGACGAGTTGGCGAATCCCGCGACCAGGGCGGTGCCCGTCAGGTTGGACCTGCGCTTGAGGTACGAGGCGTAGGTCATCATGATGCCGAAGCCGACCGACAGCGAGAAGAAGATCTGCGCGAAGGCCGCCAACCACACCTGCGGGTTGGCCAGCGACTCCCAGTGCGGGGAGAAGAAGGCGTTCAGGCCCTCGACCGCGCCCGGCAGGAACAGGGCGCGCACGACCATGATGAGGAAGAGGACGACCAGCAGGGGCAGGAACACCTTGTTCGCCGCCTCGACGCCCCGGGCGATGCCGCGCCCGATGATCGCCAGGACCAGCACCCAGATGAGGACCAGGGGAACGGCGACCGCGGCGACGGGCTCCCAGGAGAACTGGTCGCCGGGCACCACCCGCAAGAACGTGTCCGTGAAGAAGGACGTGGGGTCCTCGCCCCAGCTCTGGTTCACGGAGTACACCATGTACTGGGCGCTCCAGGCGATGACGGCGCCGTAGTACACCAGGATGACGAAGCAGACGAAGGTCTGGAACCAGCCCAGCACCTCGCCCCCGGCCGCGAGCCTGCGCAGCGCCCACGGCGGCGACCCGCGGAGCTTGTGCCCCATCGCGTAGTCGAGCCACAGCATGGGGATGCCGACGAGGACGAGGGCCACCAGGTAGGGCACCAGGAACGCTCCCCCGCCGTTGGCGTAGGCGGTGCCGGGGAAGCGCCAGATGTTGCCCAGTCCGATGGCGGAGCCGATCGCCGCCAGCAGGAAGCCCGTCTGGCCGCTCCAGGACTCGCGTTTGGTGGTTCTGCGCGCAGTGGTCTCCATGGGGTTCCTGACTGTCGGTGTTCGAGGGATAAGGGCCAGCGTAGGAGAGTCCCGCGCAGCAGGCGCAACGGGGTCCATATATCAGACGAATCAGCTGGTCGCGGGGCCGTCCGCGCCGCCGACAGGGCCGCCCGCGGTCGGCCTAGCGGGGCGGCTCGCCCACGCCGCCGACAAGCCTTGGAGGGGCGGCCCGCCCTCGGTCGGTGCAGAGGACGGCCCACGGTCGGCGCAGAGGGCCCCTCACGCCGCCGACAGGGCGTGGAAGAGAGCGGCGGCCCCGATCGTCACGGGCAGGGAGGCGAAGGTGGTGATGAGGACCGTCCCCTGCGCGATCTCCACGCCCCCGCCCGCCCGCGTGGCCGCGATGTAGGCGTTCTGAGCGGTGGGCAGCGTCGCCATGACCGTCACCGACATCAGGGCCTGGCCCCTCAGCCCGAGGGCTATGCCCACCGAGAGGGCGACGAGCGGCTGGACCACCAGTTTCGTCGCCGATGCCAGCACCGCGCCCGCTCCCCCGCGCACCCGCGCGCCCCCGCCGCGCAGGGAGATGCCGAAGGACAGCAGGATCATGGGCGGCGCCGCCTGGCCGAGCATCGAGGCCGTCACATCCACCAGGACCGGCATTGCCGCGCCCGACGCGGAGAACACCAGGCCCGCCACCGCTGCGACCACAATCGGGTTGGTCACGACGAGGCGGGCCACGGCGCACGGCGACGGCGTCCTCCCGGCGGCGCTGACCTCGGCGAGCACGAAGAACATGGGGGTGAAGAACCCCACTTGGAACACGATGACGGGCAGGACCGCGGAGGCGTCCCCCAGGACGTAGACCGCGACGGGGATGCCGATGTACGCCCCGTTGTTCAGCGACGCCGCCATGGCCCCCAGCACCAGATCCGGCCCCCGCAGGCGCGGCCACACTCTGGCCACGGCGACGAAGAAGAGGGCGGCGCCCGCCCCCGAGGCGGCGGCCACCAGCAACGGGCGCCCGAAGACGGAGGACACGTCCGTGCCCGCCTCCGCGTGGAAGACCATCGCGGGGGAGGCCACCCAGTAGGTGACCTGCGCGAGCGCGGTGGCGGCCTCCTGGCCGACGCGGTCGAAGCGCCTGGCCAGCCAGCCTATGCCGATGACCGCGCCGATCGCGCAGATCGACCAGATGATCGAAGCCACCGCTGCTCCCGGGCCTAGTGGGCCGCGCGCGGCACGGGCGTCACCGCCACTGCGCCACGACCTCGTCCGCGCGGTTGAGGGCGGAGGCGATCGCCATGTGCATGTCGAGGTACTTGTACGACCCCAGGCGCCCGCCGAAGAGTACCCGGTCCTCCCCCGCGGCCAGTTCCCGGTAGGCGTCCAGGACCTCCCGGTCCGCCGGGGACGCCACCGGATAGTAGGGCTCGTCGCCGCGCGTGGCGAAACGCGAGTACTCACGCATGATGACGGTGTTCTCCGCGCCGGGCCGCGCCCTTTCGGGGTGCAAGTGGGCGAACTCGTGGACGCGGGTGAAGGGAACCGACTCGTCCGAGTAGTTCATGACCGAGCATCCCTGGTAGTCGGGGACGCCCACGACCTCGGTCTCGAAGTCGAGGGTGCGCCACGACAGCTCCCCCGCCTCGTAGTCGAAGTAGCGGTCGATGGGGCCCGTGTACACGACGGGCACCTGGCCCACGGCGGCCTTCGAGCAGGGCTGGGACAGGTCGAAGAAGTCGGTGCCCGTGCGCACCGTGATGCGCGGGTGGTCCACCATGTTCTCGAACCAGGCGCCGTAGCCCCCCACGGGCAGCCCCTCGTGGGTGTCCGCGAAGTACCGGTTCTCGTAGGTGAAGCGCACCGGCAGGCGCGTGATGATCGAGGGATCCAGGTCGCGTGGGTCGGTCTGCCACTGCTTGGCCGTGTAGCCCTTGATGAACGCCTCGTACAGGGGGCGCCCGATCAGGCTGATGGCCTTCTCCTCCAAGTTCGACGGCTCGCCGCCGGCCTCCCCGGCCTGCGAGGCGATGAGCCGGCGCGCCTCCTGGGGCCCCATGGCGCTGCCGAAGAACTGGTTGATCGTCCCCAGGTTGATGGGCAGCGGGTAGACGACGCCGCCGTGGTTCGCGTAGACGCGGTGCTGGTAGGAGTTGAAAGCCGTGAAGCGGTTCGCGTAGTCCCACACGCGCTCGTTCGAGGTGTGGAAGAGGTGGGTGCCGTAGCGGTGCACTTCCACTCCGGTGGCCTCGTCGATCGACGAGTGCGCGTTGCCCCCGATGTGGTCGCGCCGTTCGATGACGGTGACGTCCATGCCGAAGCGCTCCGCCGCCTCGCGGGCGACTGTCAGGCCGAAGAAGCCCGATCCAACAACGAGCAGATCCACACCGCTCCCCTTTCCGGTTGCCTCCCCCAATCCTACTGGCCCCACCCGCCCGCGCGCTGGCGCATCCCATCCGCCCGCGCCGGACGCGCCGGGCCGGTTCGCCCGCGCGCTGGCGCATCCCACCCGTCCCCACCGCCCGCGCCGGGCCGGTCCGGCGGCGCTCGGATACCCTTGGGGTGGAAGGCAACGCGGGGAGGGGTTCTCCAATGGTACGGATCGCGGTCGTCGAGGACGAGGCCACTTCGCGCGCGCTCCTGTCCGAGTGCATCAGGCGCTACGGCGACGAGCACGGCCTCCGCTTCGACGTGACCCACTTCGAGGACGGCGCGGCGCTCATCGGCGACTACAAGCCCGTGTACGACATCATCCTGATGGACATCCAGATGGAGCACGTGGACGGGATGAGCGCCGCCCGGGCGGTCCGCGAGGTCGACCAGGAGGCCATCCTCGTCTTCATCACCTCCGCCCCGCAGTTCGCCATCAACGGGTACCAGGTCGGCGCGCTGTCCTACCTGCTCAAACCCCTCCCCTGGTTCGCCTTCTCCCAGGAGCTCGACCGCTGCCTCGAAGCGCTCGCGAAACGGCAGGGGGCCTCCGTGCTGCTCCAGTCCGGCGCGGTCGCCCACCGCGTGCCCGTGGCGGACATCGTCTACGTCGAGTCCATCAAGCACCGCCTCACCGTCCACACCACGGACGGCGCCGCCATCTCCATCGTCTCCACCCTCAAGGCGATGGAGGCCCGGCTGGAGGGCATGGACTTCTTCCGCTCGAACTCGTGCTACCTGGTGTCTCAGGCACGTGCGCGGCGTCGCCGACCAGGAGTGCCTCATGACGAACGGGGACCGGCTGCGCGTCTCGCGCCCCCGCAAGAAGGCGTTCATGAGCGCGCTGGCCGCCTACGCCGACGGGATCCGGTGAGATGTTCGAGTCGCTCCCCGACATCCCCCGCCTCTTCACGGCGCTGGCCGAGTGGGGGGCGGCCCTCGTCTACGTGACCGCCGTCGCGCGCGCCTCCTCCCACGATCCCTCCCCCGCGCGCCCGGTCCCGCGCTGGCGCCTCGCGCTCGCCGTGGCGGGCGGACTGCCCGCCTTCGCCATCACCCAGGAGCTCCTGGGCCGCGCGCCCCTGTCCCTGTGGGTGCCCGGCATGGTCCTCGCCTTCGCGCTGGTGTGGGCCACGATCAGGGTCGGCACCGCGATGGACTGGCGGTGGGTGACGCACACGAGCGCGCGCGCCTTCGTCGTCGCCGAGCTGGCGGCCTCCCTCGCGTGGCAGGTCGTCGTCTACTTCCACGCCGCCGCGCCCATATGGCGGCCCGAGGCCCTCGGCGGCTTCACCGCCATCGCCGCGGCGTGCCTGGGGACCGTCCACTACTGCGAGCGGCGCGTCCTGCGGCAGGGGGCACTGCCCGCGCTCAGGCGCGGCGACCTCGTAGCCGCCCTCGTGATCGGCGTGGCGGTCTTCGCCCTGTCGAACCTCAGCTTCGTCTCCACCCAGACCCCCTTCTCGGGGCGGGCGGGGCTCGAGGTCTTCTACATCCGCACGCTCGTCGACCTGGGCGGCTACGCGATCCTCTTCGCCCAGTTCGAGCGCATCCAGCAGAGCGCCATGGAGCGCGAGCTGGCCTCGATCCAGGCCTCCCTGGAGGCCCAGCACCACCAGTACCTGTCGGCGAGGGCCGACATGGAGCAAGTGGCCCGCGCCCACCACGACCTCAAGCACCAGGTGGCCGCGATCCGCGCCGAACTGGATCCGGGGCGGGCCTCCGCCTCCTTCGAGGAGCTCGAGTCCCAGATCGCGCGGATCGGCCAGCAGTACCACAGCGGGAACCCGGTCCTGGACGTGGTCCTGACGACGAAGGGGCGGGTGTGCGGCGCCGAGGGCATCAACTTCACAGCGGTCGCGGACGGGTCCCTCCTGGCGGGCATGTCGTCGATGGACATCGCCACCCTCTTCGGCAACGCCCTGGACAACGCGATCGAGGCCTCCCGCAGGGTGCCCGACCCGGCCAAGCGCCTCATTGAACTCGCCCTCTTCCGCCGGGGGGAGATGGTCGTCATACGCGTCGACAACTGGTTCGACGGGCGCCTGAGCACCGACGCGGGCGGGCGCCTCACGACGATCAAAGCCGACGGGGTGCGCCACGGCTGGGGCGTGAAGTCGATACAGTGGACGGCCCGCAAGTACGGCGGCCAGGCCGCCACCAGGGCGGAGGACCACTGGTTCACCCTGACGGTCCTGCTGCCCTCGGCCTCCCCCCTCCAGGAGCGATGACGGCCGTGGGCGCGCCCCGGCCGGGGGCGGCCGCGCTCAGTTGAATCCGAGGACCGCCCGCACCACCGCGTAGCCCGCGCGGATCACGCGCGGCGAGCCGTGGCGCACCAGGGCGGCCAGCGGATCCCGGACGATCACGGCCGTGGCCTGCGGGTTCACCATCTCCATGTCCAGCCAGATCGCGTCCTTGAGGGCCAGGTGCTCGGGTGTGCCCGACAGCTGCGCCATCACCGAGCACACCACGGCGTTGATGCGCAGGTAGTGCACCATGTACCGCCACAGGCGCCCGTCCACCGAGTCCCGCGGGGGGACGGCCTGGGCCATCAGCCTGTTGACGCGGGCCAACTGGTCCAGGCGCGAGATCATGACCTTCTCGTTGACGGACTGGTCGTCGCGGCCGATGAAGTAGCGGTACAGGTCCACGTCCAGGTACCGGATGGTGCGCACGTGGGGCAGGGGCACGTGCGAGTACAGGTAGTCCACGTAGAACGTGTGCTCGGGCAGGGAAAGGCCCGAGGCGCGCACCACCTCGGTGCGCAGCGTCAGCGCGTGCATCATGAGGTACTGGTCGTAGCGGCAGCGCCGCACCTGCTCCCATCCGAAGACGCGGCCGCGCGGCAGCACGTTGCGGTAGCGGATGACGGCCTTGTGCGCCTTCCCCTGCTTCTCGTACACGTAGTTGGTGACCAGCAGGTCCAGTTCGCGCCCGGCCGCGCGCTCCTCGCGCAGCACCTCGAGCACGGCCGCCAGGGCCTTGCGGTCCAACCAGTCGTCGGAGTCGACGACCCGCACGTGCGTGCCCGCGGCCGCCGCGACGCCCGCGTTGACGGCGCCGCCGTGGCCCTTGTTCTCCTGGTGGATGACGCGGACGGAGCCGTAGCGCGAGGCCCAGTCGTCGGCGATGCCGCCCGTCGCGTCCTTCGACCCGTCGTCGACGATGATGACCTCGACCTCGTCGCCGTAGCCGACCAGGCTGGTCATCGCCCGGTCCAGGTAGTCCTGCGAGTTGTAGGAGGGGACGATGACTGTGAGCAGCGGTGCTGGCATGTGGGGCTCTCCTTGATGGGGGCGCGGTGCCCTCACATCTTACTGTGCGCCGGCCCCCTCATCCGCCGTTCCGCCCTGGTCGGGGGCGGGGTCGTCGCGGAAGATCACCTTGAAGATCGGGAAGAACACCCAGAAGGAGACCGCGGCGTTGATGAACATGGTGACGACGTCGGCGAAGGTCTCGCCCCCCGGGCCCATCGCGGAGATGCTCCACGCGTAGATCGGGTCCTTGTACAGGACCTGCAGGGCGGCGGCCACCACCGTGATGACCACGTAGGCCACCGCGTACCACAGCGCCGCCCTGAGGATCGACGAGTTCGACTTGAAGGTGATGGAGCGCTGCGCGAAGAAGTTGATGACCTGGGCGATCAGCAGTGTGATCTCCACGGCCAGGAAGTACGCCAGGCCGCCCCCGCCGCCGGACTGGATGGCGCCGGCGGGGTAGTCGAAGAGGTAGATGGTCTGCCCGTTGGAGACCCCCACGGGCAGGAACTGGAACGCGGTGCCCACCAGGGACGTGCCCGCGAACACCGCTTTGAAGGCGGGCATCAGTACCAGTTGCAGCACTGTGATGCCGTTGGACAGGATGAAGAAGACGATGAACTGCGCGAGGGTCTGGTGCTTGTCCTCGAAGTTCTTCCACCATTTTCTCAGGGCGTTCATGAGGGGTTCCTCCGGTCGTGCGTGGGTGTGCGTGGGATTCGGTCGGGAGCGCCCGCCGGGCGGTCCGGGTCCGGGAGCGGATCCAGTCCGCGCCGGGGTGCTCGGCGCGGCGGGCGCCTCAGCGCGGCGCGTCCAGCTCGCGCTGCGTGCGCTTGTCCGCCCTGCGGTTGGCGAAGTAGCCCCTGGCCAGGCGCACCGCCCCGCGCAGAACGTGCCCGTTGACGGCGAGGACGACCGCGTCGACCATGTCGGCGCTGACCGCGCCGCGCGTCATCACTGCGTCACCGCGGCACCACCACCGCATCCCAGCGCCCCCGCGCTCCGACGCCGCACCGCTCGTCACCCGGGCCCTCCCACCAAACCAGGCGCCGCACCAGCGGCCGCCCCAGGAAGGACCCCCATGATCATCACCGGCCTCCTCACCGGAGCCGCCCTCGGCTTCATCCTCCAGCGCGGGCGCTTCTGCATCACCGGCGCGTTCCGCGACCTCTGGGTCTCGCGATCCTCCTTCTGGCTCACCGCCTTCCTCGTCGCCATCGCCATCCAGGCCGTCGGCGTCCTCGCGCTCACCCTCACCGGCGCCATCGCCCCCGAAGCGCCCCAGCTGTCCGTCGTCGCCACCGCCGTCGGCTCCCTCCTCTTCG
>ERZ772921.2170-NODE-2170-length-10801-cov-12.851666_pt1 | contig 10801 bp, 5 predicted proteins | sample MGYA00512117_ERZ772921 | MGnify/ENA primary metagenome ERZ772921 (study PRJEB29015, sample SAMEA2737944) | human oral metagenome | biome: human oral; feature: human-associated habitat; material: dental | place: China | collected 2150 ... | reverse complement strand
ATGCGCAGGTCCCCAAATCGTTAATTTTGTTTGCGTATCACCAGCTTCTTCCTTGAGCAATTTGTAAATGTCTAAGAAATGATGATTCTTCCCTGAAAGAGGTTCAGTGATACGGATACCAATGTCTTTGCGAGTCTCATACTGTCCGCCGTCGTGATCCTGGAAAGTGTAACCGTGGTCTGCAATATAGCGTTCAATACCTTTAAGACCCCAAACAAAGTCTAAATGCCACATTGATTTCGAATATTCGCCGTCTGTCAGAATATCAATACCGTTTGCCTTTTCATCAGCAATCACTTTTTTGATTTCTGCTGTCTCTGTCTCATGATAACCAGGAAAATTATCGTAAAATGGATAGCGAATATCATCACGATGTTCGATTTTATTTTTGTAGGCAAGTAGGTTGGCTGGGCGAAGAAGAGAGCCAACAAGCTGAAATTTTGATTGTGTCATGTCAAAAGCCTCTTTCTAAATTTCTTACTTTTTATTGTACACAAGCTAAGCACTTTTGAAAAATAGTTAATTTAGAGAAAAGAATATAGTTTTAAACTATAACTAAAAAGACCAATCCTTGCTTGAATACAATTGTTTCCTCTTCAACTCTCTTTTTGGTAAAATAAAAGAAAAACTTTTGGGGAGAATAAAGTGGAAAATATTTTACTAGAAGCATTAAAAACAAGCAGTATAGATTTTAATATAGATTCAGATGAGAAGTACCAATATGAGTTAATAGCCAATGGAGAAGAAAAAATTGTTACAAGACTTAGAAAATATTTTGAAGATTGTGATGAGTTTATAATTTCTGTTGCCTTTATAACTATGGGAGGTATTTCTCTTTTTTTGGAGGAATTAAAAAAATTAGAGAATAAAGGAATTAAAGGAAAAATTTTAACAGGGGATTATTTAACATTTACAGAGCCAAAAGCCTTAAAAAAATTATTATCATATAAGAATATAGACTTAAAAGTTGCAACTAATAGAAAACATCATACTAAGGCATATTTTTTTAGAAAGGGAAATATTTGGACTTTAATTGTAGGAAGTAGTAACTTAACACAAGGAGCATTGACTGTAAATTTTGAATGGAATATAAAGGTAAATTCTCTTGAAAATGGAAAAATTGTTAAATCAGTTTTAGAAACTTTTAATAAAGAATTTGATAGTTTAAAAACTTTAACAGAAGAAGATATAGAAAATTATCAAAAAAAATATGAGCAATTAAAAAAACTTATTGAAGTAAATAATCAAAATTTAGATTTAGCTGAAATAAAACCTAATTCTATGCAAGTACAAGCCTTAAAAAATTTAGAAGAAACTAGAAAAGAAAATGATAGAGCCTTACTTATCAGTGCAACAGGAACTGGTAAAACCTATCTGTCAGCTTTTGATGTGAAACAAGCTAAGGCAAAGAAAATACTTTTTGTAGCCCATAGAAAAGTTATTTTAGAAAGGTCAAAAATCAGTTATCAAAGAATTTTAAAAAATAAAAAGATGGAGATTTTTGATTCTAATTTTCAAATAAATGATAAAGATGAAGTAGTTTTTGCAATGGTACAAACTTTAAATAAAGAAAAGAATTTAAATATTTTTCCAAAAGATTATTTTGACTACATCATTATAGATGAAGTTCATCATGGAGGAGCTAAAACTTATCAAAGTATTTTTGAATATTTTAAGCCTAAATTTCTATTAGGAATAACTGCAACTCCTGAAAGAACAGATGACTTTAATATATATCAACTATTTAATTACAATGTTGCCTATGAAATTCGTCTGCAAGATGCAATGAAAGAAGAGTTGCTATGTCCTTTTCATTATTTTGGAATTTCAGATATTGTAATTGATGGGGAAAGTATAGATGAAAAGACATCATTAAAAAAACTGACTTCTGATACAAGAGTGAAACATATTTTAGAAAAAAGTAGGTATTACTCATATAGTGGAGAGAGGTTAAGTTGTTTAATTTTTGTTTCAAAAGTTGAAGAAGCCAAAGTATTGGTTGAAAAATTTTTAGAACAAGGTATAAAAGCTATTGCTTTAAGTTCTGAAAATTCTGATAATGAAAGAGAAGAAGCAATTAGAAAACTAGAAGAAGGAGAGATTGAATATATTATATCTGTGGATATATTCAATGAGGGAGTGGATATACCTTGTGTTAATCAAGTAATACTTTTAAGACCTACTACTTCTGCAATAGTGTATATTCAACAGTTGGGGAGAGGTTTAAGAAAACATAAAAATAAAGCCTATACAGTAGTTTTAGATTTTATTGGTAACTATGAGAAAAACTTTTTAATTCCAATAGCAATTTCTCAAAATAATAGTTATGATAAAGATTTTATAAAAAGATTCTTAATGAATGCTACAGATTTTTTAGCTGGGGAAAGTTCTATAAGTTTTGATAAGATTTCAAAGGAAAGAATTTTTGAAAATATAAATAAAACCAATTTTTCTAATAGAAAACTTATAGAAGAAGATTTTAAATTGTTAGAAAAACAGTTGGGAAGAATACCTTATTTATATGATTTTTATGAAAAGAATATGTTATCTCCCACTGTGATTTTAAAATATAAGAAAGATTATGATGAAGTTTTGAAAAATATAGCACCTAAATATAGAGAGGGAAACTTAAATAACATTGAAAAGAAATTTTTGATATTTTTATCAACTTTCTTCACTCCTGCAAAGAGAATACACGAGATGCTAATATTAAAAGAAATATTTACTAAACAAAAATTAAACATAATAGAAACAGAAAAAATATTAAAAGAAAAATATTCTTTAAATAATCAAGAAAATAATATAAGGAATGCTTTTGAACATTTATCAAAGGAAATTTTTATAACACTATCTACAACTAAATCTTTTGAGCCTGTATTATATAAAAAAGATGAAGAATATAATTTAGATGAAAATTTTAAAAATTCTTATAAAAATAATTCTTATTTTAAAATTTTAGTAGATGATTTAATAAAATATAATTTAGCTTTTGCAGAAAAAAACTATAATAATTTTGTAAAAGAAAGTATAAAACTTTTTGGAGAATATACAAAGCAAGAAGCATTTTGGTATCTAAATTTAAACTTTAATAATGGTTTCCAAGTAAGTGGTTATACTCCTTTTGAAAATGAAAGAAAACTTTTAATTTTTATCACTATGGATAATTTATCTGAAAGAGCAGATTACTCAAATGAGTTTTATGATAGTCAAACTTTTAGTTGGTTTTCAAAATCAAGTCGTTATCTAAGAAAAGATAATAAATTAACTATTGAGGGGAAGATTGCAGAAAATTTTTATGAAATAAATGTTTTTGTAAAGAAAAATAATGGAGAGAATTTTTATTATTTAGGAGATGTTGAAAAAGTTTTATCTGCAAAAGAAATAAAAGATAGTCAAGGAAAATCTATGGTAAAATATATTTTTAAATTAAAAAAAGATGTTAAAAAAGAGTTGTTAGATTATTTTAATATGTAATAAAATTAAAATTATTTGACAGATATATTAAATAAATTCTATAATATACAAAGAAAAGCAAAATTTTAATACAAATAAATTAAAAGGGAGATGTTTAAAATGAAAAGAGTTATTAACACAACAAATGCACCAGCTGCATTAGGACCTTATTCACAAGCTATTGAAGCAAATGGAGTTTTATATGTTTCAGGACAAATTCCTTTTGTTCCAGCAACAATGACATTAGTTTCTGAAGATGTAGAAGAACAAACAAAGCAATCTTTAGAAAACATAGGAGCTATTTTAAAAGAAGCAGGATATGATTTTAAAGATGTAGTAAGTGCAACAGTTTATATAAAAGATATGAATGATTTTACAAAAATAAATGGAGTTTATGATAAATATTTAGGAGAAGTTAAACCTGCAAGAGCTTGCGTAGAAGTTGCAAGATTACCAAAAGATGTAAAAGTTGAAATCGGAGTTATAGCTGTTAAATAAAGTATATAAAAATATAAAATAACAAAAGAGTGAGTAAGAGAAAAACAATCTGAAAACTCTTTTTTTATTGGCAATTATGTATAAAATAAGATATAATAGTCATTAAAAGGGGAATTTTTAAAGTGGAGGGAGTGTATGTATTCAAATTTTAATTTTTTACAAAATGATTGGCAAGGTTTAGCTAAAATTGGAGAGATGGCTGAATATATGTTATACAAAGACCCAAATACTGCTATTATGAAGTTAAGACAGTTTGGGGAAGAATTAATAAATATTATGTTGAAAGTTGAAAATTTTACTTATGATAAAAATTCATTAGCAGTAGATAGAATTTTAATTTTAAAAAGAGCAGGTTTAATACCAGCAGATATTGACAATATTTTAACTTCACTTCGTAAAAAAGGAAACAAGGCAGCACATGGAAATTATGGAGATGAACAAACAGCAGATACTTTACTATCACTTGCTGTAAAGCTTGGGGCTTGGTTTCAAGAAGTATATGGTACAGATTATTTATTTCAATCAGAAAGTGTTGAATACAAAAAACCAGAAAATATTGATTATGAAAAAGAATATCAAAAATTGGTTGAAAGAACTGATGAGATAGAAAAAGAATTAGAAAATATTAAGACAATTCCTCATTTAACAAGTAGAGAAGACAGAAAGAAACTAATTTCTAAGAAGAAAGAAATAGAATTTACAGAAGAAGAAACAAGATTAATTATAGATAAACAATTAATAGATGCAGGTTGGGAAGTTGATACAAAAGTTTTAAACTATAAATTAAATAAGACTTTACCAGAAAAAAAGAGAAATATTGCTATTGCTGAATGGCCTTGTATAAAAGAAAATGGAAGAAAAGGTTTTGCAGATTATGCACTATTTTTAGGAGAAAAACTTTATGGAATTTTAGAGGCGAAAAGATTAAATGTTGATATTCCAACTGCTTTAAATGTTGATAGCCGTATATATGCAAAAGGTGTAGAGATATTTGAAAATGTAAAATTTTGTGATGGTTCACCTTTTGGAGAATATAAGGTTCCATTTTTATTTTCAAGTAATGGTAGAGGATATAATAAAGATTTACCTGAAAAGTCAGGAATTTGGTTTTTAGATGCAAGAAAAGAAAAAAATTTACCTAAGGTTTTAAAAGGTTTCTATTCTCCAAAAGATTTAAAAGAATTGTTAGAAAAAGATGAGGATACTGCAAACCAAAAGTTGAAAGAAGAAAGTTTTGAATATTTGGAGTCAAAAATTGGATTAGGATTGAGATACTATCAAATAGATGCTATTAGGTCGGTTGAAGAAAATCTTATTTCTGGGAAGAAAAAAGTTTTACTTACTATGGCAACAGGAACTGGTAAAACAAGAACTGCCTTAGGTTTGATATATAGACTTTTAAAGACAAATAAATATAAAAGGATATTATTTGTTGTGGACAGAACTCTTTTAGGAGAACAAGCAAAAGAAACTTTTGATGATGTAAAATTAGAGCAATTACTTAGCCTAGGTGGAATATATGGAGTAAAGGGCTTAAATGAAAAATCTAGTGATAAAGATGAGAGAGTACATATAGCAACAGTTCAAAGTTTAATAAAAAGAATTCTATATTCAAGTGATGATGAAAAAGAGAAATTAACAGTGGGAGAGTATGACTGTATCATTGTTGATGAGGCTCATAGAGGATATATTTTAGATAGAAATATGAAAGAAGAAGAAAGAGATTTCTTTGATGAAAAAGATTTTGAAAGTAAATACAAGGCAGTGATAGATTATTTTGACGCAGTAAAAATTGCTTTAACTGCTACTCCTGCATTGCATACTCAAGAAATATTTGGAGAGCCTGTGTATAGTTACACTTGTTCTCAAGCAGTTATAGATGGCTATTTAGTTGATGCAGAGCCACCTTATGAGATAATTACAAAGTTATCAGAAGAAGGTATACATTATGAAAAGGGAGCAAAAGTAAAAGTTTATGATATTGAAACTCAAAGTGTTAAACAAAGAGAAGTTTTAGAAGATGAATTAGATTTTGATGTTGAAAAATTTAATAAATCTGTGATAACAGAAAGTTTTAATAGGGAAGTTTGTTCTGCTTTGGTTGACTATATCAATCCAGAAGGACCTGAAAAGACATTGATATTTACTGCCTCTGATGAACATGCAGATATGGTTGTTCGTATTTTAAGAGAGGAGTATCATAAGCAAGGTATCTATGACATGAACATAGAAATGATAGCTAAAATGACAGGTTATGTTAAGGACATAGACCATTTAGTTAAAAAATTTAAAAATGAGTCTTATCCTACAATAGGAGTAACTGTTGATTTGCTGACAACAGGAGTAGATGTACCTAAAATTACTAACCTTGTATTTTTAAGAAAGGTAAAAAGCCGTATACTTTACCATCAAATGCTTGGAAGAGCTACAAGAAAATGTGATGAAATAGATAAGACAAGCTATAAGGTATTTGATGCTGTTAGAAACTACCTGGATATGAAAGATTTTTCTGATATGAATCCAGTTGTAAATAATCCACAAATAGATATGACAAAACTATTAGAAAACTATAATAAAGATGCTTCTAATGAAGGTAAAAAATATTTTATAGAACAAATAGTGGCTAGATTACAAAGAAAAAAGAAAAGAATAAAAGACTTAGGAGAAGATAAATTTGCAATAAATTCTAATATATATAGGAAAAATGAAGAAGTCAAAAGTATTGATAGCTATATAGAATATATTAAAAATATAAATCCTGATGAGATAGAAAATGAAGCAGAATTTTTAACATTTTTAGATAGTATTCAAAGTCCTAAAAAAGAAAGAGTTATATCTGAACATAGAGATGAAATTAAAAGTGTTAAGCAGATATATGGTAAGAATGAAAAACCAGAAGATTATTTAGAAAATTTTGAAAAGTATATAAGAGAAAATCAAGATAAGTTAGATGCTTTAAAGTTATTAAAAGAAAATCCAAAACTATTTAAAAGAAAAGATTTAAAAGAATTAAAATATATTTTAGATGGAGAGGGCTATAAAGAAACTGAGTTAAATTCTGCTTATGGAAAGGTTCAAAATGTGAATATTACAGCCGATATTTTAAGCTATATAAAAAGGGTTTTGAAAGGTTCAACTATTTTAGATAAGGAAGAAAAAATACAAGATGTTGAAAAGAGAATAAAAAGATTAAAAAATTGGAATCCTGTTCAGCTAAAAATTATAGAAAAAATTATTTCTCAATTGAGAGAAAATAGTTATTTAACAGAAGAAGATTTTAAAACAGGAATATTTAAAGATAATTTTGGAGGATACAATAAAATTAATCAAAAATTAGAAGATAAGTTAGGAGATATTGTATCCATTATCAATGAAGAAATAATATTAAATTAAGGGGAAAGTATAAAATGACAAATAATGAGATTGTTCAAAAGTTATGGAATTTATGTAATGTACTAAGAGATGATGGAATTACCTATCATGAATATGTAACAGAATTGACTTATATATTATTTTTAAAAATGCTTGCAGAACAAGAAAATGAAGACAGTGTTGGAATACCAGAAGAATATCGTTGGAATAATTTAGTTAAGTTAGATGGTTTAGAATTAAAAAATGCCTATCAAAAAGCTTTAATAGATTTAGGACAAAAAGGTGATAATTTAGCTATTATTTACAGAAATGCTAAAACAAATATTGAAGAGCCTGCTAATTTAAAAAAAATTTTCTCTGAAATAGATAAGATGGATTGGTATTCAGTAGATAAAGAAGATTTTGGAGATTTGTATGAAGGTTTGCTTGAAAAAAATGCCTCTGAAAAAAAATCAGGAGCAGGACAATATTTTACACCAAGAGTGTTAATAGATACTATTGTTAAGGTTACAAAGCCTCAACTTAAAGAAAGAATTTGTGATCCTGCCTCTGGAACATTAGGATTTATCATATCTGCAAATAGATATATAAAAGAAAAAAATAATGATTATTATGGTATATCAGAAGAAGATTATGCTTTTCAAAAGAAAGAAGCTTTTTCAGCTTGTGAATTAGTTCCAGATACTCATAGACTTGGTATAATGAATGCTTTACTCCATGGAGTAGAAGGAAATTTCTTACAAGGGGATACTCTTTCAGCAACAGGAACACAGTTGAAGAACTTTGATTTAATTTTATCTAATCCTCCTTTTGGAACAAAAAAAGGTGGAGAAAGAGCAACAAGAGATGACTTAGTCTTTTCTTCATCTAATAAACAATTAAATTTTTTAGAAATTATATATCGTTCTTTAAATTTAAGTGGGAAAGCAAGAGCAGGAGTAATACTTCCAGACAATGTGTTATTTGAAGGCGGAATTGGAAAGGACATTAGACAGGATTTATTAAATAAATGTAATGTTCATACTATATTAAGATTACCAACAGGAATATTCTATGCACAAGGAGTAAAAACTAATGTTTTATTCTTTGATAGAGCTAAAACTGATATAGGAAACACAAAGGATATTTGGTTCTATGATTTAAGAACTAATATGCCTAATTTTGGTAAGACAACACCACTTACTGAAAAATATTTTGAGGAATTTATCTCAACTTATGAAAATGATGAAGAAAAAGAAAAATTAGAAAGATGGACAAAAATTAGTATAGATGAAATCATTAAAAAAGATTATTCTCTTGATTTAGGATTAATAAAAGATGAAAGTCTATTAGATGTTGAAACATTACCTAATCCAATTTTAAATACTAATGAAACAATTGAAAAGTTAGAAGAAGCTATTGATTTACTAAAATCTGTTGTAAATGAATTAAAAAACTGTGGATTAAGTGAGGAAGATTAAAAATGGCTAAGAATAAAAAAGTTGAAATTAGTTTAGAAGAAAAATTAAAAAAAGCTTTAGTCCCAGTTGAAGAACAACCATATAAACTACCTGATAATTGGGTATGGACTAGGTTGGGAGATTTAGGAGATTATAAAAAAGGTCCTTTTGGAAGTTCATTAACAAAAAGTATGTTTGTTGAAAAAGGAATAGATACAATTAAAGTATATGAACAAAAAAATGCAATTCAAAAAAATGCTAAAATAGGAAATTACTATATAACTAAAAGTTATTTTTTAGAAGCAATGACTGGATTTGAAGTGAAACCAAGCGATATTATAGTAAGTTGTGCAGGAACTGTTGGAGAAACATATATTATTCCAAATAATGCAGAAAAAGGAATTATAAATCAAGCATTAATGAAAATTTCATTGAAAGATGACATAGAAAAAACTTATTACTTACAATACTTTGATTATTTTTTGAAAGAAGAATCAAAAGAAAAAAGTAAAGGAACAGCAATAAAAAATATTCCTCCTTTCAAAGTCTTTAAAGAATTTCCTTTTCCTTTACCTCCTTTAAATGAGCAAAAAAGAATAGTAGAAAAATTAGATTTCTTATTTGATAAAACTAAGAAAGCAAAAGAGATAATTGAAGAAATAAAAATTGATATTGAAAATAGAAAAATTTCTATTTTAGATAGAGCTTTTAAAGGAACATTGACATCTAAATGGAGAAATGAAAATAAAGTATCAGATGTAAAAGAACTTTTAAAATCTATTAATGATGAAAAAATTAAAAAGTGGGAAGAAGAATGTTTACAAGCAGAGAAAGAAGGTAAGAAAAAGCCTAAGAAACCTACTATAACAGAAATTGAAGATATGATAGTTCCAGTTGAAGAACAACCATATAAACTACCTGATAGTTGGGTATGGGTTAGATTGGGAGATATAATAAGACATACTGATAATTTAGATATAAATAAATATTATTCAAATGAACAAATAATTAATTATGTTGACATAGATTCAATTAATAATGAATTTAACTATATAGAAAAATTTAAAAAAGCAAAGGTTAAAGATTTATCTTCAAGAGCTAGACGTATTTTAAAAAAAGATTTTATTTTATATTCTAGTGTGAGACCTTACTTAAACAATTTTGCAATAATGAAAGATGAACTAGAAGACTGTATAGGGAGTACAGGTTTCTTTGTATTTAAACCCATTAATATAAGCACACTTTATATTTTTAGAATATTCTTAGTTCCGTATATTAAAGAGTTATACCTAACTAGTATAAAAGGATTTAACTCTCCAAGTATAAATGTAGAAATTTTTAATAATACACCTATTCCCCTACCTCCACTAAAAGAACAAGAAGAGATTGTTAGAATACTAGATGAAGTTTTGGAAAATGAGAATAAGGTAAAAGAATTATTAGAGCTTGAAGAAAGAATAGATGTATTAGAAAAATCAATTTTGAATAAAGCTTTCAAAGGGGAGCTAGGAACTCAAAATAGCAATGATGAGCCTGCAATAGAATTATTAAAAGAGATTTTATAATTTAAAAAAGAAAAAACACCATTAATTGCCGTTAATGGTGTTTTGTAATCCCGATTTTTCTTTTGCCATTTATGATATACTTCTATATCTGAGTCAATTATAACTTTTAAACTTAAAAAAGTCAATGATTATGTTATAATACTGACTGTAATCCCAGTAGACATCTCTGTAGCCTTTTAAAAAATGGAGGTGAAAGAATGCCGAAAAAGATTTTGCCATTTATTTTGATAGTTGTATTTTTCCTGATAGTACTTCTATCTAAAAGTGTTTATATTGTTTTTAATTTCAATTTCTAATTTTGAAATTAAAGAAATATAATAAAATTTTACTTTATGTGGGTTGTAATTGCCGTTACAACCTGCTTTTTATAAAATAAATACTTTTCATTGACAATTATATTCTAATATAGTACCATAGGGATAAGAAACAAATAGGTGCTTATTGGCTTAATAAAGGAAGTTGGGTGCGAATCCC
>ERZ772921.2167-NODE-2167-length-10808-cov-3.754952_pt1 | contig 10808 bp, 8 predicted proteins | sample MGYA00512117_ERZ772921 | MGnify/ENA primary metagenome ERZ772921 (study PRJEB29015, sample SAMEA2737944) | human oral metagenome | biome: human oral; feature: human-associated habitat; material: dental | place: China | collected 2150 ... | reverse complement strand
GGTCGATGGGCAGGCGCGCCATTTGTTCGCCGAGTTTGGTCAGGCGGTAGCGGGGAATATTGAATGAACGGGATTGCAGGCCGTCTGAAAGGATTTGGGTCTCTTGCATGATGTGTTTCTGAAATAATGGTTTGAAATAACAGGCTGCTCAAACTTAGTGGCAATTACTTTTTAGGGTTTAGCGTGCGGAGGCATTGTAGGAATATCATAGATTTTAGGCAATGGGGCTTTCAGACGGCCTCCTATAAGCCCCGACGGCATTTGAAAAAGGAAATGCTGCCAGATGTGGAAATGACACTGAGTTGGCTGGTCTGTCGTTATTTGAAATCCACCACCTGTTCAATCAAAAAGCCAACCGAAAAAAATAAAAGGAGCTGTCCCAAATAATCAGGACAACCCCCATTTTCTAAATCGATTTAGGCAAATAACCAATGCAGTGCTTGCACGACTAAGATGGCATAAACAGCGGCAATCGCATCATCAAGCATGACACCCAATCCGCCTTTAATCTGACTATCCGCCCATTTCACCGGCTGTGGTTTTAAGATATCAAACAGCCGAAATAATAAGAAGGAAAGTAACCACCAACCCAGCCCTTGCGGTACGCAGGATAATACAAGGAGCATGGCGACAAATTCGTCCCAAACGATGCCGCGATGATCATGTGTTCCCAATTCCCGGCTCAAAATATCGCAAATCCGAACCCCAAGCAAAAACAGGACGGCCGCCATAATCAGCAATGTCAGATGGCTCATGCCCATACCGAACAACAGGCCGGCAACAAAAATAGCAGGCAAGGTACCTACGGTACCCGGCGCACTTTTCGTTAAGCCTGTACCAAATCCAAAACCTAAAATACGGACTACACGGGCCGTCATCCATGACCATGATGGGATGACAGCATTTTGAGTTTGCGACATAGATATTCCTTCCGTAAAAAATGTTTTTCAGACGGCCTCATATACCCAATCTGCCGACAAACAAAATTTTGAGTATTGAGGAAAACGACGCTTCCGATTATAACTTTTTAAGGCCGCAAGACAATGACTATGGACAATATTCGCTTCTTTAAATCATTTTTTCAGAGGATTTCGAGTACAAAATACATTTTTAATTTTTCATACACCTCGTCATGAACATTAATGCAGCCATTAGTCATAATTCGGTCTGCAACCAACGGAGAACGGATGCGTTCCAGTCGACGCTCTGACGGCTTCAACGTCCAAACACGGTGCAAGGCAAACAAAAAGTCTTTTTCTTGTTTGAAACCAATCACGTCTCCGCCATAACCGGCTTTCTTCGTACTATAAAGCTGTAAATCAAATCTACCTTTAGGTGTCGTTTTCCCAATCAACACAGGATGACATTCCCCTGTATCGGCAAAACACAATTCGGCCTTATCGGTATAGACAATTACTTTTTTACTTTGTATAAAAGTATCAATGCTGCCAGAAGCGGAAGCAGCAATGCTCACTCCTGACAGCATTAACAAGCATAAAGCTTTTAACATCAAATGACCTATTGACGAATTTTCTGAGGAGTATGCACTATTTCACGAATAATTACCTGAGGCTCAGCTTTGGGCTCTTGGGGCTCTTTGGGAGGGCAAACCGCATCGGCCGGATAAACAGGATTCCAATAGAAACTCCGTGCAAATTTGTGTTTGTCATAAATAACTTTATATTGGCACGTCGTAATATCTGGCACGCCCGATGTATTATCCGGGTCAGTACCTACGCCCGGAGTATAAAAATGGAACAAATAATCCCATTCGCGCACACCGTATAATCCTTCATCATAGTGTGGGCGGCCCAAGATTTTATATATATCATCCTTAGTCAAGCCGGGACGCATTTTGTCTAACTCTGCCTGGATAGGGAAAGTGCCCCGATTTTTATTAAATGTCAATGAGTAAGGTTTTGGGAAAACCGGATTATCTGTTGTGCCGTCAGCAGTAATCTTACTTTTGGTTGCACAAGCAGACAGAAGGCAAACAGCCGCCAATGCAGCACCTGTTTTTAACCATGAAGTACTTATTTTCATATATTCATCCTTTCAATTATCGATTTCAGACGGCTTCTAATCCTCTTACTGCCGTCTGAAATCGATTTAACTAACTTACCACTGATAACCTACCGCAGCGGTAGCACCGTAATGACCACGGGAATTACCTGTTGCAGTGCCTTTGATAATCCAGTTACCGCCATCAGAAATAGTGGAATAGCCGATTGCATAGCCACTTTCACCGCGATAAACACTACCACCGACAGCCATCATGCTCTTACCGGGCAGATAAGCCTGAGGCAAACCTGCAACAGCCATCGCAGCAGCAGTACCAGCTTTGGCATCAGCAGCTACTTCATTAACTTTGTTATTTAAAGCTGTGAAATTAGCTGTGTTTGGTCCGGCAATTGCACTTAACGCTTGATTCAACTGGCTGACATTAACCGCATCGGTACCGGCCGTACCCTCAGCAACATTGGTAATCTTATTACCGCCGTTGTTTAAACCGCCTGTAGTCAGACTGACAGAGTTACCGGATGCCGGAGTAATGGTCACGCCGCTTCCGTTGGTAACGGTTTTGTTGCCCGCCGCATCGGTGGTGGTCACACTGGTTACGTTCAGGTTCGGATTCAACGCCAACTGTGCACCACCGGCTACGGTAGTGCTAGTAATGTTGTTGTCGCCTTTCACGTTGATAGTGTCGCCTAGCTGGTAGTTATTGCTACCGGTAGTTCCACCGAAGTTAATGCCTTTGGCTATGTTGGCCGCATTATTGGCAACGTTTTGATTCGTAGCATGCAGCTGGCTGCCGTTAACGGCTTCTTTGCTGCCCGCAGCAACAGTACCGTCAGCCACGTTACCCAAAGTAACCGGTTTGGTCGCGTCTCCGCCCACCAGGTTTACTTTGTTGCTCGGCGTGCCGGTCGGGCTGCCTGATGCATCGGCATAGGTCATCGGGGTATCAAACTTAACGGTAGTCACACCATTGGTGCTCGTTACGTTGGCTACGGTACCTTGGCCGTTGGCAAAGTTAACGGTGTCGCCGTGGGTGACGAAGTCTTTGTTCTGACCGTTACCTTGTACGGTAAAGCCGGCGTTCAAGACGTCGTTCACAGTCGCAGCGTTATTACCTTTGTTGTTGGCAGTCAGCGCAGCACGATCATTGTTGGCCGGATTGGTCTTGGCTGCAGCAGCGTCCGCCAGGTTGCTCTTCACGTTGGCCAATGTGGTCGGCTTGGTGGTGTTGCCCGCCGCATCCTGCATGCTGGCAATCACGTCGCCGGCCGAAACTTGGGTACCGCCTGTCGGCGCATCATAGAATTTGCCGTCGGGTCGTTTGTACACCTTCGTGCCGTCGGCTTTGGTGTATACCACCGGCATCTGGGCATTCTGTACCACAGTCTGAGCATCCAAAGCGTAGGTGTAGCTTTGGTTACCATTACCATCCAAATCCTGTTTCACGGTCAACCCATCACCGGCTTTCAGTGTCAGGGTGCTACCGGGTTTGGCAGTAGTGGCAGTAGAAGTACCTACTACGTTGCCGCCGGCGTCAATCTTGAAGCCGCTGTTGTTGATGGCGTCGGCAATGTCGCCGGCCGTCGCCAGTTTGTTGGCATTACCAGCCGCCGGGGTATTGACTTTGCCGTCGGTTACTGTCAGCGGCGTGGTGTCGGCCGCTACTTTGTAGGTGGTGCTGCCGTCCGCATTCTGCGTACCGTTAACACTGATGCCGTTACCTGCGGCAACCTTGGTGGTGGCCGCAGCCTGTGCAGCTTTGAGTTGGTCTTCAGTAGCAGCACGACCGCTGGTTATGCTGGCCGGATTCCAGGTTTTGTTGGTCAGTCCGGTTACGGTACCGGCATTGCCGTCAACTGTCACTGGATTACCGCCGGCAGCGGGGCCTACGGTGATGCTGTTAGCCAACTTAAAGCCAATCTCGTTGTCTTTTACAGTGGTCACAATGTTGCTGTCACCGGTGTATTTAACGGTTTCGGTCAGCTTAACGGTGTCAGGTGTACCATTATCGGCCGCAATCTTGAAGCCTTTTTCTTTCAAGTCATGCAGCTGGCTGCCGTTGACGGCTTCTTTGCTGCCTGCAGCAATGTTGCCGTCCGCAACACCAGTAATTTTGTTGCCGCCATTATTCAAACCATCCTTAGTTAGGCTAACCGGGCTACCCGAAACCGGAGTAATAGTTACACCACCAGCATTAGTTACTGTTTTATTACCTGCTGCGTCTTGGGTTGTTACACTACTAAAAGCAGGTGCTTCTTTCATGCTGACGGTCACCGTAGTTTTACCTGTGGCCGCATCCTGAGTAACATTAGTTTTCAGATTGCTAGTAGAAGTAGTTTCTGTAGTATTGCCGGCAACAATTGCAAGCTCTTTACCCAATTGATGGGTTTTGAGGCTGTTATTATCGGCATTCACACCGAAGCCCAAACTGCCAATCTGGTTTTGCAACCCTTGCGTTACATAAAATAACTGGCTGCCGTTGATGGCATCGGTACTGGTGTCCGTAATAGCACCTGGTGCAACATGTTTGATTTGGCGCTCGTAACCGGCCGAACCAACTGAAACTTGGTCACCGGGAACCACTTTGCCGCTGCCGGCAAACGGTTTAGCCGCGCTGCCATAGGTAATTGAACCAATTGTAGCAGACGGCACATCAGTAGCGTTTGTTGCAGTTGCACTACCCGCACCCAGAGCCACAGCATTATCCTTATCGGCAGTCGCCCCCACACCGAATGCAACAGAGTGATTACCCGTAGCATGGGATTTCGTACCTATTGCCGTTGCCAAATCTCCCGCTTTGGAGGAGACACCCACAGCAACCCCGGCCTGACCGGTAGTTGTGCTGATATAACGGTTACCGGGCGTAAAATTAACCAAGTTTTGACCCGTTAAGGCCCGATATTGCTGTGCCAGCGGCGTATCGTTATATGCATCATTATCCGCAGTTGAAGAAGTCTGACGATACACGGTAGAAGCCACCGAATCCAAATCGTCGCCACCGATTGCTACCGAAGAATCTCCTTTTGCACTGGTATTCGCACCAAGTGCCACAGCTTGATCACCTGTTGCCTCAGATTTAAAACCAAAAGCAATGGACTGTGTTCTAGCAGCATAAGATTCAGGACCAATCGCAATTGTTTGCAAACCACCTGATTTTGATTTGGAACCAATCGCTATATTATACATCGTCTTATCACTAGGATTAGTCACGAGTAATACCCGTTTGTCAGTCGCTGAGATCGGGTCGGTTTCTGTTGAGGCATCGTATCCCACCGCAATGGATCTATCCCCAGTAGCCGTAGCATTCCAACCGGCAGCTATAGATGTTGGCCCGGTAGCTTTAGCATTACCATTCCCCGCAGTACTATCCCTTGGGCTAATAGCAATAGTCCAGTTAGCAGAGCCATTCTCAATGCGAGCATTATCTGCCATGGCAGGCTGGGCCACCATGGCGGCCGCAACGGCGGCAGAAACAGCCAACATTTTTTTATTCAACAACATACCATCCGCTACAGCAGCAACCACACCGCCACTGCGCCCAGATTTACCATGCGCCTTAGCAGTCTCCGCAACTGCGACCCATGTATTTGTTTTTTCATTAAAAACAGTACGATAAACCTTATTCATACCCTATCCTTTCTAAAGCGTTTTACAAACCAGATTATGCGCAGTAAGCATTATTTAATACATCCCGCATAATATTTAATTTTCAAAAAATGAAATTGGTTAAATTCACAAGCAAATTCTGTGCCAAATTCCAGCTTACGGACTTAATTTAACAAATATCTCAAATTCATACCCTCCTGCGACTTAGGTGCTGTCAAAATCGCTGTTTGATAGAATGCTGAATCCTATAATTTTGATTACAATATTTCTCAAATATGCCAATTATATGTCCTTTTGCCCCTTAATCCATTTATAACGCCATATTTTTTTTACTTAATCAGGTATGTTTTTGTTTATTTACAACAAAAATTATCCAATAGACAAATCTGACTTGCCTAAATATGCGCTAAATCGACATTTTTCGCCACTGGCAATATTTAGAATCTTTTTTATACGCATTAAAAATACAGGCCGTCTGAAAATTTATTTCAGACGGCCTGATTTATCCGATTGAATGAATTCAATTAGCTGCCGAACATTTTAAACCGCCCCTCCAACGGCTCGTAAGATTTTTCAGCCGCCGGTGCTTGAATGCCGCCGAACACCAGCTGTGCGCGCAATGTCCATGAGTCGGGAATATCCCATTCGCGGGCAACATCTTGATCGACTAAGGGGTTGTAATGCTGAAGGTTTGCACCGACACCTGCGGCAGCCAACGTCGTCCACACGGCGTATTGGTGCATTGCATCGGCATGCTCGGCCCAAACCGGGAAGTTTTCCGCATAGGCAGGGAATTGTTCTTGCAGGCCTTTTATGACGTTTTGGTCTTCAAAAAACAAAACGGTTCCTGCAGCCGCCTTGAACATGGCCAATTTTTGCGCAGTCGGCTCGAACCGGTCGGCCGGAACAATGGCACGCAGGGCGTTTTCGGCAAACTGCCACAGTTTCTCGTGTTCGGTACCGAAAAGGACGACCACACGGGTGGATTGCGAGTTAAATGATGACGGCGTATGTTTGACTGCATGCTCAACAATTTGTGCGGTTTCGGCAGCCGACAGGGGTAGTTGTTTATTCAAAGCATAAACGGAGCGGCGCGTTTCGGCGGCCTGCTGCAAAATTCGGTATGACATTTTGTCTTCCTTTCGTTTACTGGGTATCGGTTTTGGAAAGCAGCCTGTCCGGCGACCAAGCACCGCCGCCTGCTGCGGAAAAATAGGGGAGGCCGGAAATGTTTGCCCTCTCTCATATTATTATAAAATCTTCCTTATCGGATAAAACGATTTCAATAAGACGGAATAATAGATAATTCCTTTCAGTAAATATATACTATATTTATTGATGCAATATTTCCCAATAAGAAATCATGGATACTTTATTCAGCCTGAAGGTTTTTCGCGAAGTGGTTCGGCAAGGCAGCTTTACCCGTGCCGCCGACAAACTCGGCATTTCTACCGCGATGGCCAGCAAACACGTCAGCCATCTGGAAAACCATATCGGTGCCAAACTATTGCAACGCAACAGCCGCAATCTGTATCTGACGGAAGCCGGGGCGGAATACCACCGCGAATGCGGTTATGCGCTGGAAACGTTGGAAACCGCTGCCGAACGCGCAGCCAGCGGGACGGAAAAACCGCAGGGGCTGCTGCGGGTTACGATGCCGATGTGGTTTGCCAACCATCATGTTTGCAGCTGGCTGGCCGAATACTGCCGCCTTTACCCGGCCGTATCGCTTGATTTGATTCTGGACAACCGCAAAATCGACCTGGTAGCGGAAGGGGTGGACTTGGCATTACGCGTCAGCAGCGTCGACCTGCCGCCCACGCTGATTGTCCGGCCGCTGAGCGAAATCGTTTTTTATTTGGTTGGCGAAACGGAGTATCTGCAAAGGCACGGCACACCCTCCACACCGCAGGAAATTCTTACCCACAATTTCGTCCAAGCAAGTTATGTCGATATGGAGCATATCAAAATCTCACGTGACGGCGAGCATTTTAACCTCACGCCGAATTCAACCATTCGGGCGGACAATACGCCGATGGTGCGGGAAATGGTTTTGGCCGGCGGCGGCTTGGGTTACCTGCCCGCATGGACGGTCAAACGCGATCTCGACAGCGGCCGCCTTGTACGCCTGCTGCCCGAATGGCGCATCCCATCCGCCACCTTGTATGCAGCTTATGCCGATAGGGCTTTTTTGAGTGCGAAAATACGCAGCTTTATTGATTTCCTGGTAGAGAAAATCAAGCAAGAGGCCGTCTGAAAGCAGATTCCTATACAAAGCAACGCCCTTCCGTTAGAATTCGGGCCGTCTGAAAAACCATTGAAGGAAAACATCATGACCCGTATGGTTCATTGCGTGAAACTGGGCAAAGAAGCCCCCGGCATGAAATTCGCCCCCCTGCCGAACGAACTGGGCAAGCGGATTTTTGAAAACGTATCTCAAGAGGCATGGGAAGCATGGACGCGCCACCAAACCATGCTGATCAACGAAAACCGCCTGAGCCTGGCCGACCCGCGCGCGCGCCAGTATCTGTCGCAACAGATGGAAAACTACTTCTTCGGCGACGGCGAAGCTGATGTAGTGCAAGGCTACGTTCCGCCTGCCAAATAAACCCGCAGCTGCTTACACAGCATTGAGGCTACCTGAAAATTCCCCCAGCCCATTTTCAGGTAGCCTTTCCTACCGAAACCCCGGCCCACCATGATTCCCAGCGAATTCATCGACGAGCTGCTGGCCAAAACCGATATTGTCGACATCATCGACGAGAGCGTGCCGCTGAAGAAAGGCGGCGCCAACTACATGGCCTGCTGTCCGTTCCACAAAGAAAAAACCCCGTCGTTCTCCGTCAGCCCGAGCAAACAGTTCTACCACTGCTTCGGCTGCGGCGCACACGGCACGGCCATCGGTTTCGTCATGGAATACCAAGGGCTGGGCTTCACCGAAGCCGTGCAGTATCTGGCCGACCGTGCCGGCATGGTGGTGCCGCAGCAAAAAGGCCGGCAGGAAAGCCCCGAAGCGCGCGCACGCCGCAAACAGCGCCAGCAAACCCTGGAAGAAACCACCGCCCAAGCCGCTGCCTTCTACACCCGCGAGCTGGCTGCCAACGAAGCGGCAAAAGGCTACCTGAAAAAACGCGGCCTCTCCGATGAAGTCGCCGCCCACTACGGCCTGGGCTATGCGCCCGACAGCTGGCGGTCGCTGGCGCAAAGTTTCGCCCCCTACCCTTCCGAAGCGCTGGTCAACAGCGGCATGGTGATTGAAAAAGACGGCAGCCACTACGACCGCTTCCGCCACCGCATCATGTTCCCCATCCGCAACAGCAGCGGGCAGGTTATCGGCTTCGGCGGCCGCGTGTTGGACGATTCCAAACCCAAATACCTTAACTCGCCCGACACCCCGCTGTTCGATAAAGGCAAAAACCTCTACGGCCTCTACGAAGCCCGTGCCGCCGTGAAAGAAGCCGGCCGCATCCTGGTGGTGGAAGGCTATATGGACGTGGTTGCGCTAGCGCAGTTCGGCATCGGCTACTGCGTGGCCGCACTGGGCACCGCCACCACCGCCGAGCACGTTAAGATCCGGATGCGCCAAACCGACAGCATCTATTTCTGCTTTGATGGCGATGCGGCCGGCCGCAAAGCCGCCTGGCGCGCCTTGGAAAACGCCCTGCCCCAACTGAAAGACGGCAAATCGCTGCACTTCCTCTTTCTGCCTGAAGGCCACGACCCCGACAGCTATGTGCGCGAACACGGGCGGGAGCGTTTTGAGGATATGCTGTTGCACCAAAGCAAGCCGCTTTCCGCCTATTTTTGGGACGCACTTACTGCCAAACTCGATTTGCGCAGCCAAGAAGGTAAGGCCGAGCTGGTAAAAACCGCCACCCCGCTGCTCACCCAGATTACCGCCCCCGCCCTCGCCTTCCTGCTCAAGCAGGAACTGAGCAACTTAGTGGGCATCGACCCGGCCAATTTGGCGCATCTGATGGGGCAGGAAGCCCCCAAACGCCACGTTGCCCAGCAACGCTACACCCTGCCGCGCCAAACCTTCCGCCAGCCGCAAATGCTGAGCCTGGCGCAACAACAAATCCGCCGCCTATTGATAAATCCGCAATGGGCTACATATATCGACCTGCCCGACCATCTGGAACTGGATGCCGACCTTGCCTGCCTGAGCGTCATGGCCGCCCATGTGCGCCGCAACCGTTCGCCGCTATCCAGCGCCGGATTGATGGAAGCCATGCGCAACACCCCCTATTACGGCAATATCAGCCGCATCATGCAATCCGGCACGGACAGCACCCACTTTGAGGGAGATGGTGAATCCGATGTACTGAATTTCCAATCGGGTATGCAAAAATTGATGAACGCCTTGAAAACCCAGCAAGTTGAAGCGTTGAAACGCAAACGTATCGAACACGGCTTGAGCGATGACGAAACCAAACTGCTGCTGGAGCTTTTAAGGCGTCCTCCCGCCAACGGCACCACCTAGGGCAATGCCGATTACACCGATCGACCTGTGAACAACGAGAGAAACATGTCCGAACAGAACAACCCCGCCACCGAAGAACAAGACGAAAGCAACCGCCCGCTCACGCCGGAAGAGCAAAGGGCACGGCTCAGACAGCTGATTCTGCAAGGTAAAGAACGCGGCTACATCACTTACGCCGAAATCAACGATGCCCTGCCCGACGATATGTCGGATGCCGAGCAGATCGACAACATCGTCAATATGATTTCCGGCCTGGGCATTCAGGTAACCGAAGAAACGCCCGACAGCGAAACCCTGCTGATGGCCGACAACACGGCCAACATGACCGACGACGACGCCGTAGCCGAAGCCGAAGCCGCCCTCTCCAGCGCCGACTCCGAATTCGGCCGTACCACCGACCCGGTGCGCATGTATATGCGTGAAATGGGGCAGGTAGATTTGCTCACGCGCGAAGACGAAATCGTTATCGCCAAAAAAATCGAAACCGCCCTGCGCAACATGATTCAAGCCATCTCCGCCTGCCCCGGTTCGGTTGCCGAAATCCTCGAACTGATTGAAAAGGTTCGCAACGACGAAATCCGTGTGGATGAAGTCGTTGAAGCCATCATCGACCCTAATGAAGTCTTATTGAACGAATTAGGCTTGGGTCATTTGGAAAATGCCAAACCAGATGACGAAGAAGGCGAAGCCGTTAGCGATG
>ERZ772921.2166-NODE-2166-length-10809-cov-6.280826_pt1 | contig 10809 bp, 5 predicted proteins | sample MGYA00512117_ERZ772921 | MGnify/ENA primary metagenome ERZ772921 (study PRJEB29015, sample SAMEA2737944) | human oral metagenome | biome: human oral; feature: human-associated habitat; material: dental | place: China | collected 2150 ... | reverse complement strand
AATCATCTTCCTCGAAGAGAACTGGAGCCTGGAACACATCTTCACCGTCATCACCGAATCCGGCCATTCGCGCTACCCGGTAGTGGATGAAACCCACGAACAAGTGCGCGGTATCCTACTCTCCAAAGACCTCCTGCCCTGCGCCTTTGGCCGCCCGCTACCGGCAACCATTCCAGAAATGCTGCGGCCTGCGACCATCGTCCCGGAAAGCAAACCGCTGGACGCGATGCTGCGCGACTTCAAGACCAACCGCAACCACATGGCGCTCGTCATCGACGAATACGGCAACCTCTCCGGCCTCGTCACCATTGAAGACGTCATCGAAGAAATCGTCGGCGAAATCGACGACGAACACGACGAAATCGCCGCTGCCCCCATCATCGAGAACAGCGACGGCAGCTACCAGGTAAGCGCCCTCACCCCCATCCCCGCCTTCAATGAAGCCTTCGACATGACGCTCTCCGATGAAGAAGCCGACACCATCGGCGGCTACATCCAGCACATCCTCGGCAAAATGCCGGAAATCGGCGAAACCGCCGCGCTTGGCGACTGGCAGGCAACCGTCAGCAAGGCCAACCAGCGCCAGCTCATCAGCCTGCACCTGCGCCACCGCCCGGCAGAGCCACCGCCAGTACCGGAAGACTAAAGCGCGCCAACCCATCACCCTCAACCGTCCCAACCGCATGAACGAAAACCTCAACAAACTCAAACGCGCCATAAACTACCTCTTCCGCCCCGGCAAGGCCGACGGTAGCGCGCCGACCAACTGGCAGTCCAAATTCGGCGGCCCCGCCTGGGCTTACGCGCCGGAAGTCGGGCAGTATTACCTGCATCTCTTTGATGAAACCCAGGCCGATCTTGACTGGACAAACCCCGACGTGCGCGCTGAACTCGCCGCTGTCGTCAACTTCTGGCGCGACAAAGGCGTGCACGGCTTCCGCTTCGACGTCATCAACGTCATTGGGAAAGACGCGGAGCTTCTCGACGCGCCTGCCGGAACCGACGATCGGAAGATGTACACGGACGGCCCCGACGTTCACACCTACCTGCGCGAGCTCAACGAGGCTAGCTTCGGCCGCGACGCCGATTCGATAACGGTGGGTGAAATGTCCTCCACGAGCGTCGAGGCGTGCGTCGGCTACTCGAATCCGCACGACCGCGAACTCAACATGGTTTTCAGCTTCCACCATCTCAAAGTCGATTACAAGGACGGCGAGAAGTGGACGTCCATGCCCTTCGACATGGGTGCGCTTAAGCGCGTCCTGAACGAATGGGCCGTGGGCATGCAGGAAGGGGACGGTTGGAACGCGCTGTTCTGGAACAACCACGACCAGCCGCGCGCCATCAACCGATTCGGCGATCCGGGACGCTATCGCGTCGAGTCCGCGACCATGCTCGCGACCGTCATCCACCTCCTGCGGGGCACGCCGTTCGTCTATATGGGCGAGGAAATCGGCATGACCGATCCCGGCTACACCCAAATATCGGATTACGTCGACGTCGAAGCGCACAATGCGTACGCCGAGCTCGTCGAGTCCGGCCGCAGTGAACAAGAGGCATTCGCAATTGTCCGCGGGAAAGCGCGTGACAATGCTCGAACCCCCATGCAGTGGGATTCGAGCGAGGGCGCCGGGTTCACTGCCGGGACGCCCTGGCTGCGCCCCACCGGTCAGGATCGAATCAACGTCGAAGAGGAAGAGTCCTCGGGCCGAATTCTCCCGTACTATCGGCGCCTCATCGCCCTTCGCAAGGAATGCGCGGTCGTCGCCCGTGGCACATATGAGCCGTACGCCATGGATCACGCCGACATATACGCGTACATTCGCGAGTACGAAGGGCAGAAGCTGCTGGTTCTCACGAACTTCCGTCCGAGACCGGCAGAGATCGACATCCCCGAAGAATTTCTCGACGGCAAGGTCTTGATTTCGAACTATTCGCAGAACGGCGTTAAATCGCGGCTAGGCTCGCATTCAACGCCGGACTCGCGGCCCGATCTCGACTCGGCGTCCGGCTCGGATTCGACGCCTGAACCCGGTCCGGCGGACGACGTCGAACCGACGTTGACCCTGCGCCCATACGAGGCGTTGGCGATTCTCATACACACAGACACGCTCGGCGAGTAAACCGCTCGGCGAGTGAACACAAAGCGGCCGATGAGCGAGCCCATGTGCGGGCTGAGCGAACTGAGGCGGACGGCGAGGCGTCCACGCGAGGCGAGCGAAACGGCACAGGCGAGCAGCGGCCGGCGCACCCGATGAGTGCGCGGAACCGTTAGGGACCGCGCCCCCGCGTCGCATTGAAGGCGGCGCAGTCAACAACACACAAAACGCATATCCTCACTGCACTTGGCTTTGAAAGGAGCCTCATGTCTGACATCCCCGCTTCAGGCATTCCGATCGTTTCACCTCTCACTGGCGAAGTGATCGAATTGCCCGATGTTCCCGATCCCGTCTTCTCCTCGAAGGTGATGGGCGAGGGCTTTGGAATCAAACCTTTGATCGGCGAGGTGCTCGCGCCGGCCGACGCCGAAGTCGTCATGGTCGCCGAAACCGAACATGCCATCGCCTTCAAGATGGACTCGGGGCTGGAGATCCTCCTCCACCTGGGGATCAACACGGTGGAGCTCAAAGGCGGTCCCTTCCATCTCAATGTGAGCACCGGCGACAGAGTGCGCGCGGGCGAGACCATCGGGACGATGGACCTCGCAGGTATAGCCGCGGCGGGAAAGAAGACGGAATCCGTCCTGGTTTTCACCAACGGGGACGAGTGCCTTTCCTCTTTGGATGTCAAGACGGGCCTGACAGACGCAGGCGGTGAGGCAGCGCGTGTCACGCTCAAAGGAGCTGCCGCAAAAGCCCAGGCGGGGGCAAAATCCGCTCAGGTGCGAGCGGACGACGCCGCCGACGGGACCGACGTCGCCTCCGCTCACACGGTGAACGGTTCGGCCTCGCCTGGCGCGGGGGCTCTTAAAACCGAAGGGACCAATCCCATGAAAAACAACGCCCTGAGCGGCCCAAACAAACGCAAAGGAAAAAAGAAGGCGGCGTCGGCCGAAGAGCGGGCTGAGCTCGACGCTGCTGCCCGCGACATCGTCGAAGGAGTCGGCGGGGCGGGCAACATCCGCAAGGTGATCCACTGCATCACTCGCCTGCGCTTCTATCTCAAGGACGAGGCGTTGGCGGACGACTCGGCGGTCATCGACATCGACGAGGTGATCGACGTCGCGAGGGCCGCCGGACAGTACCAGGTGGTCATCGGCCCGAAGGTCGGCCAGGTCTATGAAGCGATTGTCAAGCTCCTCCCTCGCAACTCTGAAGACGACGTGCTTGGAGGCGAAGAGGAGAGGGAGCGCCCGACCACGCCCTTCGGCTGGGTGAAGTACGGCTTCAGCTCGCTGATCGGCGTCATCACGGGATCGATGATTCCGATCATCGGCGTGCTCGCCGCCGCCGGCATCTTGGGCGGACTTCTCACGCTGTGCACGGAACTCGAGCTCATTGACAAGAACAGCGACACCAAGATACTGATCGGTGCAATGGCGTCGGCCGTATTCCACTTCCTTCCGATCATCGTCGGTTTCACGGCGGCGAAGAGACTGGGCGCCAACCCGATCATCGTGGCCATTATCGGCGGAGTGCTGTGCTTTCCGGCGCTGGTCACTCTATCGGATCCCACACGGATCAACCTGCCTCCAGACCAACATCCTTACCACGTGGTCGCTCGCCTTGGCGGCATTGAGTTCAATGCGGAGTTCTTTGGCATTCCGGTGGCGTTGCCCACTGGAGAGAAAGGCATGGCCTACACCTCCACGATTTTCCCCATCATCATCGCGGCCTGGCTGGCTTCAAAGCTTGAGCCGTGGTTGAAGCGCTGGATTCCCGCCGTCATCCATTCGATGTTCGCTCCGTTGGTGGAGATCTTTGTCGTCTCTTCCCTCGTGCTTGTGGTTTTCGGCCCTCTTGTCATGATTCTTTCGGGCTTCATCACCAACGGGATCAATTCGATTATCGATTACAACTACATTGTTGCGGGACTCGTCATCGGCGGTTTGTACCAAACGCTTGTGATATTCGGCCTGCATTGGGCCGTCATTCCCGTCATCGCAGCGCAGTTGTCTAATGGTTCCGAAAGCTCGCGGATCAATGCCATCGTCTCCGTCACGATGATCGCCCAGGGGGCTGGAGCACTTGCCATCTGGGTGAAGTCCAAGAACCCGCGCATCAAGCAGATAGCCGGGCCGGCGACGATATCCGCGATGTGCGGCGTCACCGAACCTGCGATGTACGGCCTCAACCTCAAGTATGGACGGGCCTTCATCACTGCCTCGATCGGCGGAGCCGTCGGCGGACTGGTGACCGGTCTCCTCAATGTCAACATGTGGGGGTTCACCGGCGCATTCATCGGTTTCCCGTCGTTCATCAACAAACACTCGGGAGAAATCGATGCCAGCTTCACCGGATTCTGGATCGCGTCTCTGGTGACCTTGGTTGTCGGTTTCTTGCTCACCTACCTCTTTGGTTTCAAGGACTCGGATCTGGAAACCGAACGGAAGGTAAAGAAGGTTCGGCTCGGCAGGCGCGAGCCGGTCGCGAAGTGACGCCGGCCGACTCCGCCGGGCGTTTCGCTCCAAACAATTGAAAAGTCAAAGCTGGGCCGCGCGGTTGAGACGCCGCGCGGCCCAGCGGCCCGTTCCGGCGCTGCTGCTCACCTTCCTGCGTGAGCTCCGCTGCCATGCGTGGGCTCTATGCGCCTACAACGGCTTTAAGCGAGTCTGCTATACGGCCGCGTTCTCGGGTGGAGCCACGGTTAGCGAGGCGCGTCGCGGCCGTCACTCAAATGGATGCCGGCAGCCGCCGGGCCGTCGTGTTGAACTCGAAGCCTATGGGCGAATGACGCGAAACGGTGTACTCGAACAGCAAACCGTTGGTGTCGAAGGTCGACGACGTCACGGCGACGATGCAGCCTAAGCCTCCCAGGTGGAGGAGTTCGACGTCGTCCTCGGTCGCGGGCTCCACGGTGACGGTTCGCGTGGCGCTGCCGACCGTCACTCCGAGCTCGTGTTCAAGGTACGCGTAAATTGAGCTCTCCACAATGGTTTTGTTGAGGCTGGGGACGATAGATTTGAGGAAGACGTTCTCATCGAGAATGAGCGGCACGTCGTTGAGCAGCCTCAAGCGGCGCAGACGAAGAACCACCTCGCCCACCGCCATGCCGCTTCGTTTCGCCAGCTCTCGGTCTACGTAGCTTTCCTCTAGGGAGAGCATGCGAGTGCTCAGAGAGAATCCGTTGCGGTCGGCCGCCTCCTTGAGCGATTCGATTCCTCCCAGGAGGAAGGTCGACGGCGGCCGCGACGGGACGGGCCGACGCCGATAGATCACCTGGACGCCGCGCCCCTGCATGGTCAGGATGTGGCCTTGGCCGGCCAGAAGGGCGAGCGCTTTGCGGACGGTGTTGCGCGTGCATGAGAATTCAAGCGCTAAAGCGTTCTCCGAAGGCAACAGGCTTAGAAACTTGTATTCTCCCTGCTCAATCCTGTGCCGCAGGATCTGAAAGATAACGTTGTACTTCGGATCGGCCACTAATCGAACTTTCCTTGTCTGTCGTAATCTCGAATCTGAACGGCCTCCGCGAGGCGGCTTCGCGGCATTCGCCTTCGACGTCGCGTTTACGGAAACCGGAACCGATTTTATCAGGCGAAGGACGCGCAATGGCGAATGACGAGCTTGGAAAAGAATATTGGGACTTTTAAAGGGAAGAGCTCGGACCTGTTAACCCTAAACAAAGCGGAAAAGCACGTAGGGAAAGATGAAGCGCATAGGAATGTAGGAATGACTTTCGCGCTGCGTGACTGCGTTTGCAAAACGCGAGACGCCCTTGAAGCGTATGTGCCTGTCCAGTAGTCTGGTCGCGAGAAGATGTTCTATTGAGCGTGACCTGGCGCTGGCTTCTCAGGCATCGGTTCGGTTCGATAGCTATTAATTGACGCTTAACACTGAAGGGATGACGGCATGTCCGCAGAATACCGCGATCTTCCAAAGCTTGTGGGCAAACTCAAGCTGGCGGCGATAGACGCCTATATGGTCAGCAAGAGTCGTTATAATATAGACAAAAGGCGCAACGTGTACTATGAGTCGGGAAACTTCGGATCCCAGACGATGGAGTTGACTATTACACGGCCCGGCTCAAATGGCGAAGGCGGCGGCGTGATCCAGGTCCGCCGGAATGATGGAACCTTCCCTCAAAACGGTAAATTTAAAGAAATTCGCGATGACATAGATGACATTGTGAGACCGTGGCTTGACCTGCCCAATCCCTATTCGGATGGTTTTAAGGGAAAAATAAATGAATACAGGGAAAAGGTTGCGGCCGTCTTGTCGGAGACATCCATTGAGGGGCTCGATCCCACGACGAAAACAACAGATGTATCAACGGTCAAACTCCAAAGCTTCGACAAAATCGCCCCCGGTCGCATGAGAACCCTGCTGAAAGGCATGAACGACTACGCTCCCGCACTCGAAGGCAGTGCGTTCAACACGTTCCGTGCGACTTTCGTGACGTCGATGCCTTCTGTGATTGGGAATCTTGCGTTGTTGGCGCGCGTTCACGGCGAAACGCTTCTGGCGGAGCAGCTTTTCCTGAAGCAGTTGCGTAAGAAAGTTGTGGAGGCGGTCGAAAAAGCGACAGACGCTTTTGAGGAGATTGCCGAAGGCGAGGACGGCGTTGGTTTCGAGATGCTTTTGAACATTCTGATATGGGGCTGCATGGCGGCGACGGTCCCCGGAGGCGGGGCCGCTATGACGGCGAGGATCGCTGGGGGCGCCTCAGTTCCTTTGACTGTTCTTAAGGACGTTAGCGCACTGAAACACGATAAAACTGCGGGAAAAGCAACTTTTGAAGCGGACAATTTCGAAGAAATGATGAAAGAGTTTAAGAGGGCTTTCGAGGAAATCGGCGACGACTTCAAAACCGCCGAAGAGGCTGTTGATGAGAACTTACGTCACAATATGAAGTTGGTGTTAGAAGACAGGGCGCGTCATGGATACACAGACACTTTCTTCCATTTGACGCCGGCGCCCATCCAAGACGCCGCCGGGGCGACCCGAATGGATGAGAACGCGGTCAATCAGATGACTGTGGGCGACGGAGCGACGGGTGGCTACATGTCCCAAATAGCCGCGGAGCTCGAAAAAGCGGCCAAAGCGTTGACCGGCATTTCAATGGTAGATCTCGTTAGGCGCAAACATAATATTGGAATGGGCCCGACGGGGCCTGGCGGAGCGTTTGCCGAGCTTCGCCAAGTGCTCTATGAGCTGCTTCAAGATCTTCGGTGGAAAGTCGATGAAGGGAACGTCAACCTCCGGGCTGCTATGCGAGATTTTCAGGAGAGCGACGCGAGTTCGCAGAAGGCTTTGGACGCGGTTGCGAGCAACATCGCGCAGGGGAGCGGGGTGGACCCCTGGGACCATAAGAAGCAGAAGGAGGAGAATCTGCGGCCCCACAGCAACGGCAACGTCTAAGCGCCAGGCTGCGGCGCCGTCCGGCGGGCGGGGCGTCTGCGCTGTGTGGCGGCGAGCGGGCCGGTGGGCGGCGACGTCTGACCGACACCGGAAACGTCAAGCCGTCGTATGGCACGACATACTCGCAACACGCCCGTTCTTCGGCTCGACCGCCGAGCTTTCCCGTTAGACTCAAAGCTCACGACGACCTCCGATCCACGACTCCGCGGGAGGGAACTATGAGCACGAAAAAACGATTGACGACGAGCGCCGCCGCAGCCGCGGCATGCATGCTGTTGGCCCAAGCGGCGCCTGCGGGCGCCGCACAGACCGCCCAGAATCCGGCGGGCCTTCACGGTGGAATCGTCGCGGACGGGACCGGCCGGGGCGGCGGAGGGTCCGGTTCCCCGTCGCCCGCTGGATCTGAGGGATCCGCTGCCGAGTCGGGCGGCGCCGGCGGTCCGAGCCCCTCCGACGCGGGCGGCTCGCCGACGCCGTCGGGCGACTCTTTCGATCTGACCGTCATGGCCACCACCGACGTCCACGGACACGCATACAACTGGGACTATTTCCGCGATCAGCCCTACCCGCAGGGGAGGGTTCGCAAGCTCGGCATGGCGCGGGCCGCCACGATCATCGAGAACGCCCGGAAGTCCAAGCCGGAGGGGTCCGTGCTGGTCGTCGACAACGGCGACGCAATTCAGGGGACGCCGCTGACTTACGTGGCCGCGAAGCGCCCGCAGCTGTTGCAGGGGCGAACGCACCCCATGGCGGAGGCCTTCAACAATGTCGGATACGACGCGCAGGCGCTGGGCAACCACGAATTCAACTACGGGCTCGACGTCCTCAGAAGCTACGGCGCCCAGCTGAAGGCGCCCCTTTTGGGGGCCAACGTCGTCAAAGCCGGCACGGAGACGCCTGCGTTCACGCCCTACACCCTCATCGATCGCACCATCGGCGGGAAGAGGGTCAAAATCGGAGTGGTCGGGCTCGTCACTCCGGGCGTGCGCGTCTGGGACAGGGCCGTCGTCGACGGCAAGCTCGAGTTTCGTGACCCGGTCGTGACGGCGCAAAAGTACGTGCCCCAGATGAAGGCGCGGGGCGCCGACGTCGTGGTGGCGCTCGTGCACTCGGGGCTCGATGCCGAGGGCGTGGCCTGGAATCCCGCGCTTCTCCAGGAAAATGTGGCCGGATCGGTGGCGTCGAAGGTCAACGACGTCGACGTGGTGGTCGGCGGGCACTCCCACGTGGACATTCCTTCGAAAGTCTTCCGCGCCCCCGACGGGGACCCGGTGCTCTTTACCCAGCCGACCTATTGGGCTCAGTCGGTTTCACAGGTGACGCTTCCCCTGAAGGCGAATGAAAACGGGCGCGGCTACAAGGTTTCCTGGCCTCGGACCGATTCGCAGATCGGGGCGCTCGCCCAGGCGAAGTACGCCGACCAGGTCGCCGATTCGCCGACGTTCGCGGCGAACAAGAAGCTGAAGGCCGACCACGAGGCGACCGTCGCCTACGTCAACACCGTCGTCGCCCAGTCGAAGGAAAGGCTCACGTCGGCGACGTCGCACTACGAGGACACTCCCATCCTCGACTTCGTCGGTTACGTCATGGCCGACAACGTCAGGCGCGGGCTCAAGGGAACGAAGTACGAGGGCCTGCACGTCGTCGCTCAGACTTCGCCGTTTTCGCGAACCGCAGTGTTCCCGAAGGGAAACGTGACGATCAAGGACATCGCGGGGCTGTACGTCTTCGACAACACTTTGGGCGGAGTGCTCGTCACGGGGCGCGAGCTCAAGGATTATTTGGAGCACTCGGCGCGGTACTTCGTGCAGGTCCCGGAGGGGTCGACTTTCGATCCGAGCAAAGTCAACGCCAAGTACGACGGTGCGACCCGCGGGATCCCGGACTACAACTACGATGCGCTCACCGGACTCCGGTACCGAATCGACGTGTCGAAGCCGGTCGGCAGCCGCATCGTCGGCCTGAGCTATCCGGACGGCCGGCCGCTGGGCGACGGCGACAAGCTGATCCTTGCGGTCAACAACTATCGGCAGAACGGCGGCGGAGGATTCCCTCACATGGGCGGCAATGCCCGCGTCGTCTACGACGAGCAGCAGGAGATTCGCCAGCTCCTCATCGACTACGCGCAAAACGCAAAAACCATCGACCCCGCTGTATTCTTTGAGCGAAATTGGGAGGTTGTCACGAGCTCGTCTGCCGCTTCCGCTCCGTCGGCGAGCGCTCGGCCTTCTGACGTCGCTCCGTCTGCCAGCGCGGCGCCTTCGCGGCCGGCTCCTCCAGGCTCGGCGGATCCCTCCGACGCCGCTCCTTCCGGCTCTCCGGTTCCGTCCGCTTCGGGCGCGGCGTCCTCCGGCTCCGAGGCGTCGTCCGGCTCGGGTGCTTCGCCAAACGCACACGGCGCCCGGGGCGCCGGCGATTCGGACGGGCGGCAAGAAGCGCCGAACCCGCGCCGATCGCCGGACCCCGTCGCCGACCGTCGGCGGACCTTCAACCAGAAGTTGGCCGCGACCGGCCTGGACGCACGGGCGTTGGCGCTTGCGAGCCTGCTCGCAGCTGCCGCAGGATGGGTTGCGATTCGGCGCAGGCAAGCCTCGCTCCGCCGTCGTCCGTGAGCGGATTCATCCGAGGGCGTTGTCTCCCACTCACAGCTGCTTAGACAACTCGCCTAGAATGGGATGAGGCAACAGGCGCCCGGCGCCTCGCAACGACTTAGGAGACAGCCCCAGTGGGAAAGTTCATCAACAGAATCCTCCGCGCAGGCGAGGGTCGCACCCTGAAGAAGCTCGAGGCGATCAAAAAGCAGGTCAATGCGCTCGAGCCCACTTTCGAGGACATGACGGACGAGGAACTCCGGGGGCAGACCGAGCAGTTCAAGGAGCGTATCGCCGACGGCGAAACCCTTGACGAGCTTCTTCCCGAGGCTTTCGCCACTGTGCGCGAAGCCGCCCGGCGAACCATCGGGCAAAGGCCCTACGACGTCCAGATCATGGGCGGAGCGGCGCTCCACCTGGGCAACATCGCCGAGATGAAGACCGGCGAGGGCAAAACTCTCGTGGCGACGCTTCCCTCCTACCTCAACGCGCTGACGGGCAAGGGCGTGCACGTCGTCACGGTCAACGACTACCTCGCCTCCTATCAGTCCGAGCTCATGGGGCGCATCCACCGTTTCCTGGGGCTCACCACCGGGTGCATCCTCACGGGCCAGGATTCCGACGAACGCCGCAAGGAATACGCGGCGGACATCACCTACGGCACGAACAACGAGTTCGGCTTCGACTACCTGCGCGACAAC
>ERZ772921.2165-NODE-2165-length-10816-cov-6.326271_pt1 | contig 10816 bp, 9 predicted proteins | sample MGYA00512117_ERZ772921 | MGnify/ENA primary metagenome ERZ772921 (study PRJEB29015, sample SAMEA2737944) | human oral metagenome | biome: human oral; feature: human-associated habitat; material: dental | place: China | collected 2150 ... | reverse complement strand
ATCGCTCGCGGGTGAGCAAGGCTGCGGGTTGGATCGCTCCCGTCCTGACCCAGGGAGGGCGGATCACCGGCGTCTGGGAAATGGACGACGGGGACCTTGTCGTCACCCCGTTTCCAGGCGAGCAGGCGCCGCCGTCCAAGGCGCTGGAGGACGCAGCTGCGCGGCTTGCAGCGGTGCATGGTCTGGCGAAAGTGACACCGCGAGTGGGATGACCTTGACGTCGTCGGATCCGCCGACGAGTTTCCCACCGCGGACGCCAACGACGGCCCGGACATCGAAGAAGCGGCTGCAGATGCCGACGATCCCCGCCAAACCGCTTTCCCCGGAAAACGGATGCCATGCCGCTCGCCGCAAGGGAACGCCATGCCGCTCGCCGCGGCAGAACGCCACAGGCCGCATCTGCCGGAAAGCAGCCGCTAGATCACTTCCCGCAAAGCGTCTTGTCCAGCGCTGAGACACTCCGCGCATCCTTTCCAGCCGTCATCGTCTCCACCTCTTTCGCGTTCACAGCGGGCTCGGCCGTCACGACGATCGTGGCGGCGGTCCCGTCGGGGCCCACAGCACTGAGGCTATGATAGCCGGGGTTGTTGCCGCTGTGGCCCCAGACGACGCCGCAGCTGGACTTGTGCGCGATGAGGCCCAGCCCGTATTCGCCGCCCATCTCTGGCGCTGGAACGCTTTTCTTCATCTCGGCGATGCTCGCCTGGCTCAGCAGCGATCCGTCGATGACCGACTGCATGAACTTGTTGAGTTCGCTGGGCGTGGAGACCATCGAACCGGCGGCCCCTTCCCACGAAGGATCGGCCTCGGTGATGTCTTCGAGTTTGCCGGGCTTGCCGTCACGCGTGTGGTACCCGTGCGGGTGCTTGCCGCGAATGGTCTTCTCGCCCGGGCCAGGCATATAGGTGTGCTTGAGCCCCAAAGGTTTGACGATCTTCGTCTCGATCTGCTCGGCGATCGGACGCTTGGCGACGCGCTCGGCCAGCAACCCCAGAACGACGTAGTTGGCGTTGTTGTACTGGAACTTCGCCCCCGGCGCGAACTGCGCCGGTCGGCTCAGGACACCGTCGAGAACGTCCCTCGGCGAAACGTAATCGTTGCGAATCGCGAAGTAATCCAACTGGCCGTCCCCAAACTCTGGCAGGCCGGATGTGTGCTGGAGGAGCTGGCGCACCGTGATCTTTTTGCCGTCGACGCCTTGGCCCTTGACTATGCCTGCCAGGTAGGTCTCGATCGGCTCGTCGAGCTTGACCTTGCCTTCTTCGACCATTTTCATAATGAGGACCGCTACGAACGTCTTCGTATTCGACGCGATCCGCACCTCTCCGTCGAGCGGAGGCGCTTCGCCGGTCGCCAGGTTGCCCTTGCCCGCTGTGGCGCCAACCGCATTGCCGTCCTTGTCGGTCTTGGCAGCCAGCGCGCCCGGGTAACCGTTATCGACCAGGGTTTGAATGGTCGCCTTCAAATCCCGCTTCTGGGCCGCCTTCGACTTGCCGGTTTGCCTTGAAGAAGACGCCTGCTTCGAAGGACTTGCATACTTCGAGGCGGTCACCTGCTGTGAGGATGCCTCCGACGCCGATGTCAGCGAAGCCGACGCCGTCGTCGACACGGACGCCATCGCCGATCTCGCCGCCTCGTCCGCCTGCGCCGAAGCGGCCGAGCCCCACGCTGCAACGCTAAGCCCAATCAGCCCCGCAAGCGAAGCCGCCACGGACCGCGCCGAAAGTGGACGAGACGACGCAGCCCCAGACCCTCGCCCACGGAGGGCCCCAGAACGGAAAGCAGAACCAGACGCGCCCGAACCAGACGCATCCGAACCAGACGCATCCGAACCAGGGGCCGTTCGCTCGGCGGCTCCCGACGTTTTTCCAGACTGGACCTCATCAACCACAGCCTCGCAAAACTCGCCGCGACGGAACCATTTCATTGTTGTTTTCTTTGAGTTGCTCATGCCACCAGTCTCGCGACAACGACGGCGCGCAAACATCCCGCTGCCAGGCCAATACACACGTCGCACCGTCCCGAAACCAACGGTGAAGCCACCCCGACACCGACTTTGAAGCCACCCCGACGCATCGGAATATTCTTGCGGCATGCAGCCGACAAAGCCTGCCCCGACATCGGCTCCCTGTACAGAGGCCCGCCTCCGCCATCGGCACTCGAGACCCAATCGCCTTTCACGGCAGGTCGAACGGGGCACCGGTCCGGAGCTGCCGCATGCCTCAACGTGCAGGGCTCGGTCGCTTGCCTCAACGTTCAGGGCTCCGATCGCTTTTGCGACCGGAGCCCCGCACGCTCTGTCTTATTGAGTGAGATTTTCTACGTCCTTGTCGCACGCGCCGCTGACAGACGCGCCAAATGGACCAAGCGAGACTGCCCTCCCGCGGAAAGCCGACGCCGCACCGTTTGCTGCAGCTTGACGGCGTCGGACGCCTTCGGCAGAAAGCAGCAGCCGCGTCACTTCCCGCAGAGCGCCTTGTCCAGCGCCTGGAGGCCCAGCCGTTTTCCCCCGGCCTCCTCGGCAGCCGTGTCTTTGGCGTTCGTGGCCGGGATTGCAGTCGTGGCGATAACGGCTGCGGCTCCGTCGGGCCCTACCGCATTGTCCGTCTGGGAACCGGGAATGGTTCCGCCGTGCCCCCAGGCCACACCGCAGCTAAGCTTGTGCCCGATAAGGCCCAAACCATACACGTCGCCTTCGTCGCCCATGGGAACCGACTTCTTCATTTCAGCAATGCTCGCCTGATTGAGCAGCGAACCGTCGAAGATCGACTGCATAAACTTGTTCAGCTCACTCGGCGTGGAGATCATCGAACCGGCGGCCCAGGCCCATGACGGATCGGCCTCGGTGATGTCTTCGAGTTTGCCGGGCTTGTTGTCACGCGTGTGGTACCCGTGCGGGTGCTTGCCGCGAAAGGCTTTCTCGCCCGGGCCCGGCATGTAGGTGTGCTTGAGCCCGAGGGGCTTGATGATCTTCGCCTCGATCTGCTCGCCGACCGGCCGCTTGCCCACGCGCTCGGCCAACAGCCCCAACACGATGTAATTCGTGTTCGTGTAAGTGAACTTTGCCCCCGGAGCAAACTGCGCCGGCCTGGTCAGAGCCATATCGAGGACGTCCCTGGGCGAAAGGTAGTCGTTGCGCATGGCGAAAAAGTCCGGCATACCGAGCATGATCTCCGGCAACCCCGACGTGTGCTGGAGCAGCTGGCGCACCGTGATCTTCTTGCCGTCCACGCCCTGACCCTTGATCAGGCCAGGCAGATACGTCTCGATCGGCTCATCAAGCTTGACCTTGCCTTCTTCGACCATCTTCATGATCACCACAGCCACAAAGGTCTTCGTATTCGACCCAATCCGCACCTCCCCGTCAAGCGGAGGCGCCTCACCGGTAGAGAGGTTGCCCTTTCCAGCCGTCGCGCCAATAGTATTGCCGTCCTTATCGGTCTTGGCAGCCAACGCACCCGGGTAACCGGCATCGACCAGTTCCTGAATGGTCGCCTTCAAATCCCGCTTCTGGGCTGCCTTCGACGTCCCCCGCTTGGCCGATTGGCCCGACGGCGTCGGGCGATCCAGCGTCAGGACCGACGCCCCATGCACCAAGCTTCGGGATGAAACCGAGGCCGACGACGGCGCAACCTCGTCCGCCTGCGCGGAGACCGCGCCGAAGGACGCCGCGCCGATGCCGATGAGCCCCGCAAGCGAGGCAGCCGCCAGCCGCAGCGACCTCGCCCGAGGCGCAGATGCGGAACGGCCGGCGGAGGCAGACCGCGGCGCAGCCGAAGGATAGAAAGAACTTCCGTCTGCGCCGCTCGTTGCAATGGAGCGATCCGCAAACCGATCGGAATCGTCGCGACGGAACCATTTCACTGTTGTTTTCTTTGAGTTGCTCATGCCACCAGTCTCGCGACAACGACGGCGCGCAAACATCCCGCTGCCAGGCCAATACGCACGTCGCACCGTCCCGAAACCAATGGTGAAGCCACCCCGACACCGACGCTGAAGCCATCCCGACCGAATAGAATATTCTTACGGTATGAAGCAGACGGAGCCTGCCTCAAACGTCGGAGCCCCGGCCGGAGTCCCTCACAGCCCGGTGTGAATCGCGGCCTGCGACGCCCCCGGCGTCACGTCGCGGGCGCGTCGGACCAGTTCGGCAGCGGGCTCGTCATAGCCGACGCCCACGAGCTGGCGCCCGACAAACGTCAAAGAGGTCACAGAGCACAGGGCGCACTCTCGCTTGCGCGGGTCGTGAGCGAGCGGGCGCCCTTCGACGAAGCGGCGCATCGTCCATATCGGAAGCTGATGCGAAACGAGCATCGCCTCGCCGCCCTCAGCCTCACGGAGGGCGCGGCGCACGGCCTTGGACAGGCGTGCCACGATCTCCCTGTAAGGCTCGCCCCAGGAAGGCTCAGCAGGATTGACGTACCACGGCCAGTACCGCGGATGGGCCAGAATAAGCCGGTTCCTGTTGACGTTGACGCCTTCGAACTTGTTCCCCGCTTCAGTCAGGCCTTCGTCGAGGACGACCGGCAGGCCGTGCCTTTGCGCCGTCGGCTCCGCGGTCTCCCGAGCCCTTTCGAGCGGCGAAGAGACGATGAGCCGCAGATCGCGCCCGTCGAAAAAATCAGCTGCGCTCTCGGCCATGGCGTGCCCAAGGGGCGTGAGGTGGAAACCCGGCTGTCGGCCGTAAAGCTGCCCGCTGGGATTGTCCACCTCCCCGTGGCGCACGAAATGGATGGTCGTGAGTTTGTCGTTCATGTGTCCAGCCTGCCGTCGCGATCGATTTGATGTATTCAGATCGGTTTGAGGGATTCGGCGTCGCCCAAGTTCGAGGGATTCAGCCCGCCCGCGAGTCTGGCGCGTCTGCCGATTCGCCGGACGACGCCGGGCCTTCGGATCCCGCCGAGCGGTCAGAAGGCCGCGAACCCCCTGCCCCAGCCGAACCTGCCGATTGTTCCGAACCAACCGGCCCGCGAGACGCCACGGAAACCTCCGAATCCGCCTGAGAGTCTGCGGGCTTGACAGGCTTCACTTCGCTGGCGACGTCGGCCAAGATGTTCGACAGGCGCCCAAGCTCCAGCATGTCCTCCCTGCCCAGCTTGTCGACGAGCACGCGGCGAACCGAGTTCACGTGCGAAGGGGCGGCCGAAACCAAGTATTCAAACCCCTTCTCGGTCAGTATGCAGTTGACGCCGCGGCGGTCGTCGGCGCAGGGCTCGCGCCTGACCAGGCCGGCGTCTTCGAGTCTGCGCACCGTGTGGGTCAGCCGGGAACGTGAGTGAACGAGCCTGTCTGCCAGATTGGACATGCGGATCGTGCGCCCGGGCGACTCCGAAAGATGCGCAAGCACTTCGTATTCGTTGAGGGATATACCCTTTTCGTTCTCTATGTCCTGATTGAGCACTTCCATCACGAGGGAAACGGCACGCAAGAAAGCCCGCCAAGCTTTCTGTTCCTCCGGTGAAAGCCACTGAACGTCAGTCATCGCACCTCCCACACAAAAGGCCCGGAAACCGCCCGGGCCTTTTAGGTCACTTCTTGTTGCGACGCTGGTGCCGAGTTTTCCGAAGCAACTTGCGGTGCTTCTTCTTCGACATGCGCTTGCGACGCTTTTTGATGACGGAACCCACAGGTTACCTCCGAAACTAATGGGCTTGTGCCCTCGAAATATTCAGGAACATACTAGCGCCTTGAGCGCCGTACCGGTAAACGGACCCGTCACTCGCCCGCCGCACGGGCGGTCGGTTCGTCCTGCACGCCCAAAAGGGCGTCGATGGCCGACTTAGGAACCCGGTATGAACTGCCGAAGCGGACCGCGGGCAACTCCCCCGAGTGGACCATGCGGTAGACGGTCATGCGCGAGACTCGGGTGAGTTCGGCAACTTCGGCAACCGTGTAGAACTGCGGCGCTTTGTTCGGCAACTGCGTCATGAATCCCATCCTGCGAATACGTGTGGTGAACCTTCTCCGCACAGGCTAGCGGCGGTCACACCGCAAGGGTACATGAACTTTCACATCAGTCACAGCAGCCGGGCACCATCACCCGGGCGCGTCGCGCAGTTTCGGCGTTTCGGGCGGCGGGATTCTACGCCCGGGTCAGGCCTGCCGACGCTGCCAACAGGGACCAAATGGCGATAGTCTTGGCCAATCGACTCCTTTTCCCAGAGCCCTCGAGCTCTGAAAAAGGCAAGACGTGAATCAGGCAACAGTAAGGAGCGACCATCGTGCGCAAGCGAGTGCGGGCTCAGGGCCGCCCGTCCGCGACGCCCGGGCTTTTCCTCCGGGCGCGGGAGCGAATGGACCACGTCGCCCGCGATTCGCCCGCGCGCCTGGCCCTTTTCGTGTTCGCGGGGATCGTCCTCGTCGAGACGTCGCTGCTCTCGCTGCCTGCGTCGACCTCTTCGGGCCAACGCGCCCCCTTCGTCGACGCTTTCTTCACGGCGACGTCGTCGGTGTGCGTGACCGGGCTCGTCACTGTCGACACCGCCACCTACTGGTCGCCGCTGGGGCAGTTCTTCATCGCCATAGGGATGATGATCGGCGGGCTGGGCATCATGATGATGGCCTCGATTCTGGGAATCGTGGTGTCGCGGCGCATCGGCCTGACGCAGCGCTTCCTGGCGGCTTCGGAGACGAAGTCGCGCCTGGGCGAAGTCGGCCTGCTTGTGCGGGCAGTCGTCGTCGTCGCCCTCAGCGCGCAGGCGATCCTCTTCCTCACCCTCACGCCGTTTTTCATCCGCGAGGGCGACGCCATGCTGTCCGCGCTGTGGCACGCGGCCTTCATGGCCATCTCGATCTTCAACAACGGCGGCTTCGTCGTCATGCGCGACGGACTGGGACCGTATGCGGGCGATTGGACGCTGACCCTGCCCATTGTCTTCGGCACCGTCGTCGGCGCTATCGGCTTTCCCGTGGTGCTCGACATGTGGCGGCGTCGAGGCCATGTGAAGAAGTGGTCGCTTACGACGAAGCTCACACTCGTCACCTACGCGGTTCTCTTGCTCTTGGGCGCTCTGCTCTTCTTCCTCTTCGAATGGGACAACCCCAAGACGCTGGCGAATCTCTCCCTGGGCGACCAGATCCAGGCGACGCTCCTGCATTCGACCGTCGCGCGGTCGTCGGGCCTGGCTACGCTCGACGTCAGCTCGATGACGCAATCGACGTGGTTCCTCCTCGACGGGCTCATGTTCATCGGCGGAGGGTCGACGTCGGCGGCCGGTGGAATCAAAGTGACCACCTTGGCCGTGATGTTCCTGGCGATCGTCGCCGAGGCGCGGGGAGACCGCGACACTCAGGCGTTCGGGCGGCGTCTGCCGTCGGAGGTGCTGCGCCTGGCCATCGCGGCCACCTTCTTGGCTTCGATCATCGTCACCGTAGGCACGATCGCGCTCATGGAGGTCTCCGGCCTCCCGCTCGCCGACGCCCTTTTCGAGGCGGTCTCCGCCTTCGCCACGTGCGGCCTGTCGACGGGCGTGACGCCCGGACTGCCGACGGCGGGCAAGTACATCATCGCCGTCCTCATGTTTGCCGGGCGCACGGGCACGATGACGCTCGCGGCCGCGCTTGCCCTGCGCACCCGCCGCCGCGTCATCCACTACCCTGAAGAGTGGCCTACGATCGGATGACGGAGGAGCACGGATGAAGAAGAAACAGATTGACGACGACGCCGTCCTGGTGGTGGGCCTGGGCCGCTTCGGCACTGCGATCGCCTCGACCCTCGACGGTTTGGGCCGCGAGGTCCTCGCCATTGAGCGCGACCCCGTCCTGGTCCAGCAGTGGTCCCACAGGTTCAGAATCATCGAGGGCGACGCAACCAGCGCCGACGCCCTGGAACAGGCGGGCGCGCGCGAGTTCGGGGTGGCCGTCGTCGGCATCGGCAGCTCGCTCGAAGCCTCGGTTTTGGCGACCGCCAACTTGGCCGACCTCGGGATGAAGCAGATTTGGGCGAAGGCGACGTCGCGTTCGCACGGCCGCATCCTTCGCCGCATCGGCGCTCACCACGTGGTCTATCCCGAGTACGACGCCGGCGCGCGGGTCGCCCACATGGTCAGCGGAAAGATGCTCGACTACATCGAGATGGAAGACGGCTTCTCGATCATCAAGATGCGCCCGCCGCGAGACATCCAAGGGTTCACGATGGCCGAATCGAAAGTGCGCGAGAGGTTCGGCGTGACCATCATCGGCGTGAAGGCGCCCGGCCAGCCTTTCGAGTACGCGACCGAGGAGACGAAGATCGGGCCCGAGGACGTCATCATCGTCTCCGGCGACTCCGCCCTCCTCGAAGAGTTTGCCAATCGCTGAAGGGGCGGCGCAGTCCATGGCAGCCAAAGCGGCGTCGCGCACGTTCACGTGCTCCGAATGCGGATGGACCGCCTCGAAATGGGTGGGACGCTGTCCGCAGTGCCAAGCGTGGGGAACCTTAGAGGAAGGCGGGGCGCCACGCACGCGCACATCCGCCCTCGCTCCGACGAGCCCCGCGACGCCCATCACCGAGGTTCCCACAACGGCCTCGGTCAAGCAGCCGACGGGAGTGGACGAATTCGACCGCGTCCTGGGAGGCGGCCTCGTCCCCGGGGCGGTCGTCCTGCTCGCGGGAGAGCCGGGTGTGGGCAAATCCACTTTGCTTCTCGACGTCGCCGCACGCGCAGCCGAGACGGCGGCCCAGTCCGGCCGAGCCCCGGTGCTCTACGTCTCCGGCGAAGAGTCGGCCTCCCAGGTCAGGCTCCGCGCCGAGCGCATCGGCGCGCTCCACGACCATCTCCACCTGGCTGCAGAATCCGACCTCGCAACGATTCTGGGCCACGTGGACTCCGTGCGGCCCAGCCTGCTCGTGGTCGATTCCGTGCAGACTGCGGCCGATTCCCAGATCGAGGGGGCGGCCGGCGGCGTCGCCCAGGTTCGCGGCGTCACGAGCGCGCTCGTCGCCGACGCCAAAACCCGATCGATGCCGGTGCTGCTCGTCGGGCACGTGACGAAGGAAGGCTCGATCGCCGGCCCCAGGGTGCTCGAGCATCTCGTCGACGTCGTCTGCCAGTTCGAGGGCGACCGTCACTCGCCCCTGCGCATGGTCCGCGCCGTCAAGAACCGTTACGGCCCCACCGAAGAGGTCGGCTGTTTCGAGCTGAACGAGGCGGGCATCCGCGGCCTGGCCGACCCTTCGGGGCTCTTCCTGTCCTCGCGCCGCGAGAACGTGCCCGGCACATGCGTGACGATGGCCCTGGAGGGGCGGCGGCCGATGCCGGTCGAGGTGCAGGCCCTTATCGTTCCAAGCTCCGGGCCCCCAAGGCGGACGACGTCGGGTTTGGAGTCTTCTCGCGCGGCGATGGCGATCGCCGTTTTGCAATCGCGCCTCGGCCTCGACCTCGACCGCTGCGACGTTTTCCTCTCGACCGTCGGCGGCGCCCGCTCGGCCGAGCCCGCGACGGACGCCGCAATGGCTCTGGCGCTGGCAAGCGCGCGGCTGAGCAGGCCGCTGACCGCCGGAACTGTGGCGATCGGCGAGGTCTCGCTCACCGGCGAACTGCGGCCGGTGACGGGGATTCAGCAGCGCCTGGCCGAGGCTCGCAGGCTGGGCTTCGGAGCCGCGATCGTCCCTCGCGGAACGCGCGAAGCGAACGTCAAGGTCCCCGGTGGCTTGGCGCTGCTCGAATGCGACGACATCCTTGAGGCCGCCGCCCGCGAAGGCCTCGCCTGAGGCCGGGGGCACCCTGTCGAGGGCGTCGCTGAGCCTCGGGTGTGTCCGAATTCCCGCCTCACCCGGGCGTCGGACGGCGCCGAAGCTCTACCGCCCGGGCGCAGATGTACTTTGCCCGCCGCCCGGCGCCTGCCCCGGGCCCCCGGAGCTCTGCTGGCCGGGTTGACTCGGATTCTGCCCCGGCGGATTCTGCCCCGAATTCCCCGGGGTTTGGCCTCCGCCCGCATTCCCGTCCCCGTTCGGCGATTGGCCTTCGCTTGAGCTTTGCCCCGGCTGGCTGGGATTCTGCTGGCCGGGCTGGCTCGGGTTCTGCTGGCCGGGCTGGCCCTCGCTCGGCGCGGGCGACGTCTGCTCCAGCGCGAAGTTTGCCTGCGCCTTGGCGGCGGCGTTGTCATTCAACTTCAGCTCGGCCTTGTACGTTCCCGGCTTGGCGCCTTTGGCGGTGTTTCCACAGCCCGATGCGGACGTTCCTCCGTTCCATGTGAGCGAGACGGTCGCGGTGTAGCCACGGTCGAGCAGCAGCCGCTTGTTCTCCGCGCCGCCGTGGCACGCGGAGATCGAGGCAACCTGGGCAGACCCGCTCGTGACGCTGACGTCAAGGTTGGACCATCCGACGTCGATGTAGCACGGATGGGACTTGGAGGTGTTGTGGAGCGTCGCCTGAAAGGCCACAGGCCGCCCGGCGGGGCCGCCTTTCGTCGTCAGCGTCGTCTGCACCATCTCAGATGTGCACTTCACCGGCTTGTAATCGTTGGTCGGAACCTTCGTGACGGTCTCGTCCTGCTCGCTGATTCTGGCGAGAACGAATCTCATGCCGACGACCACCACGACGACGAGGACGGCGACGAGAGCCCCGAAGCCAAGGCGGCGATTGATCCTGGCTCTGCGCTCCCTCTCGGCGGCAGCTCGGGAGCGGGCTCGGGCGGCGGCGCTGGGTCTGCTCATTGGCGTGCTGATTGGCCGCCGCTGATGGGCCTCTGATACAAGGCGCGCTTGGCCTGCCGAAAACCGCCTCGCCAGAAAACCTGTCTGATGCGCGAACCGGGCTGCCAAAGCCCGGTTTTGCTTTGTCTCCCCTGCCAGAAAGGCCCGCCCATGCCCGCCGCCGATTCCGCTGATACCGCC
>ERZ772921.2161-NODE-2161-length-10834-cov-22.945542_pt1 | contig 10834 bp, 7 predicted proteins | sample MGYA00512117_ERZ772921 | MGnify/ENA primary metagenome ERZ772921 (study PRJEB29015, sample SAMEA2737944) | human oral metagenome | biome: human oral; feature: human-associated habitat; material: dental | place: China | collected 2150 ... | reverse complement strand
ACCACTGCCAGAAGTCATGAGACAAACCTCTGCCAGAAGTCATGAGACAACACAAAGCGCTGCGAGGGCGGCCGTCGAGATGACGCCGGCTCCGAAGGCCCGACGGGACAGGATGAGTCTGTTCATGAGGAACTCCCACGGGAAGGGGCGTTGACGCCCGGAGGACGGGGCGCCCATCGCAGGAGGTGGTCAGTGACACACCAACGCATACACATACACCCATGCGAATGGACGGCTGGCACTGTACCCCATGGAGCCGCCGGACGCGCGCACCGTCTTACCCTGTGGTCACGCGGTTCCCCGCCAGCCCGGCGACGCACAGCGTTTACGCAGGTCAGAATACTTTCATTAGCTGCTGTGAAGAGAGCGGTCCGAACCCTAAGGACCCGGTGACAGGTGTGGAGGGAGGCTTCCTGGGCGTGGTGGTAGACTGTGTTTCAGGTAGCGAGCTGGGTTTTAAATGGTAGGTTTATTTTTAGGTAATGGGTCTGGGTTTTAGATAGTAGGTTGTGCTTTAGGTGGTAGACTGGGTTTTAGACGGCAGCGTCCTGGGCCTTACCAGGCGCCCTGGGCCCCAGGCGGTAGGCCCGGGTCTTACCAGGCGGCGGCCAGTAGCTCGTAGGAGCGACGTCGTAGCAACGGGTCGTGCACGGTGGTCACCACGAGGAGCTCGTCCAGGCCCCAACGACGCGCCAGGGCCCGCAGCCGGGGAACCACCTCCTGGGGAGCGCCCACGAAGGACAACGCCATGGAGGACTCCACCGCGCGCTCCCGCCCCGGCACCAGGGCGCGCCACGCCTCCAGGTCCGACGTCGGCGGGTCCAGGGGTCCGGGACGCCCACCGACGACCCGCGCCGCGGCGGTCATGGCGGTCGTGAAAAGACGCTGCGCCTCCTGGCACGTGGGGGCCAGGACGACATTGACGGCCGCGGCGACCCGGGGCCGGACCGGCTGGGGGGCGTCGGCCAGGACCGAGCGGTAGGTGGTCATGGCGGCCTCGGCCTGGGAGGGGGCGAAGTGCGAGGCGACGGCGAAGGGCAGCCGCATCTCACCGGCCACCCGCGCCCCGGTCACCGAGGATCCCAGGATCCAGGTCTGGGGGCTGGTGCCCTCCCCGGGGAGGGCGCGTACCACGGTCGGCTCCGGACAGGCCGGGGGCAGAGAGGAGGTCTGCGTCTTGTCCTGCTTGTCTGCCTGTGAGTCGGCTTGCTGGTTGACTGGTGCGTTTGCCTGTAAATGGTCCTGTCTGTCTGCCCGTGAGCCGGTTTGCGAGCCCGTCTGCTCCCCACCGGCTGACGGGGCAGGTCGCGCGGGCCGGAGGGAGCCGGGGACGGCGGCGTCGGCGTCGGGCCCGGGGCCGAGGTAGCCCAGGATCTCACGGACCTCGTCGGCGAAACGACGGGGGTCGGCGGACCGCCGCCGCAGGGCGCGGGCGGTGACGGCGTCGGTGCCGGGGGCGCGCCCCAGGCCCAGGGCAACGCGGCCCGGGTAGAGCAGGGCCAGGGTCCCCACCTGCTCGGCGACGACCAGGGGGGCGTGGTTAGGGAGCATAATGCCGCCGCTGGCGACGCCGATCCGCTCGGTGGCGGCCAGGACCTGCCCCATGAGGATGGTCGTGGCACTGGCCAGGTAGGTGGTGGAGCCGTGGTGCTCGCCGAGCCAGTAGCGCGTGTACCCCGCGGCGTCGGCGGTGCGTGCCAGGGCGACCATGTCACCCAGGGCCTGGGCGCGGCTGCGACCGGCGGGGACAGGGACGAGGTCCATGACGGACAGGGCGACGCTCATGGTCGCAGCCTACGGCTCCCGCAGGATCACCGGTGCCAGTACCGACGTAACAGTTCCAACCGCCCTTACGCGGACGGCCCGGACTGTCCTACACCACCAGGGGCTTGCTGCCGAAACCACCTTTGCGCGGAGGGCCCGGAGGAGCACCCCCGACCTCGTCAGACCCCACCTCCCAACCGCCCTTGCGGGGGCAGCCCGGACGCAGCCTTCCTGGCCGCCATGTATAGCTCCTGCGGGACGGCCCTGGGCGTTATCAGCTCGGCCATCGGGCTGGGTACCGCAACCACCTCTGCGTGGATGACCCGGACCGAGGAGCAGCCGCTGGCCACTGTCGTAAGTCCCGGCCGCCCTGCGGGACGGCCCAGGCTGGCCTGCACCACCAGGGGCTTGCCGGCCGACGCCTCTGCGCGGACGGCCCCGGCAGCGCGGAGGGACGACTCGAACCCCCTTGTGCGGACGAGCCCTCACAGGAGTGCTGCCGCGTCACCCGGGTAGATGACACGGCAGCGTCGGGGAGCGGGGACCGGGATGGGGCGGGGTCTTGGGACCGGCACCGTGGTGCCCCGGAGCCTCAGCGGGTACGGACCACAGGCCGACGGGACGTCGGAGGACCGGTGGGGTCGGTGCGTCCGGGCGGTCCTGACCTCCTGGAGCTGAGGCGGGCGCGACCGCGCGGGGGCCTAGGCATGACGGGAGGGCAGGATCGTGGCGGCCAGGGACTTGCAGATGTCGCCCACCAGGAAGGGCACGGCACCCAGGGTGAAGGCCGCGCCCAGGGTCAGGCCCTTGGCGTAGGCGAGCCACAGGACGCCGGGCACGTAGACGGCCACGGAGGCCAGGAGCATGAGCCCCAGGCGGGCGGGCAGGCGGCGGCCCGGGGCGGTAGCGGTCCCCGCCACGACGGCGACCAGGACGTAGCCCAGGACATAGCCGAAGGTGGCGGTCACCCCGCTGGTCCAGCCATGGAGCACCGGGACGCCAGCAGCAGCCAGGCCCGCCAGGAGCAGGGCGGAGGCCGCTCCGCGCCGGGAGCCCAGAAGACCGCCGACGCCGAGGACCGCGAGGGTTCCCAGGGTGACCGGGACAGGCGTAAAGGGCAGGGGGACCGCGAGCTGGCCCAGGAGGGCGATCGCAGCGGTTCCGGCTGCTACCAGGACGGCGTCGCGCCCCAGAGCTCGGACGCGCAGGGCGGCGCGAGAAGGAGCGGCCGCAGCGACCTCGTTGAGGGGATGTGTCGTCATGCACTCACCATAGACAGACAGCGTGCGTTACCGGAACTCCGGTTCTCCCCCGTGATAAGGGCGTTATTTTGTGCCTTTCCTCTAACCTATAGGGTTCTTTCACGAGAACCAGGAGACTATGAGGCGCAGCCTCAGGGCGGACGCCTGCGCCGCATACGGGCCGGACACCAGGATGTCCCGGACCGGGTCCTGGCTCCCATAGCGGGCGGGCCTGGCCACGGCCTGGACTACCGTCAGACCCTCACCGGCTGGCTCCCCCGTACCGGGTGGGGCCGCAGGTGACGGCCACCTTGGCCTGACTCCTCCGTACCGGGCAGGGCTGGCGGACGCCAGGCGGGGCCGGGCGCCCTCGGGCTGCAGAGGGTAGCCGCCGAGGCGGACGTGCAGGGGCACGGGCTAGAGTCGGCCCCGTGAGCGTGCACTCCTTCTCCCTGGTCCCCGCCGCCTACGTCCTCCTGCTGCGCCAGGCACCTGGCAGGGCCAGCGACCCGGCACCTGCTACAGCTGCCATCGCGCTCGCGGGCACCTCCCGACCCAGGCCCGACGTCCCGGCGCCAGGCATCAGTACGGTCCCGGCGCCCTCTGCCGGTACGGTCCCGCCCGGTACCGCCGCGCCCCGCTCCCCCGGCTCCTCGGCCGCGGGCACCGAGGTCCTTCTCCAGCTGCGCCGGAACACGGGGTACATGGACGGCTACTGGGCCACAGGGGCGGCCGGGCACGTCGAGAGCGGTGAGTCTGTGCTCCAGGCCGCCTGCCGGGAGGCCCGCGAGGAGGTCGGCGTCGTCCTGACCCCGGAGGACCTGTCCACGCTGACGGCTATGCACCGCTCCAACGATGTCGGCGGCGCCGCCGTCGAGCAGCGGGTCGACTTCTTCTTCACCGCCCGCACCTGGCAGGGGACCCCCACCGTCCAGGAGCACGAGAAGGACGCCGGGCTCGGCTGGTTCTCCCTCACCGACCTGCCCGCCCTCGTCCCGGCGCACGAGCGCGCGGTCCTGACCTGGCTGGCCAGGGCGCTCGACGGCGGGGAGGCGGTCCCGGCAATCACCACCTTCGGCTTCACCCCGGGCCAGGACGTCGCCCACTACGGGGTGGCCCGGCACTGAGCGTCCGCAGCGCCCTGGGCCGGGTCGGCGCTTCCGGCGGGCCTGACCCACGCCCCACGGGCGCCGCAGAAACCAGGAAGGACCCAGGTGACGGCGGCGCCTGGCCCCCGCCCACCCCGCAGGAAGAGTTATTTAGGGACCTGGCCGGTCGAACGCCTGGGTTTGTCGCAATCTGAGGATCAGAGAAGGTGGCATCCTCCCCGACGCCAGCAACCAAGCTCCTGACCTGCACAGACACTAAGCAGACAAAGCTGCGGTCGGGGTGGCTCCGTCTCTGATCCTCAGATTGCGACACGAGCAGGATCCGGGGCGGCAGACGGACGAAAAATTAATCACATAATCGTATAATCCGCGCGCTTCTGTGCCGGGAGCCCCCGTGGACGTCCGACATCCCCGTTCTCACGGCAAACAAGTACCGTTCTCGCGACGAATAAGTACCGTTCTCGCGGAAGAGGGGCAGCCACGCGCAGCGGACGGCGCCGCACGGCCAGACCTGCCTCACCCCTCCAGGAACCCCACCCGTCCTGCTCGACGGTACGGACGCGCCCGAAGACCTGCCTCACCCCTCCAGGAACCCCAGGATCCGGGGCAGCTCACGACGCGCCTGGACCATTCCGGCCTCATAGGCGGACACGAGCCGGTCATAGCGCAGCTCACCGTTCTCAATCCCCATGCGGTCAGGCTGGAAGAGGTAGACGCTGCCTGAGCGGACGCGGTCCTCCAGCTCCTGCATGGTGGCGTTGTAGCGGGCGGGGCGGGCGATAATCGCGTCGGCCACCAGGGGCTGACGACGGAACGCCTGACGGTACAGGAGTGAACGCACCTCCTCCTTGTGGTACCCGGGCGGCCTCGTGGTGACCACGAGCATGCGCTCAAAACCGTCAGCCTGCGCCGCGTCAGTGGCGAACCCCCCGGTGGGCCCCAGGGCGCCGTCGTAGTACCGGGCACCGTCAATGGTCACCGGGGGCATGAGCAGCGGCATGGACGCCGAGGCCTGGGCGCGCGGCAGCAGCTTCTCCAGGGTGTCCAGATCCGACTTGCCCCAGTAGACCTCCTGGCCGGTGTCACCGCAGAAGGCCCCAATGCGGACCTGGGCGGGCGAGGCGGCAAAGACCTCGATATTGAGGGGGAAGGGCTGACCGGGGTCGGTGGTCTCCTTGTAGAGGTGGTCGGAGTTGAAGTAGCCCCGCCCCTGCACAAAGCTCCCCCAGCCGCCTGCCTTCGGGTCCAGCGGCATGGACAGGAAGGCCTCACGGGCACGCCACCTGTCCCGGGCGACGAAGTTGACGGTGTGGGTGCCACCAGCACTGATACCGCCGACCCACCCGAAGTCCAGGCCCTCCTCCAGCAGGAGCCGCACCAGGGCCGCGGTGTAGGTGGCGCGCATGCCGCCTCCCTCGAAGACGAGGGCGACGTCGTCAAAACGCCGCGTCACCGGCGCCGGGACGTGACCAGGGTGCCCGTAGGGGAAGGGGCCGGTGGCGGGCAGGGCCGTCACGGCCGCGTCGGCGGGAGGCGGAGGAGGCAGGATGGGCTCGACGTCGGGGACTGCGTCACTGGTCATGCCACGCACCCTAACGCGCTACCCCTGCATGACGGGGAGTGCGCTTCACTGTACGGGAAACTTGCGCCCGGCTCGCCGCCGCCGACTAGCCCGCGGGCCACCCCGCCATGCCGACTAGCCCGGCCCGCCCGCCGACCGGCCCAGCCTGCCGGTCGGGCCCTGGCGCTCACTGGCGGTGAAAGGCCCTCGTCCTCCCCTACCCTCACCGCGCCCTGCGGCGTAGCGTGCCGGACATGGTCACCCCACGTCTTCTTGAGTCCCTTCCCCTGCGCGAGCGCATCGCCCGTAACCGCCTGTGGCTGCCGCCCATGTGCACCTACAGCGCCGCCGAGGACGGCGTGGTCACGCCCTGGCACGTCGTCCACTACGGTGCCCGCGCCGCTGGCGGCTTCGGGACGGTGGTTGTGGAGGCGACGGCGGTGAGCCCGCGGGGACGGCTCTCCCCGCGGGACCTGGGCCTGTGGGAGGACGCGCAGGTCGCGGGGCATTCCCGCCTGGTCGAGGCGATCCACGCCAGCGGCTCCCTGGCCGGGGTCCAGCTGGGGCACGGGGGCCGCAAGGCCGGTACTCCCCCGTGGCGCCCGGACGCCGTCGGGGCCCGTCAGGGTACTCTGGCTGGCTGGGACCTGGTGGCGCCCAGCGCCCTGGCCTACCCCGGCCACGCCACCCCGCGCGAGCTCGACCTCACCGAGGTGCGGGCCCTGGTGGAGTCCTTCGCCCAGGCTGCCGGCCGGGCCGTGGCGGCCGGTTACGACCTGGTCGAGCTCCACGGCGCCCACGGCTACCTTCTCCACGAGTTCCTCTCACCCCTGTCCAACCACCGTACGGACGCCTACGGTGGGACCACGGCCGGGCGCCGGCGCCTGGTCCTGGAGGTGGTGGAGGCCGTGCGCGAGGCGGTCGGGGACGCCGTGCTGGGTATCCGCCTGTCCGCCACCGACTGGACCGCGGGCGGGCTCACCGGGGAGCAGACCGCCGAGCTGGCGCCGCTGCTGGTGGAGGCCGGTGCTGACGTCCTCCACGTCTCCACGGGCGGCAACGTGCCCGCAAAGGTCCCGGTGGCCCCGGGCTACCAGGTCCCCTTCGCCGCCCGGGTGCGCGATGCCGTCGCCGCCACCGCGACGCCGGTGGTGACGGTCGGGGTCATTAGGAGCGCCACCCAGGCCGAGCAGATCCTGGTCACTGGGCAGGCCGACGCCGTGGCGGTGGGGCGCCCCGCGCTCCTGGACCCGAGCCTGCCCCTGCGCTGGGCCCGCGACCTCGGGACGGAGGGCTGGCAGGCCCAGGGGGTGCCGGTCCCCTACTGGCGCGGGGTCTGGGCGTCGTAGGCGATCAGCAGGCCGCCAGCGCTGGCCGGACCGGCACGGGATCTGGGCTCCAGGTCAGCTCCGTCAGCTCCGTGCAGGTGCGCTGGCCGGACCGGCGCGGGGTCTGGGCGTAGGCGCCCCGGCGCCCCGCACCTGGGTTCTGGCCAGCAGCCACTCCCCTACCGGCACAGGGCCTGGTGAGGCGGGGCACGTGCGGCACCTAGTCACCCAGCCGGTTCCCTGCTGGTGTGGGGTCTAGCTCATCTGGGCGCCGTCGAGGTCGCGGAGGCGCGCCAATCCCCTACCAGCACGGGATCTGGGCGTAGGTGCGCCGACACCCCGCACCTGTCGTCCGGCCCCGGCACGCTCACCTCGACTCCATCCAGGAGACCAGCGTCCTCCCAGCCAGGTGCCAGCGCACGTCATCTTCCTGGCCAGGCACTGGCGCACCTTGTGCAGACCAGGCTGTCCTCCCGGCCAGACGCCAGCGCACCTTGTACGGCCTCAGGCACCGAGCCAGTAGGCGGCCAGGGCGCGCGACATCCACATCCCGTCCCAGATCCCGCACATCTCCCGCTGGGAGTGCATGGACAGCAGGGGGACGCCGACGTCCACCGTGGTGACCCCCAGACGGGTGGCCGTGAGCGGGCCGATCGTGGTGCCGCACGGCACGGCGTTGTTGGAGACGAAGTCCTGGCTGGGGACCTGCGCGGCGGCGCAGGCGCGCGCCCAGAGGGCCTGGCCGGGCGCGTCGGTGGCGTAGCGCTGGCGCGCGTTGATCTTCAGCAGCGGGCCGTGGTTGACCAGGGGGCGGACGGCTGGGTCGTGGAGCCCGGCGTAGTTGGGGTGGACGGAGTGCCCGGCGTCGGCCGAGACGCAGCTGGAGCGGGCCAGGAGCGCGGCATAGGCGTCCCCCGTGTACCCCATGGCCGCGCCCAGGCGCTCCAGGAGGGTGGCCAGGAAGGGGCCGGCCGCGCCGGAGCGGGTCTCGCTGCCCACCTCCTCGTGGTCGAACGCCACCAGGACGACGGCGTCGCGCGGGCTGACAGGCAGGACGGCACCCGGGCGGGCGGTCCCGCCACCGGCTGCCAGCACCCCGCCACTGGCCGGCGCCCCGTCCCGGGCAGCCCCAGCTGGCGCCCCGGCCAGGGTCTCCAGGGCCACCAGGGCGGCGTGCACGGAGGAGAGGTTGTCCAGGCGAGCCGAGGCCAGGAACTCGCCCCGGCGACCGAAGCGCGCGGGGGCCTCGGTGGGGTAGGTCAGGACGTCGTGCCCGGCCAGGTCGGCGAGGTCGATCCCGGCGACCTCGCACAGGTACCGCTCGACCGCGTCAGGGCCGAGCTCGGCACCCTCGTCCTGGGCCAGGGACCACAGGGGCAGCAGGTGGGCCTGCCGGTCCAGGCGCAGGGCGTCGTGGACGGAGTGGTCCAAGTGCGGGGCAACCTGGGCCACGCGGGCGAGGGGGCCGGTACGCACCAGGTGGGTAGCACCGTCGCGCGTGGTCAGGCGCCCGGCCAGGCCGAGCTCACGGTCCAGGAAGGAGTTCTCCAGGGGGCCGCCGTAGACCTCGGCGTTGACCAGCTGCCAGCCGGCGCGGTTGAGCGCCGCCCGCGGCTTGAGCTTGAGGGCCGGGGAGTCGGTGTGGGCGCCGACAATGCGGAAGGCGACGTCGGTGGCGCCGGCACCCGGGACCTGTGCGGGCGTGCCAGCGGGGACGCTGCTGGTGGGCGCAGCACCGGCGGGTACAGTACCGTCGGCGGGCGCGCTGCCAGCAGGGACGCCCTGGGTAGGCGGTGTGCCAGCCGGAGTGGCGGAGGTGCCCTGGGCGGCAGCGGCCTGGGTGGGAGCCTCCGGCAGGATCCAGGCGGCGACGGCGCCGTCGCGCACGACGTAGCCGCGACGGGGCAGCCCGCTCCCCCAGGGCCTGGTCTCGCTGACGGCGGTCAGGCCGACGGCCTCCAGGCGGGCGGCGACCTCGGCGGCGGCGTGGTAGGAGGAGGGGGAGGCGGTCACGAAGGCCGCCAGGGAGTCGGTGTAGGTGTCCGGGCTGGTCAGGGCTGGCACCGTCAGGGCGGGGGCGAGGGTGGTCTCAGACATGGGTGCAGTCTTCCACACGACCAGTTGCGCCTACCGTCAGGAACGTACCTTAGCCATGCGGGACGTACCTTAGTTATCAAGGACGTACCTTAGACTGCTTCTAAGGTACGTCACAGACGGCTAAGGTACGTTTCCGTCGGCTAAGGTACGTCCCGCATAAGACAAGTGCGCTCACCTAATCCTGTGAAGCCTCCGCTCCCCGCCGCACCCAGGGCCCTGCCCTCCTCCCTGAGGACTAGATCGATCTCCTCCCCGGGAAGGTTGTCGTTCGGACCTCAATCTATAAGACTCTGTGTTCAGACACAGCCCGGCCACGTACGGGAGCCACGGCACCTGCCTCAGAGAGGAGATCAGATGAGCCAGACCATGATCTGCCTGGTCAAGCCCGCCTCCCCGCCTACGAAGATCCTGATGCCTGATAACACCCCCGACGCCTCGCGCAGCCGCAGCCGGGCCCCGGAAGCCTTCCTGGGACTCATGACCGTCCTCCACCGCCTCGTCCCCGCGCCGCTGCGCCCCCGGGTGCCCCTGACCTTCATCGGCTACGTCCTCATTAACGGCAGCGCCTTCGTGCTCGACATCGTCTGCCTGTCGGTCTTCTACAACCACTTTCACTGGGTGTACCAGGTGGCGGTGACCATGGGCTACGTGGTAGCGGGGGTCTACTCCCTCCTGCTCAACCGCTGGCTGAACTTCCAGGTCTCGGGGCACCTGGCGCTCCAGGGCTCACGCTACGCGGTCGGGCTGGTCAGCCAGTACGTCATCTTTATCCTGGGCCTGTCCAGCGTCCTGCACCTGGCGGGAGTCAACGCTGAGCTCGCCCGGGTCGTCTCGGCCTGCTGCGAGGGGATCTACCTCTACGTCCTCATGCGCCTGTGGGTCTTCAAGGGCGCGCCGGAGCCCGCGTCCCAGCCCGCCACCTGCTGAGACCAGCGGGCCGGTCACCGGGGCCGGGTCCTGGCGCGTCCGGGCGACGCGGACGGCCACAGGCCCAGGACCGGTCACCAGAGTCGGGGCCGGGTCCGCCCCCGCACCGCCGGGCTCACCACAGGGCGCGCGTGGTCTCCGTCGGGCCGTCAAGCTCGGTAAAGCCCGCGTCCACCACCGACACGGGGCGCCTGCCCGAGGCCGCCTCCCAGGAGGCCCGGTCGGGGAAGGTCACGCGCAGGCGGTAGCCGTCGCGAGCCCAGGCCTGGCGCAGACGGTCCGGCAGGTCGGGGCTCTGCCAGGCCAGTTGGGCGGCGTGGGCGACCTGGGCGCACAGCTTTCCGGAGGTCATCTCGTGCAGAGGCGTGACCTCGACGGTGACGAGCGCGTCCGTGCTCGCCGACTCCGCCCCCAGAGTGATGTAGCGGGCAATGACGTCCTCCTGCGAGTCGGCGTCACCGCGGGCGACGCCACGGGGGCGGCCTCCTGGAGCACCCGGGGGCTGCGTCCCCGGGCCGTGAAGGCGTCCGACGGCGTCGGCCCGCTCCTGCGCGACCGCCTGCTCGACGACGGCCTTCACGGCGGCCGGGGCAGACGGGAGCTCCTGACCGTGGGGGAAGTGCGTGCCCTCCACCTGCGTTTTAGCGATCTCGGGCGGCAGCGGGCGGACCGGGCCGGGGACGATCGCGCGGGCGGCCGCCTGCCCCCAGCCGCGCGGACCGTCCTGGGCCACGGTGACACCCGCCAGGCGCTGCACCTCCTCCCAGCGCCTGCCGCGGGCACGTCGCACGAGCTTGCGGATGCGCC
>ERZ772921.2159-NODE-2159-length-10846-cov-3.336669_pt1 | contig 10846 bp, 10 predicted proteins | sample MGYA00512117_ERZ772921 | MGnify/ENA primary metagenome ERZ772921 (study PRJEB29015, sample SAMEA2737944) | human oral metagenome | biome: human oral; feature: human-associated habitat; material: dental | place: China | collected 2150 ... | reverse complement strand
TTACCTGTAACGATTGGTGAAGGAGCCGGATGCCCCGCGTCAACAACCACATCCCCACCGGTTACATCGGCAGCGTATGCGTACTGAAAATCTGAAAGGAGCCCCCCTCCCCCTGCAGACAAAGCGAGCGCTACGAAAAGCGACAGCTGTCGTTTGCTGTTCCATTCCTTTAACATGGTAATTCCTCCTTGTGATTATATTCTCCCCATAACCTTAGTAGTTCTATTGTCCCAAATATACTATCTCTCTCATCTGTTGTCAATCCCATTTTAGGAATACAAATCTCTGTCGCACAAAAAAGCCGCCCGATCACGAGCGGCTTATCATCTTCGATTACATATCGATCACTGCGAAACCTCGACCCCATGCTCCTCTGCCATCTTCCGAATAACTGCCTCCGGCAGCTCTGCCATCTGCGCCACCGTCGCAATCGGAGTTCCGGCACGAAGCATGTTCATGGCGATATGCGCAATCCCCAACTGCCGTCCCTCAGCACGTCCCTCACGCCGCCCCTGGGCGATTCCCTGCGCAATCCCTTCCTGGGTGGCGCCCTCCAGTCCGGAGCGGTAATCCATCAGTGCCATCTGTCGGTTGACATAGCGCAGATACACGTCCGGATCGCTCATAAATATCTTTTCTGCTTCCATCGCATCTCTGATTGCAGGTTCACGCATCGCCAGTTCCTCCTTTTCCTCGTTGCTCAGTCTGTTTGCAAAGTACGCAAGCCACCGCTCCATCTTCGATGATTCGCGAATTGTTTTGTGTGGAGCTTTTATGTATTTTGGAATTTCGATAAAGTGCAGCTCCATATCATTGTTCAGCCGATCCCCGGTCTCGATGTTGTAGATGCTGTACATCGCAACGGGTTCTGTCTGTGGCAGAAGCTCGAACGCGAGCAGGTTAATTGTGATTGCAGGACGCAGAAGGCTGTACCCCTCTCCCCGCATCAGGGAAAGCAAGTACAGCCGCGCCCAATAAAAGAGCGTGCGCCGCTGCATATTGCGGTAGTTGATGACCTGTACCTCCACGTCAACGAGTTCCCCCGTATCAAGCGCACAGACAATATCCAGACGCGACAGTTTCCCCTCATCACTGTCGGGAAGCATCTCTGTCTGACGAAATGTGATATCTTTGATTGTATGCGCAAGCGATTTGTGCAATACCGCATTGAGAAAATCGATCGTGATCTGTTTACGCTCTTCCTTGCCGAAAATGAACTTGAACGCAACATCGTTCATCGGATTGAATATTATCTCTTCGCTCATTGCAATCACCTCCATATTTCTATTATAAAAAAACGACATATTTTGGTCAAATAAAAAAGGTACTACGCGAAGTTTTCACTTCGTACAGTACCTTTATCCCCCTTCCACCGCCTGCGCGGTCCCCCTCGCGTGCGGGGGGCTTGGGAAGATGATATCTGCTCTTGTCACATATCTATGCGTTTCGCAGGGATTTCCAACGGTCGTGCAGCCAGAACCACTCCTCCGGATATTTTCGGATCCATGCCTCGATGCGCATATTGACCGTCTGCGTCACACGCTGCACGTCCGCCGCGCGGTCGTCGGTCTTTTCGACCATGATACCCGGTTCGACAGTGAGGATGTGATGTCCATTCTCCCCGCGGTGAATAAATACGGGGTAGATCGGCACACAACAGCGGCGCGCAATCGCCGCAGCTCCCGTAAACGCGTTTGTCCGCTGACCGAAGAAGTCGATGATGACACCGTCGCGCAGCGACGGATCCTGATCGCTGAGGAGTCCGATGATCCACCCCGTATCGATCATGCGGAACATTTCGCGTACACCCGTCTGATAGGTAACGTGCATCCCGACGAGCGCACGGTACTCGTTGATAAAGCGATCCATCCCCGCCGCGCTCTGCTTCTTCGCTACAGCGACAATGGGGAGTCCCGCACAGGCAAATGCGCCGCCCATGAGTTCCCAGTTGCCGCTGTGCGAGGTGGCAAAGATCGCCCCCCTGCCCGCAGCGACCGCCAGGCGCACTTCATCAATTGCTCCTGTGATCGTGACGTAATCATCCATACCCCCCTTCATGACGGGGAAGCGGAGGACCTCCATCAGCATGGGACCGAAGCGCAGTGTGCTCGCACGCGCAATGCGTTCCGCCTCTGCCGCCGAAACAGCAAGGCAGCGCATGACCTGCTCACGCGCCAGTGTCTTGCGCTTTTTCGGCACAAAGATCCAAGCGAGCCGTGCCAGCCCCTGACCAAGCATCATCGCGGCACCATGCGGCAGAAGACAGATCAGACGGCTGAGAATTTTTACAGCATGGTAAGAGATCATCTCAGTCTTTCCCACGCAGCCCCTCGATTTCCTTTTCGAGGGTCTTTATTTTTTTCACCATCTCAGGCAGTCGGCGGATTGCCGCCTGCACACGCAGCCATTCGGCGTGGGGCTGCACGGGGAACCCTGCGCAGAAGACACCCTCGGGCATATCGCCGATGATGCCGGAGCGCGCGGCGTAGACGGAGTTCGCACCGATATTGATGTGTCCGACCGTTCCGACCTGCCCGCCGAATGTAACGTTATGCCCGACCTTCGTTGAGCCGGAGATGCCCGTCTGGGCGACGATCAGACAGTTCGCACCGATGTTGCAGTTGTGTCCGATGTGCACGAGGTTATCAATCTTCGTGCCCTTGCCGATGACGGTCATACCGAGGGTCGCACGATCGATGCCGACGTGCGCTCCGATCTCACGGAGATGGACAAGGCACGCGAGATCCGTCTGCTGCAGTCACGCGGTGCCATCGTCGCCATGGTGGGCGACCCGATCGCCGATCAGGCCGCTCTGCGCACGGCGGACATCGGCATCGGATGCCCGTCCACCCTCGTAAAGCCGCCCGCCGAAGCAGCGGCGGAGGAAACGGAGACAGATCCTCTGCGTGCCGAGCTGCTAAAGGGGCCGGACGGCACAGCGGCCGCCGCCGAGGTGGTCGAGCCGCTCATCCCCCCCGAGGACGCTGCCTACTTTGAGGCACAGACACGGCGCAATCAGGGCAAGATCGAGAACTATGTCCCCGACATCGCACTGGACAGCGTCGGACTGCCGCGTCTCGTCACCCTGCTCGACGCAGGCGAAGCGGCACGCGTACGCGCTCGCCAGAATACGTGGCTCACCGCACTTTTCATCGCGCTCTGCACACCGACGGCGGCAGGAGTCCTGCCGCTGTTCGATGACCCGCTTCCCTATCCGTGGGTTGCCGGTGCACTCGCGGCGGTGGTCGGCGTACAGGCAGTCAATGCCCTACGAAAATAATTACGACTAATTCCTAGATAGTTTATTTTATCAATCTAACTTGTATTTCATATAAGCCTATGATATAATGCAGGGAATCGAGGGGCTTTTGTCACACGCCGTGGACAAAAGCCGTTGCTGTTATTATCATAGGTATTATTTTTAGGAGGGATTTGGACATGGAAGCAGTGATGCTGTCGCGATGGCAGTTTGCAATCACTACCATCTATCACTTTCTCTTCGTCCCTGTCACACTCGGTATGGCGATCTTTGTCGCCCTGCTTGAGACGTGCTACGTCAGGACGAAACGGCCGGAGTGGAAGAAGACCTGCCGAAAACTGCTGAACTTCTTCGGTACGCTCTTTCTCATCAACTTCGCGATGGGTGTCGTCACAGGTCTGGTGCAGGAGTTCCAGTTCGGCATGAACTGGTCGGAGTATTCGCGCTTCATGGGCGACATCTTCGGCGCACCGCTCGCACTCGAGGCTCTCACGGCGTTCTTCCTCGAGTCCACCTTCCTCGGCATCTGGATGTTCGGCTGGGACAAGCTCTCGGAGAAGGCACACTGCGCCTGCATCTGGCTGGTCGCACTCGGCAGTAACCTGTCTGCCTTCTGGATTCTCGTCGCGAACTCCTTCATGCAGCATCCCGTCGGCTACGTGCTCGCCAACGGGCGCGCCGAGATGGCGAGCTTCGCGGAGCTCGTAACGAACCATTACATCCTCGGCGAGCAGTCCCACACGCTCTTTGCGGGCATCACGACCGCCGGCTTTGTCGTCATGGCGGTCTCCGCATGGAAGCTGATGCACGACACGGAGTCGCGCTACGCGTTCACGCAGGCGATCAAGGCGGGTGCCATCTACACGCTCGTCGGCGTAGTCGGCGTCATTGCGAGCGGACATTTCCACACGCAGTACCTCGCACAGGCAAACCCGATGAAACTCGCCTCCATGGAGGCCCTCTGGGAGACGGAGGATCCTGCACCGTTTGCCGTTCTCGCCTACCCCAATATGGAAAAGGGGCAGAACGACTTCGAGATCACTATCCCCTATATGTTCACGATCATGGTGCATGATGGCCCCTCGGGTGAGGTGCGCGGCATCAACGATCTCCAGAAAGAGGCTGTGCAGAAGTACGGCGAGGGCGACTACCGTCCGCACGTCACGATGCTCTTCTACTCGTTCCGCGCAATGGTCGGCTCCGGCTTCTTCATGGTGCTCGTCTCGCTCGTCGTGCTCTACCTAACGAAGAAGGAACAGATTCTTTCGGCAAAGAAACTGCTCTACGCCCTACCGTGGCTGGTCGTCATTCCGTTTATCGCCAATTCCTGCGGCTGGATCGTCGCAGAGATGGGGCGTCAGCCGTGGATCGTGGTTGGACTGCAGAAGACGGCTGATGCGGTCTCACCGAATCTGACCGCTGGGGAGATCTGGTTCACGATGATCGGCTTCACGGTGCTCTACCTGCTGCTGCTCATCACTGCGCTCTATCTCGCCTTCCGCTTCATCCGCCGCACGAAGATCACTCCTGCCATCGAAGGAGGGAAGTAAGAATGGACTACAATATTCTTTGGTTCGTGCTGATCGTCGTCCTCTTCACGGGATTCTTCTTCCTCGAGGGTTTTGACTATGGCGTCGGCACGCTCCTCACACTCATCTCCGACAAGGAGAGCGACCGCTCTCAGCTCATCCGCAGCATAGGCCCTGTCTGGGACGGCAACGAGGTCTGGATGATTACGGCGGGCGGTGCCACGTTTGCGGCTTTCCCGCATGTCTATGCGACGATGTTCAGCACCTTCTACATTGCGCTCTTCCTCATGCTCGCCGCCCTCATCCTGCGCGGCGTCGCCTTTGAGTTTCGCCATCATCGCGAGGATGAAGTATGGCAGCGCCGCTGGTCGTACGCACTTGCCTTCGGCAGCATCGTCCCCGCATTCCTCTGGGGCGTTGCGGTCACGAATCTGATCGCAGGGCTTCCCATCGGTGCGGACAAGGTCTATCAGGGCGGATTCTTTGATCTCCTGACGCCCTACACGATCGTCGGCGGCATCACGTTCGTTCTCGTCTTCGCGTTCCACGGCGCAGCATTCTTGCAGCTGCGCCTGACCAGCACCTATCTGCTCGACCGCGCTCGCACGCTCGGTCTGAAGTTTGGCGTCGCTGCGGCGGTCTTCTATGTGATCTGCATGATCCTCACCTACGTTGAGACCGACCTCTACCAGAGCACCGTCGCCACGGCGGCTCTCTTCCTCTCGGCGCTCTCTTTCGTGCTCGGCATCGGTGCTCTCTACAAGCGCGCCCATAAGGGTGCGTTCATCCTCGGCGCCCTCGCCATCGTCGGCACGACGGTCGGCTTCTTCGCCGGACTGTTCCCGCGTCTCATGGTCTCGAGCCTGAACTCCGGCTACAGTCTGACGATCTACAATGCGTCCTCGACGGAGTACACACTCTCCATCATGACCATTGCTGCCGGCATTCTTGTCCCCGTTGTCCTCTGCTATCAGATCTGGACGTACTACATCTTCCGCAAGCGCGTTTCTCCGAACGATTCGGGACATCAGGCATATTAAAGGAAACAATGAAAAAAAGAAAGTCCATCCTGTTTCAAATGCTGCATTCGCAGCGGCGCAGCCTCTCCATCCGCGTTGCGGTCGAACTCCTGCATGGAGGGCTGACCATCCTCGCGGCATGGAATACGGCCGCCATTGTGAACACTGTATTTCTTGGGCACGGCGGACTTGCCGAAACAGCATCAGAGCTTCTGATGCTGTTTTTGTGCATTTTCGCCATGGCGCTCCTGCGCCTGCCAAAGAGCCGCATCGAGGCACAACTCTCCGATGATCTGCGGCTCTACTGCCGGCGTGCCCTCCACAGAGAGCTGCTTGCACATGGACAGAACGGTGCGGGTGTACTGACGCTTACGCTTGAGCGCGTCGATGCGCTCGACCCTTGGTTTCGCACTCTCCTGCCCACCATGATCGCAGGTGTCGTCATCATCCCGCTCGTCCTGCTCGTGACGGCTGTCGTCGATCCGCTGTCGGCGCTGCTCTTTCTGGTCACCCTGCCGATCGCGCCATTTCTCCTCTACCTCATCGGCAAGGCGACGCGCCGTGCCAGTGAGCGTCAATGGGATGAGATGCGTACGCTGACGGACGGATTCGGTGATCTGGTGCGCGCGGCGGCGACGCTTAAAATCTTTCGCCGCGTCGATGCGGAGGGACATCATCTCGCGCAGATGAGCCATGCGTTCTCCGAGGCCTCGCTTGCCGTACTGCGGCTCGCCTTTGTCTCCTCCTTTGCACTGGAACTGATTACCACCCTGTCGATTGCCCTCATCGCGGTCTCCATCGGCCTGCGTCTCATGGACGGCGGCATGACCTTTCACGCGGCATTCTTCGTGCTCATCCTTGCGCCGCAGTTCTATCAGCCGCTGCGCGAGGGCGGCATCGCATTCCATGCAGCGATGGATGCAAAGACGGCAGAGGCAGCGCTCGCCCCCTATCTGGAGCTCCCCTCCCCCACAGACGGCACACGCAGTCAGATTCTCTCGCCGCCCGCCGTACGTACGGAAAACCTGTCCTATCGCTACCCACGGACCGAGGAGACTGTTCTCTCAGATCTGAACCTCGTATTCCCTTCGGGGAAATCCACTGTACTTGCGGGAGCAAGCGGCATTGGCAAATCGACGCTGCTCCTCCTGCTCGCAGGTCAGATTGTACCGTCAGAGGGCAAAATCGTACTTTCGGACGGCGCAGGGGAGGGAAATTCATTCGACCTGGCGCAGCTCTCCGAGAAAACGCGCACGCATCTCATCACATATGTCCCGCAGGAGCCGCATATCTTTACGGCAACGCTCGCGGAGAACGTCAGTCTCTGGCTGGAGGATGCCACGGACGAATCCGTCTCTGCGGCACTTGAGGCTGCTGCTCTCGGCGACTTTCTGCACGCACTGCCCGAGGGGCTTCGAACACCGCTCGGAGCGGGTGGACATCCGCTCTCTGCAGGGGAGCGTCACCGTCTCGGGCTTGCGCGTGCCTTCTTCCAGAACCGTCCGATTGTATTGCTTGATGAGATTACGGCAGGACTTGACGGGGATACCGAAGTCCTTGTCATTGACGCACTCACGCGCTTCGCGCATCATCGCACGTTGATTCTGACATCGCACCGCCCCGCCCTCATCGCATGGGCGGATCGAGTCATCACATTGGGAGGTGGAGACGTATGACGGCAGCACTCTTTCGCCTGCTTGCAGTTGCGGCTCCAAGCAAGGCACTGCCTGCACTGCTTGCGGGGGTACTTGCGGCGGGTGCGGGCATCGCCCTCATCGGTACGGCTGCGTGGATCATCGCAAGCGCGGCACTGCAGCCGCCTCTCTCTGCGCTTGCGCTTGCAATTACGATGGTGCGCGCCTGCGGAATCGGACGCGCCGTCTTCCGCTACCTCGACCGTCTGCTCTCTCATCGCCTTGCATTTGCCTGCTATGAGGATTTCCAGCAGGCAACCTACCGCCGCTCCGCTGCGGTGATTCCTCTGCGGGAAGGCAACGTTCGCGAGGGGGAGTTTCTGCACGATCTCCTGACAGGCTGCGAAACACTGCGTGACTTCTACCTGCGCACCGTTCCGCAGCCGCTCATTGCCGGCATCCTCACCGCAGCAATCTGTGCTGCGCTGCTCCCGCTCAGTTCACTTGGCGTACTGCTCATTGTCCTTCTCTATCTCCTCCATCTCACCCTGCCCCATCTGCTCCACCGCAGCGATCTGCGCATGGAGAGTACCGTCTATCGCAGTGTCCTCCTCGACCGTCTCGACGGACGTACGGAGCTCGCGGCGGCGGGTACACTCACACGAACGCAGGGACAGCTTGACTGCGCAGCAGAGGATTTTCAGCAAAAACAGAATGAAAAACGCACGAAACGCGAGCGGCTGTTCACGCTCCTCGATGTCCTGCGTGTCACGGTCTGGATTCTCCTGATTGTTCTGCTTACGCCGTGCGTCGCGGACGGGACATTGACGGGTGTGCAGTACGCCGTCTGGGTACTCGTCCTCGAAGCCGTGCTCAGTGAGTACCGCCCTCTGCCCACCGCAAGCCTCGGCGCAGTCGAATCGGTGCGGGCGGCGGAGACAATCCTGCCCGTACGGCAAGCCGCTCCCGCAGAAAATGCGTCTGCGGCTCCCCCACCCGTTGAAACGTCTCCCCCTCTGATTGCGGCGAAGAACATTACATTTGGCTACCATCCCTCCGTTCCCATCGTGCGCGAACTCTCCTTTACGATTCGACGCGGGGAGCACACAGCAATCATCGGTGAGAGCGGCGCAGGCAAGACCACGCTCGCAAGCCTCCTCCTGCGCCTCTGGGAGCCCGACAGTGGTACAATCTCATATGGAGGAGTACCGCATACCGCCCTTTCTGCCGACGCATCACGCGCTCTCTTTGGAGCTTCCCTGCAGGGGAGCTATCTCTTCAGCACATCGACGCGCGACAATTTTCTGCGTCTGCATGAGAATATGGATGAGCAGCGGATGTGGAATGCACTGGAGACGGCGCAGCTTGCCGATGTGGTACGGGCACTTCCTGCGGGGCTGGACGAGCCTCTGGGAGCGAATGCCGCACGGCTCTCGGGCGGACAGCGCAGCCGCCTTCTCACGGCGCTCGCTCTTGCCTCCGATGCCCCGCTGCTCCTCCTCGATGAACCCACAGCAGGACTGGATGCGGAACGTGGTGCTCGCCTGATTGAGGGCGTGCTCGCAGCCCTCGATGTACGCGGCGGTACGCTCATCGTCATCACGCACGACCTTCCCCTTTTAGACCGTATGAAACAGGTGATAGAACTATGACACAGGAACGCTTTCACGAACTCATCCACGTTGTTTTGGATCGCCTCGGAGCGGCAGCCCCGCCGCACGAGCTCTTTGCAGGCGGTGTGGAGGACTGGCACGCACGCGCACGCCTTGCCCACTTCCTCGCACAGACCGAAGAATACCATGCCGAAGCCTTGGAGCTCTTTCTGAGCGTCGTCGACGCAGAGCCGAACGAGGAGCTTGCACAGGATGTCGAGGAAAAAGTCTATGCTATGCAGGGGCTAAGTGCCCTCGAAGCGGCGGACAAGGCGACCCAGGAAGCTGCGCTTGAGCACATCAACCTGGCGATCGAATGTGCCGAATCCACGGATTTCCTCTACAAGTACATCCTGCGCGGCGAGCTCTGGGCGGATCGCTGGAATCTCATGCACAAGCTGCGCATGACCGAGGAAGCGGAGGCGGAGGCAGATGAGCGCATTGCCGCCTTTGACGGCCTTGCGGAGGCGGTGCCGCACAACTCGTATCTTTACTACGGCTATCGCTTCAAGGCACATCTCGCCGCCGAGCGCGGCGTCGTTCTCATCGCAAAGGACTATATGCACATGGCAATTCACGCGATGGAGATCCCGCCCGCCTACGAACAAGGGCTTGCGGATGCCTTTGCCGCAACACATGAAAATGCCCCGTGGATTCTGCGCGAGATCGACCGCGCGACACCGAATCCAGAGGGACTGCACTGGGATATATAGAAGCCGCTGATAACTTCAGCCCAATCTGACGGACTTCATTTTATCAGCGATTCCTTTGTTTTGTCCGAGATTTCTATACTTTCTTTTGGATCTGCTGCATAAATGATGCGGCAGATCTATTTTTATAGAAATTTTTTCAAAATTTTTTGTGAAACCTGTTATTTATGACAGTACGTTTTTTCTTTGCCTGTGATAAAATATAGGGGAACTTTCTGGAGAATATCCAAAAGGGATATTGGGTTGGTTTTGGTTTTTTCTCAGGAAAAGGAGGAACGACGATGAACACCTATATGTCAACGATGAGCAAGCTCTTGCTCGCCCTCTGTTTCGCACTCTTTACGAGTATCACTCTCATGGGTTGCGGCGGGAACGATCCGAATGTTGATGTCCAGGCACTCGCGGAGGGAATCGGTCACGGTGATGCCGCCGCGATGAAGGATTTCAAACTGACAGGCGACGGTGCCAAGCCCATCAATGAAGTCTTCATCAAAGAGCTCGGAAAGAGTCTCAGCGCAACGCCGGAAGGGATAGACAGTGCCCAGAAGATCATGGGTGACAAACTCAAAGAACTGAAGATCAAGACGGAGGTCGTATCCAAGAGCGATAATTCCGCGAAGGTCAAGATCACGACCGACTACATCGAATTCGCTTCCGTCATGATGGGTTCCATGCAAAAGATGGAAAAAGAGATTGAGAAGATGGATCCAAACGATATGTCCGCTCTTGACAAGTTCGGTGATATCTACCTGAAGCTGTTCTCCGACGATATGAAGAATGCCAAGGTCGCGGGACAGCAGTCCTTCGAGATCGATGTCAAAAAGGACAAGGACACGGGCAAGTGGATGCCCGCCGATGTTGGCCAGTTCCAGGAGGAGCTTGCACGCTATATGCTCTTCAAGGGCGGCGACGACTCCATCATGGATGAGATGAAATAACGAACATTCCGTTACACAAATCGCTAACAAAAGTCAAACAATAAAATTAAGGAAGCACTGATAAATTCAGCCGCGCCATCTTAGCGCATCTTTTTCGCCCGCACT
>ERZ772921.2158-NODE-2158-length-10846-cov-15.749606_pt1 | contig 10846 bp, 11 predicted proteins | sample MGYA00512117_ERZ772921 | MGnify/ENA primary metagenome ERZ772921 (study PRJEB29015, sample SAMEA2737944) | human oral metagenome | biome: human oral; feature: human-associated habitat; material: dental | place: China | collected 2150 ... | reverse complement strand
GCCCGCCGACGGCGGCCCCCGTCCGTCGTCCCGGCCCGTCCCGCCCGCCGACGGCGGCGCCGACCGCCCGTCCCAGACCGACCCGAGGAGATCCCATGAGTGAGAACACCGCTCCGCCGCCCGCCGCGGCCAACCCCATGGCCGCTCAGCACGAGCCCGCCCCGGCCGCCGACCTCGACGTGGCCGCCGTCGAGGAGGCCCTGCGCGACGTCATCGACCCCGAGCTGGGCATTAACGTCGTCGACCTGGGCCTGCTCTACGGCGTGGCCATCGAGCCCGACGGCACGATTGTGCTGGACATGACGCTGACGACGGCCGCCTGCCCGCTGACCGACCTCATCGAGGAGCAGGCCCAGCAGGCCCTGGCCCTCATCGCCGACCGGGTCCGCATCCAGTGGGTGTGGCTGCCCCCGTGGGGGCCGGACAAGATCACCCCCGAGGGCCGCGAGCAGCTGCGGGCGCTGGGCTTCAACGTCTGAGCGCGCGGCCCGGCCCGTCCGGCGGGCGCGGGCCGGATGCCGACGGCCCGGCCCGTCCGGCCGTATCCAATGGCGCCCGGCGGCCTCCGACGGCGCCCGGCTCCGGGCGGCACGACGGCGGGCCGGCATTGGCGCGCCGTCGGCGGTCTTTGCTAGGGTTCCGCTGTGCAACCGGCGAGTATCTGCTCCGTGGGTTTCAGGCTCAGCGGGGCTCAGTGCGACACCCTGGACGATCTGGAGGCCGTTGAGCGGGCCCTGCGCCGGGTCGCCGACGCCGCGGCGCTCACGCCGGTGGCCTCCGTCCACCACCGCTTCCAGCCCCAGGGCATCAGCGCCGTCCTCGTCCTGGCCGAGTCGCACATCGCCATCCACACCTGGCCCGAGGAGCGCACCGCCCACGTCACGCTGACCAGCTGCCGGGACCTGCCCGCGGACACGATCGTGTCCGTCTCCCGCCTGCTCAAGGGGGACCTGGGCGCCGGGACGGTCGTCAGCGGGACGGTGGTCGTGTGAGCGCCGGCACGCGCGCCCGGCTGAGTCCCGGCGAGCAGCTGCGGGGCGAGGGCAGGCCGCTGAGCGTCACGGGGTGCCTGCTGTTCAAGGAGTGGGACCCCGAGGACCGCAAGTACTACTTCTGGGAGGAGTGGCAGCTGTCGGGGATGGACGACTACGACACCTGGGTCGAGCTCGACCACTACGACGGGCGCGTCTACCTCTACGAGCCGCTGCGCTTCGTCGAGCAGCTCGACCCCGGCTCGCTCCACCCGGGACAGATCCTGACCCTGACCAGCGGAACCGAGGTCTACGCCGCCCGGGTCGTCGAGCTGGGCGCGGGGGTGCTGCACGAGGTGGCGGGCACCACCAGCTGCAGCCTCGCCCGGGGCGAGGAGATGGGCTACGCCGAGGTGGAGCTGACCGACGCCGGGGGAAGAACGAGCCGGGTCACCTTCGACAGCCACGGCTACCGCGACCTCGTGTCCTACCGCAAGCGCCGCCTCGGCCGCGCCGAGCAGCGCCGTCTGTTCGGCAAGGTGATCGCGACGCCGGCGGCGCGCTCGAGACCGCACAGATCCGTGCGCTCGGGCATCGTCTGGGTCGTGGCGGCGCTGGTGATCCTGGTCCTCGTCATGGCCATCGTCCAGAACACCGGCGCCGGGTCGCACAGCTCGGGCGGCGGCGGGTGGGGCGGCGGCGTGGGGCGTCCCGTCTACGGCGGGGGCGGCGGCGGTGTCGGCAAATAGCACATCGGCAAGTCATGCAGGAGGAACGATGCACGCACTGGCGGTTGCGGCCATGGCGCAGGGGCCGAGGGCGGCGAGCGGCCTGGACGTGGCCTCCCTGGCGAGCACCGTGGCCTACGCGGTCCTGGGTGTGCTCCTGCTCATGGTCTTCGCCTGGGTGATCAACACCATCTTCAAGCTCGACCTGCGCCGCGAGCTCATCGAGGACCAGAACATCGGCCTCGGACTGGCCTTCGCGGGCACGGCCATCGCCATCGCCATCATTATTGCGGCGACCATTGTCTCCTGAGCCCGCCGAGTCTCCTGAACCTGTGCCTTCTGAGCCCGCCGAGTCTCCTGAGCCTTCTGAACCGGCCCCGGCCCCGGACCCGGAGCGCCCCGCGGGCCGGATGTCCCCCCACCCGAGTCACCCCGCAGGCCGGTCGCCCTCCGCGCCGGATGGCCCCGCGGACCGGGGCGGGCGCGCCCGACGCCGCGAAAGCACCGCGCTGTTCGCGGCCGCCCTCCTGGTCGCCGTCGGCGGACTCATCTACGAGCTCATCCTGGGCACGGCGGCCTCCTACCTCATCGGCGACTCGGTGCTCAGCTTCAGCCTGGCCACCGGCATCACGCTGTTCGGCATGGGGGTCGGCTCGCTGCTGGCCGGCCGCCTGCGCGGACGCCCCGCCACCGTCTTCGCCGCCAACGAGATCCTCCTGGGCCTGGTGGGCGGCAACTCGGTCCTCATCCTCTACGCCGCCTTCGGGCTCACCCGCATCCACTGGTGGGTCTTCAGCGCCGTCAGCCTGCTCATCGGCATCCTCATCGGCCTGGAGATCCCGCTGCTGATCAAGACCTTCGCCCAGTTCGGCCGCGGCTCGAGCGTCGAGCTGCTCAGCCGGGTCCTGGCGCTGGACTACTTCGGCGCGCTCGTCGCCTCGCTGATCTTCCCCCTCGTGCTCCTGCCGCAGCTGGGGCTCCTGCGGGGCGCCTACCTCGTCGGGGCGCTCAACGTGGCCGTGGCCATGGTGGTGCTCAGGCACGTCGACGCGCCCCGACGGCTGGTGGCCGCCGGGGCGGCGGCGGTCGTGGTGCTCATGGCGCTGTTCTGTGGCGCCGGCCACCTCGAGCGCGGCATCGACGCCAGGACCTACGGCGACCCGATCATCTACTACGAGCAGAGCCAGTACCAGAAGATCGTCCTGACCCAGTACGGCCGGGACATGCGCCTGTACCTCAACGGGCAGCTGCAATTCTCCAGCCTGGACGAGGCCCGCTACCACGAGACGCTCGCCGCCGCCGCCATGACCTCGGTGGACCGCCCGGCCCGGATCCTCATCCTGGGCGGCGGAGACGGGCTCCTGGCGCGGGAGGTGCTGCGCTACCCCGGCGTCGAGCAGATCACCGTGGTGGACATCGACCCGGCCGTCACCGACCTGGCCGCGACCAACCCCCGCCTGGTCGAGCTCAACGGCGGGTCCCTGAACGACCCGCGGGTGCACGTGGTCAACCGGGACGCCTTCGGCTTCACCGCCGAGGGCGGGCGGACCTACGACGTCGTGCTCATCGACCTGGTCGACCCGTCCAACGAGAAGCCGGCCAAGCTCTACTCCGTGGAGTTCTACCGCCGGGTGGAGGCCCTTTTGAGCGACAAGGGGGTCATGGCCACCCAGGCGACCTCCTCGTTCTTCTCCCCGGATGCCTTCTCCACGGTGGCCAGCACGGTCGCGGCCGGGCAGCCCGGCAGCCGGGTCTACCCGTTCTCGGTCAATGTGCCCTCGTTCGGGGAGTGGGGCTTCGTCCTGTCGACCAGGGCGCCGGACCTGGTCCTGTCCCATCCCCTGCCGGGCGGCCTGAGGTACCAGACCATGGAGGAGATGCGCTTCATTGTGCTCGACCATCCCGTCCAGACCAGCCCCATGGAGCCCTCCACGCTCCTGCGCCCCACAATCGTGCGGGTCTACAACGACGACATGGCCCAGTGGCGCTACTCCTGATCGCCCGGCCGCCGGAGTCTCCGCCGGCCTCGGCGGGGGGTCAGCTGCGGGCCCTGATGGTCAGCCAGACGGCGAGGCCGACGACCGGCACGACGCCGATCAGCTTCACGAGCGCCTCCGCCTCCGGGAGGGCGAAGATGTAGACCGCCGACGTCAGCGCCGTCGCCCAGACGGTAGCAATGGTGCAGACGCTCGGCAGCCCCGGGATCAGGAGCGCGCCGATCGCCAGCAGCACCATCCCGCCGGTGGCGAAGCTCATGAAATCAGGGCTCGTCACATCGACGGACTCCTCCTTCCCTCCTTCTCTTCCTTCGCTCCGGAAGAAGCCGCGGAGCGAGACGCGCCTCCGCAAGCTGTGAGCGCAAGTCCCAGAGAAAGGGCCGCGCTCAGAAGCACTACACTTTTTTTCTTCATAATCCATCCTCCCGGGCGGATCCGCCCGCATAAAATAATTCCCAAAGCTGCCGCCTCCCGGCTCAAAAGCCTTCCGCTCTTCGTCATTATTCCCGAAACAGATGAGCTTTTCGCGGCATACCGGGGAATTATATCATAAGAAAACGGCCGCGGCAATCGCCGCGGCCGAGAATTTCCAAAGGCCCTCCGAGAGCTTCCGCTCTGCCCCGGTTCTTTATTCCTTCGTGCCGTACATAAAGAACCAATAGCCATAGGGGCTGTGCCAGGTATTCTTTAAATTCGGCTTCTGGAGATAGAACTCATTGTAGTAGGCAAGCGGCGCCATCGCATAATCCTTAAGGAGAAGCTGCTCCGCCTCGTGGAGAAGCTCATAGTGCTCCTTCAGATCCTTGGCCTCTCTCGCCTTCTTTACGAGCGCGTCAAAGTCCGGATTCGAGTACTTTCCATCGTTGTTTCCGTTGTTTGTCTCCAGGAGATTGATCATATTGGAGGGATCGTCCCAGTCGTAGACCCAGCCGTTTCTCGCCGTATCATAGTTTCCGCTCCGGCGGTTCGCGGTGACGGTCTTCCACTCCTGGATATCGATCGTCATCTTGAGTCCGAGATCTCCCCAGGCCTTCTGCAGATACTCCGCGACGGCCTTATGGTAGGAGGCGTCGTTTGCCATATAGCTGAATTCCGGGAAGCCCTGGCCGTTCGGATATCCCGCCTCCGCGAGAAGCTGCTTCGCCTTCTCGAGATTCTCCTGATACTTCGAGTTGTCGAAGAAATCTCCGTACTTCTCCTCCGTCACCTTCTCAAAGGAGCTCCCGGGCTCCGCATCGGATACGCCGGGGCCGACGAAGTTCTTCGCCGGGCTATAGGTCCCCTGCATGATGGTGTTTCCCACATAGTCCCGGTCGATTGCAAGGGAGAGCGCCTCCCGGACCTTCTCGTTGTCAAAGGGAGCCTTCTTCAGGTTAAAGCTCACATAATAGGTCCCCATGATCGGATCCAGGTGGAAATCCTCCTGCCCCTTGAGGCTCGGGATCTCCTCTGAGGGGACGGTTTTCATCATGTCCAGCGTCCCCTCCTTATAGGCGGTGTAGGCGGAATTTCCGTCCTCGATCAGGTGCCATACGATCTTATCGAAGGTGATATGCTCCTTGTCCCAGTAGTTTTCGTTCTTTTCAAAGACGATGCGGTCCCCGTCCGTAAACTCCGTCATCTTGTAGGGGCCGTTCGAGACATAGCTCTCGGGCTTTGTGGACCAGCTGTCCCCATTCGCCTCGATCGTCGCCTTCTGCACCGGAACCATGGAGGTGAAAGCCGCGATCTTGTCAAAATAGGAGCAGGGGCTGGAGAGATGGACGACGAAGCTGTCCTTTGCCGCGGCCTCCACCTTGAGCGCATCCAAATCCCCCTTCGCCGCCTTGTCATAGCCCTCGATCTGATTCAAGAGATCGTAGCCGTAGGGCGCGGCGGTCGCGGGATCCGCAAGCCTCTTCCAGGAATAGACGAAGTCCTCCGCCGTGAGCTCCGTGCCATCGGACCACTTTAAGTCCGGGCGGAGATGGAAGGTCCAGGTCAGGCCATCCTCCGAGCAGTTCCACTGATCGGAAAGTCCGCCGATGATCTTATTGTCCTTATCGAACTTGAGGAGTCCCTCAAAGGCGTGGACGATCATATTGCCGCCGTCCACAGCGGAGTTTAAGGCCGGGTCCATGGTCTCCGGGGACGGGCCGATCTGCACATCGAGCTGCCCTCCGGAGGAGGTCTTTTCCACACTGCCGGACTCGCCCTCCGCCGTGCTTCCTCCCTCCTTCGCGCCCTTTGTCCCCGCGGAATCCGAGGAGCCCGCGGAGCCGCCGCAGGCTGTGAGCGCCGATCCCAAAAGGAGAAGCGCGGAAAGCAGCATGGCCGCATTCTTCTTTTTCATGATACTCCCTCCTTGTTCTCTCTCCTTCGTCTCCCCTCTCCGAAGTCCTTCTCTCAGGGAAGGTTTCAGGGGATACGATGAAAGCTTTCCATCTCAAAGCGGAGATGGATGATCTATGACAAGCGGCAGGCTGTGCCGTGCCGCAGGCTTCCAAAAGCTGTCCGATTCCGCGGAATCGTCAGGGAAGTCTGATGGCAGAAACGAAAGCCTCTCTCAGGCCTCCGAAGACCGTCCGATTTCGTTTTTGGGACGGAATCCGATTTAATCTGCCGGATTCAATTTGTCCAGATGATGGCAGGCCACAAAGTGGCCGGGCTTTTCCTCCCGAAACGCCGGGTTCTCCTCCGCGCATCTTCCGTCCGCATAGAGGCAGCGGGTGCGGAAGGGGCAGCCGGAGGGCGGATTCACGGGGGAGGGCACATCCCCGCTTAAGATAATCCGCTTCGAGGAGCGCGCGATCTTCGGGTCCGCGATCGGGACAGCGGAGATCAGGGAACGGGTATAGGGATGCATCGAGTGAAAGGTGATTTCATCCGCATCCGCCATCTCCACGAGATGCCCGAGATACATGACGCCGATTCTGCCGGAGATGTGATTTACGATCGAGAGGTCGTGGGCGATGAAGAGATAGGTCAGGCCCAGCTTCTTCTGCAGATCCTCGAACATGTTGACGACCTGCGCCTGAATCGACACATCCAGTGCCGATACCGGCTCATCGCAGACGATGAACTCGGGGTCCACGGCCAGCGCCCTCGCAATGCCGATCCTCTGCCGCTGTCCGCCGGAAAACTCATGCGGATAGCGGTTTGCGTGCTCGGAATTCAGGCCCACCGTGGACAGAAGGGATAGAATCCGCTCTCTCCTCTCCGCCCTTGTCCGGCAGAGCTTATGAATGTCCAGTGCCTCCCCCACGATATCCCCCACGGTCATCCTGGGGTCCAGAGAGGCATAGGGGTCCTGAAAGACGATCTGCATCTTTCTCCGGTAGGGGAGCATATCCGCCTTTTTTCCGGTCTCGGAATCGAAGATGACATTTCCGTCGTAGACAATCTTCCCCGCTGTCGGCTCTGTCAGCCGGAGGATGGAGCGCCCCGTCGTGGTCTTTCCGCAGCCGGATTCCCCCACCAGTCCGAAGGTCTCTCCCTTTCTTATGAAGAAGCTGACATCATCCACGGCCTTCACGGTCTTCCGGGAGCCGGCCACGGGAAAATACTGTTTCAGATGCTCGATTTCCAGCAGATTCTCAGACATGCGAAAGCTCCCCCTCCCTGTTCTTCAGGAATTCCTCCCTCTGCAAAAGCCAGCATCGGGAATAGTGCAGCCCGTCGAAATCCGTCCGGAGCGGCTTTTTGGCAAGGCAGATCTTCATGCAGCTTTGGCAGCGCGGCGCAAAGCCGCAGCCCTTCGGGGGATTCAGAAGATCCACCGGCTGCCCCTCGATCGGAATGAGACGCTCGTAGTCCTTCTCGTGGAACTTCGGGATCGAGCGAAGAAGCCCCTTTGTGTACTCGTGCATCGGGCGGTAGAAGATGTCGTCCGTCGTGCCGTACTCGACGATCTCCCCCGCATACATGACGGCGATATTGTCGCACATCGAGGCGACGACTCCGAGATCATGGGTGATCATGATGATTCCCATGCCGAGCTTTTTCTTCAGATCCTGCATCAGCTCCAGGATCTGCGCCTGTATCGTCACATCGAGAGCCGTCGTCGGCTCATCCGCGATGAGAAGCTTCGGCTCACAGGCCAGGGCGATGGCGATCATGACTCTCTGGCGCATCCCCCCGGAAAGCTCATGGGGATACTGCCCAAGGCGCTTCTCCGGCTCATTGATCCCCACGAGTTCCAGCAGCTCTCTCGCCCTCTTCCGGACCTCTGCCCCCCTCTTCTCCGTGTGGAGGCGGATGGACTCCTCGATCTGATTTCCAACCGTCCAGACCGGGTTCAGGGAGGTCATCGGATCCTGGAAAATGATGCTCACCTCGCTGCCGCGGATCTTCCGGAGCTCCTTCTCCTTCATCTCATCGATGCGGTGCCCGTTGAATTCGACGCTTCCGCCGACAATGCGCCCGTTCTGCGCCGTGAGGCCCATGATCGAGTAGGCCGTGACCGACTTCCCGGAGCCGGACTCCCCCACGATTCCGAGGACCTCCCCCTCCTTCATCCGGATACTGACATCATTTAAGGCCTTGACCTCTCCCGCGGAGGTGAAAAAGGAGAGCTGCTCGTGCTGGATATCCACAAGATATTTCTCTTCTGACATGGTCTCTCCTCCCTACTGCTGCTTCAGCTTCGGATCAAAGGCATCCCGGAGTCCGTCTCCGAGCAGGTTGAAGCTCAGGATGATGACGAAGATCAGGAAGGCCGGGGCAAAGAGCTTCTCCGGATAGGTCTGGAAGCCGTTCAGCGCGGCACTGGCGAGAGAGCCCAGGGAAGGCATCGGGGCCTGAACCCCGAGTCCCAGAAAGGAGAGGAAGGATTCCGTGAAGATCGAGCTCGGGATCTGGAGCGTCGTTGTGACGATCAGGGTCCCGATGCAGTTCACGATCAGGTGCTTTCCGATGATTCGCCTGTCATTTGCCCCCAGCGCCTTTGCGGCGGTGACATATTCACTTTGCTTTAAGACCATGATCTGAGAGCGGACGATCCGCGCCATACCGACCCAGTAGAGGAGCGCAAAGACAAGGAACATGGAGACCATGTTCGGCCCGAGCTTCTGAATCCAGCCAAAGCCCGGCGCGTTCCCCAATTTTTCCAGCGGATATTTCAAAGTCTGTGCGAGGAGGATGATGATGAGCACATCCGGCACGGTATAGATGATGTCCACGATCCGCATCATGATCATATCCACCATGCCGCCGAAGTATCCCGCGATCGATCCGTAGACGGAGCCGATCAAAAGGATGAGGAAGGAGGCCACAAGTCCGACGGTCATGGATACCCTGCCGCCGACCAAAACCCGGATCATATAATCCCGCCCGTTCTGATCCGTCCCGAGAAAGTGGGGAAAAACCTTCTCCCCCCGTGCGATGCTCTCCTGCTCCGTCTTCGAATACTGCATCGGGGAGAGCCTCTCCGATCCCTTCATCTGCTGCTCATACTGATAGGGATAGAACGTCGGTATGATGAAGCAGAAGATGACGATGAGAAAGACGATAAAAAGAGCGGACATCGCGATCCTGTTTTTTCGAAAGCGCCGGATCCCGTCCCTCCAAAAGCTGACGGACTCCCTCATGACGACGAGAGATTCCCTCTCGGATACTGACGCCGGGGCAAAGTCATCCAGAGCAGGCTGAAAACTCAGCGAGTTTGTTTTCCTGTTTTCTTCCATCCCTCCACTCTCCTTATCTCAGCTTGATTCTCGGGTCCACAATCGCGTAGGTGATATCCACGATCACATTCATTGCGATGATAAAGACCGCGAGAAAGATCGTCGTACCCATGATCATCGGATAGTCCCGGGAGGTGATCGCTCCCACGAACTCCGAGCCGAGACCCGGGATATTGAAGATCTTTTCGATGATGAAGGAGCCCGTCATGAGGGAGGCAAGGAGCGGCCCCAGATAGGTGATGACAGGGAGAATCGCATTTCTCATCGCGTGCTTGAAGATCGACATGAAATTGCTCACGCCCTTTGCGCGCGCAGTCCGCATATAGTCCTGCCCCATCACATCCAGCATGGAGGAGCGCATCAGGCGGGCGATATAGGAGGCCGGATAGAGCGAAAGAGCGATCACCGGCATGATATAGCTCTGCGGATTTTTCAAGCCCAGAGAGGGGAGAAGATTGAGCTTCGTCGTAAAGATAAACATAAGAAGCGTCGAGGAGAGAAAGGACGGAACCGCAATCCCCGCCGTGGAAAAGACCACGAGCACATTGTCCACCGCTTTTCCGCGGTTAAAGGCGGCCACGGAGCCAAAGGGCACTCCGAAAAAGACGGCGACCAGAAGGGCGATGCCCCCGAGCCTCGCGGAGACCGGAAATTTCGTGGAGATGATCTGCGCCACAGTCCGCCCCCTCTTCTTAAGGGAGAGGCCGAAGTCCCCATGAAGAAGCCCCGACATATAGGTCAGATATTGGACGTGAAGGGGCTTGTCCAGTCCGTACTTTGCCTCCATGGCGGCCTGCGCCTGCGGCGTCACTGCCTTCTCTGCGAGAAAGGGTCCCCCGGGGACCATGTTCATGACGAAAAATGTAAGGGTCGCCACTAAAAAAGCGGTCACAAGCGCCATTAGGACACGCTTCGCGATGTACTTCGGCATATCTCTCCTCCTGAAATAGTATAAAATATGAAAGGAAATATACACGAAAGCAGGAAGCGTTTCAAGTCCTGCACCGCTTTTTCAAAAATTCATACAAGGCGGGATGCATAAACTTTCCTTTTCCCCATACTATGACACATCGGACACAAAAAGTAAATCCCTAATCTCATGTCCGAAATGTTTTTGTAAAATTTCCCCGCGGCAAAATGACCATACCGTCCATGACCGGCGTATTCCTTCCCCCTCTCTTCTGCCGCTCTCTCCCGCATATTGATCCTTCCTGCGGGAGCATCGTCGTCAAAGCGCACGGGGGGAAGTATGACATCGGACGGAAGCTCATGCTGATATCCGAGGTATCGAGCGCACTGATCCTGCCCTGCTCGATCTTGATCCCCGAGTATTCCGCAAATTTTCGAAAATCGATGCCTGCCCGATCGCAAGCAAAGCCCGATCCGCCGCGCTGCTCTCCTCCGGAGCCTCTGAATCGTTAATTACAGGACTGCGCAGCAGGGCTTTCTAAATGAAAAAAGGGGCCTGGAAAGGCCCCGGGAAAAAC
>ERZ772921.2154-NODE-2154-length-10854-cov-2.594129_pt1 | contig 10854 bp, 6 predicted proteins | sample MGYA00512117_ERZ772921 | MGnify/ENA primary metagenome ERZ772921 (study PRJEB29015, sample SAMEA2737944) | human oral metagenome | biome: human oral; feature: human-associated habitat; material: dental | place: China | collected 2150 ... | reverse complement strand
CAACCTCTAAGTCATAGCCAGACTGCTCAAAAAGCCCAATACTCCTTTTGATGGTATCCTGGCAGTCCTGCCAGAGTTGATCAGAGCTCAGAGAGTCGATAGCTGGTCTATCCTTTTCTGAGAGAGTTGAGGGTAACTGATTCATAAAGCCAAGTAGAAACAGAGCATCAAATCCTCCAGGATACTTTGCTTTTAAAGGAATGTGCTGTGTTTGATATTTTGTTGCAAAAGGTGCTAAAATCTTAGCCCGAAAACAGCCCTCCCTTTTATCAAATGGAAGTTCAAGCAACTCCTGATAAACTTTATCAGAGCGAATCATATTGATTTGCATGGTAATCTCCTTTTCTAGTTTCCACTAGTATACACCCTCCCCTAGAGTTAGAGTCAAGAAAAAGATCTAAAACTTTCGTCTCAAATTTTCTTTATCTATAAAATCAGGTGTTTCCATTTATGAATCTGGGGACGAAAATTAGTAAAGAGAGTCACAGCGCTGATAGGAGTTCATTTTCATAAAGGCCAGCTAGCTTTTCTAACGACCCATTTTTGCTACTCTTGTTCAGATAAACTAGCTAGCCATGTAGATCGCTAAGGCCACTTTCTACAACCTCGTGCCCTGCTCATCTAGCCTTCAGTATTCTATAGTGCGACCACAGAAAGATAGATAGATGTCACCGAGATCCTTCCATTTATATTCTAGAGCTGGTCTTTCTAGTTCTCGACCAGTCTACTCCTCTCTTCTCTATTGATCAGTAAATTCTCCCAGCTCAGCTGATGATACAGACTCCCAGACGACGTCTATATCTCGCACATATTTCTGTTCCTTTGGTATAACCACAAAATCTGCCAAGCATTTAATCTGTCTCTTATCAATCGTATCGGTGCGTTCCTGATGACTAGGCTATTCTAGCCCATCGTATCCCACCCCTTGCTCCGTTATAGCCTTTTTATCAAAAAAGAAGCGTACAATCTCTTGTTGCTTTCAATTCCTTTCTATCGTATAATAAACAAATACTCTATTTTTATACTTATCATATACTGACGTTGATTAATACTTTAATCCCAAGCTCCGATAGTCTTATAATAATCATGGCTTTTCAAATTTTTTTGTCTATAGAAAGGAATTTTCATGCTTCATAGAATCATTCTAACTTGGAAGAAAACCAACCTAATCAAACGAATTTCACTTGGAATTTTCTGTGGTGCTTTACTAGCAATCCTTTTCCCAAAAGCATCTGCTTTTGGACTTTTGGGAGAGATTTTCGTAGGTGGACTGAAGGCCATTGCACCTCTCTTGGTTTTTTCTTTGGTATCAAACGCCTTATCTCAGCAAAAAAAAGGACAACAGAGCAATATGAAAACGGTTATTGTTCTTTATCTGTTGGGCACTTTTGCTGCGGCTATCGTTGCCGTTTTAGCCAGTTTTATCTTTCCAATTAGCATTGATTTAACCGAAACAAAGCAAACTATTGCATCTCCAGATGGTATTGGACAGGTCCTTAGTAATCTTATGCTAAAGCTTGTTGATAACCCAATCAATGCCCTTGTTTCAGCTAATTATATTGGAGTATTATCTTGGGCAGTTATCTTTGGAATGGCTATGCGTGAGGCCAGTCAACACAGCAAAGAACTCTTACAAACTCTGGCAGATATTACCTCTAAGATTGTCGAATGGATTATTAATCTTGCTCCTTTTGGTATCTTGGGTTTAGTCTATACGACAATTTCTAGTAGAGGACTTCAGGCTCTACAAAACTATGGTCTACTTCTCTTACTTCTAATAGCAACCATGCTGTTTGTAGCTTTAATTATCAATCCACTGATTGTTTTTAGTATGTTACGAAGAAATCCTTACCCTTTGGTTTGGCGTTGTCTTAGAGTTAGTGGAGTTACAGCATTCTTCACGCGCAGCTCTGCTGCTAATATCCCTGTCAACATGAAGCTTTGTCAAGATTTGAAGTTAAATCCTGAAACTTACTCAGTCTCCATCCCTTTGGGAGCTACCATTAATATGGCTGGTGCTGCTGTAACTATCAATACATTAACCCTTGCTGCTGTTCATACTTTAGGTATACAAGTAGACTTTGGTACGGCCTTTATTTTAAGTGTTGTTGCCGCTATTTCTGCATGTGGTGCTTCCGGAGTGGCTGGTGGTTCTCTCTTATTAATCCCAGTTGCTTGTAGTCTTTTTGGTATCTCTAATGATATAGCCATGCAAGTCGTCAGCGTTGGCTTTGTCATTGGGGTCTTCCAAGATTCCTGTGAAACTGCCCTTAATTCCTCTACTGATGTACTCTTTACCGCAGTGGCTGAGATGAAAAATTGGTCCAGAGATAAGCATATATAAAAAATCCCAAGTACACTTTTTTATGAGAGTGTCTTGGGATTTTTTATTTATTTGAGTAGAATCCTATCCATGCACGCTATTTTTTCAACTTGGCATTAGACCATTTTGTCTGTTCATAGGCTACTATATAGGATCGCTTATCACCTCTTTCACCGTCAAAAACGAGGTCAAACTGAACTTCCTTTCCTGGTGCTAGATTTGTTCCGATTTGATTATTATCAAAGGTTGAGTCATCTAAGATATAGAGCCCCTCTTTTTCATCGTATAAATCAAAATCATAAGGGCTCACTAAAAGGCTGCGATTAGAGGTGTTTTTTATTCGCACGGATACGACCACTGCTACACCAGTTGCATCATCACTCATTTTTCTATCAGTATCAACTCTAGCGGACTGAACGATGATTTTAGCTCCATTACGAAAGAAAGCTGCATCTCCAAAATACTGATTTGAATGTTCATTTTTATAATCATAAGAACGATACATGGCATCCGTCCTGCCATTAAGCTTCATTCCCTCTTCGGTCTGACTGAGATAAAGCACCGACAAGCCTACTACGACTATAGATAAAATGAAAACTAAACCAAGGCTGACGATCGTCGTCCAAAATAAAGGTTGTTTGTAAAGAGGACGTTTAATTTGATAGAGAACACCATCATTCGTGATTTGACGGGGGGAATGCTGTTTCATAATTTCTCCTCTGTCTAAAGGACTAGCTTTAAGATATTAATTTGGCAAGTCAATGCCTTCCTTCAGCAAAGCTTCATGATAAAGTCGGTAAAAGGAATGGTAAATTTTAGTTTGGCTACCACTTTGAACCATCATACTGACACGAAACACAAACTGACTATTTTCTTCTAATTGAGGTCCCAAAATAGCAGGTGCCTGTAAAATTTCAGGATAATCTTTAAGGGACGCTTGGTTGACTTGTTCAATCACACGAGCAATAACATCCAAATCTGTTTGCGCATTAATCGGAATATCAATCAAAACCCGCATATCTCCACGCGAGAGATTGCTAACAACCATAATATTACGATTAGGAATATAGTGGAGTGACCCATCTGCATCTCGCACCTGAGTTGTTCGAATCCCGACACTGACTACTGTTCCAGCTATATTGATTGGACCATTGGTCAAGCGTACGCTATCGCCCACATCTAGCTGTCGTTCTAGAAGGATGAAAAAACCATTGACCAGATCTGACAGAAATCCTTGCGCTCCCATACCAATAGCTACTCCAGCAATCCCTGCACCAGCCAATAGACTTGACACTGGAAGACCTAAAATAGATAAAATCCAATAAATCAAGAGAAAGTATAAGGTATAATTAAGAACATTTTCTATCAAGCGGCTAATAGTCTTTTGGCGAGCAAGATCACTACTAGACAGTTTCAGCGAAGGGGATATGACTTTTCTGACAAATACATGAAGAAGTTGTTTGGCAACATAAAATAAAATAATTAAGAAAAACAACGAAATAAATTTAGAAAAAATCTCGTCCAAGATAGCAACCCAATCAAACTGTTTAAAGTAGCGTGAAAAGATATTGCTGGTGAAAGTCATATTACCTCCTTAAATAACAGCTGATGATTCCCTCTGATTTCAATAAAAACTTTTTCAAGATAGCATGTCACCATTTTTGGCTGTCAAAAAATTTATTTTTTTTATTATATCACAAAAATAACTAGCAAAACAGCTTGTTAGTTTCATCTAACAAGCTGTTCATTTAACTTAATTCAGCCACAATTGCTTTTAGCTGGTCCTTAGTGTGCACACCAGCCACCTGCTTGACCACTTCTCCATCCTTCTTGAACATCAGGGTAGGAATAGACATAATACCGAATTGACGAGCTGTATTGGGATTTTCATCCACATCCATCTTGACGATTTTCAATTCGTCCCCATGAACTTCCTCTGCTAACTGCTCCAAAATAGGCGCTTGCATACGACAAGGCCCGCACCATTCTGCCCAAAAATCAATCAAGACAAGGCCATCTTTGGTTGCTTCCACAAAATTTGCATCTGTAACTGCTGCTAACATATTGTCCTCCTTTAACAGCCAATGCTGCTCTATTTATTTTCTTGTCCATATTTTACAACAAATGAGAAGGAAAAGAAAATATTTGCTACAATCATTTTACTCGCTTAGTAGAAAGTCCTATAAATTTTCCGTGTGCTGTGAACTTCAGATTTTGGAATACTGTTTATCTTAGTTGAACTTCTTGTTTTGCTAATTTTTATATTCCCCAGCATTCTGAGAACGACTAATCTAAATTGAAGTTTCCGCACAAGACTAGAAACAAACTAAGTTTGTTCTCGCTCTTTTCTCTATTTTCGTATAGCTAAACCGACTGTTAAATAAAGAATGGTCGGAATCATTCCCAACAATATCACTATCGTAGATGCTTCGTCACTTCTCGCGGTAAAATATCTATCAAACCTATATCATAAGTCAACTTTCCTTGTCAACCAACTGAAAAATAATCGCATCAGTGTATAACTTGGAAATACTGGCAATGACAAACGGTGTATCACTCGTCATCTGCTCCTTGCTCTCTTCCCATTACAGCTGATCGCCCTAATAAACCAATATACTAGCTTCACAAAGTTGCTTACTTTTTAGAAAAGTTGGCATTTGCTATCTTCCTCCAAATTGTCTAAAGTTTTTCCCTTGAGAATCATAAAATATACAGGCTTAATCTCGTATCCCCTAGAAACTGCATTGGCTCGATCTATCTGCCTTCTGTTTTATACACCTAATGGCAACATTTCTTTTAGTTTACGTTAATAGAAAAGCAAATTTAAATGGTGCTTCGGGCTACCCCAAGATAGAAAAGTTTTTTATACTCAGCAATATCCTCCATCTTTTTACAGACCAATGTCCAAATGTCCAATGGATTCGTTCTCTTTTATTCATTTGCAGACTACACCGAAAAGCAATATAAGGGAACTGAACAGAAGAAGCCTATTTTTAGCATCTCACATAGAAAATTCCACCTCTTACAATCCCAGACTTACCACTTACGAAAAGATATTGTTTTTATTTAGGAATTTTCTATAATGGTATCAAATAAGAAAGGAGACTTTTAATATGTCTAAACAACTTATCGATTCAATCAAATTGCGTAACGGCTCTAAATTAACTAACCGTTTGGTGCTGTCCCCTATGTATACTTTCAGTGGCTTAGAAGGAGGATTTGTATCTGATGATACCTTGCGATACTATGAGGCACGCTCTAAGGCAGCAGGTCTTCTGATTACTGAATTTCATTATGTTAGTCCATCAGGAGGACCTTGTTACCAGACTGGCTATCCAATTCAATTAGGAATTTACTCTGATGCACATATCGAAGGGGAAAGAAAATTAGCAGCAGCTCTTCAGAAGGATGGCAATAAAGCGATTTTGCAACTTCATCATGGTGGGATAGCAGCTTCCGGCCGTGCTTTGAAGGGTGAAGAAGTATTGGCTCCGAGTGCTTTAGATTTTTCTTTCCTGCCTTATCCAGTGAGAGAATTAACCAATGAAGAAATCGTTGAAATTATTAAGGATTTTGGTCGGGCGGTCAAACGTGCAGTCCAAGCTGGTTTTTCAGGAGTGGAAATTCATGGTGCTAATCACTATCTGCTGCAGCAATTCTTTTCTAGCACTTCCAATGTTCGTCAGGACAAATGGGGCGGAACTTTGGAAAAACGTATGGCCTTTCCTTTAGCAGTAGTCGAAGAAGTGAAGCGCGCTGTAGCCAAGTATGCACCTGAAAATTTTATCATTGGCTATCGAATTAGCCCAGATGAAATCCATGGAGATCAAGTAGGCTATACTTATGAAGAAGCTAAACTTTTGGTTAAGGAGCTGGTCAAACATGAACTAGACTATATCAATTTGTCGCTTTTGGGTAGCTATGATTCAAAACCTTCAGGATCAAACAAGACCTATGCAGATCATTTTAAGGAAGTGATGGATGAGCAAACCAAACTGATTACAATTGGTGGTGTCTTTAGTCAGGAAAATGCAGAAGCTGCTATTGGGGAGACAGCTTCGGATTTAGTTGCAATCGGCCGTGGTACCTTGATCGATCCACAGTTTGGCTATAAAATACAGACGGGACGAGGAAAAGAAATTGTCCATGAGATTAGTCCAGAGCAGTTGAAAAACTCTCAATTGACACCGGGCTTGCTTGAAGTTTTCAGTCGTAAAGATTCTGGTGGGCTACCCATTCTACCTGGCCATGATAGTATTACTCATCTTCATACTGGAAAATTTGGGGATGAAGGGCAGTGAAAACATTCTTCTAAGTAACATTATTAGACATGTTTATAGACAGGAATTCGATGCACGGTTTAATTTCATAACTTGTATTTCCAATCTATTATCATTTAATGATAGAAAAAAATGGCTAACTAAGCCATTTTTCTTTATTCTTGCTACTTAAAGATCACAATCGTTGCACCGCTACCACCAGCATTTTGTGGTGCATAGCCGAAGGACTTAACGTGCTTGTTGCGGCTGAGGTATTTTGTTACTCCTTCACGGATTACACCTGTACCTATACCGTGGATAATATCCACCTGAGCCATGTTATTAAGCAGAGCCTGATCAATAAACTCATCTAGCTCTTTCATAGCTTCTTCGTAACGCTTACCTCGTAAATCCAGTCTAGCTCTTGGTCCAGCAGAATTAGCACGCTTGACCACATTGACCTGCTTGCGCTTAGGTTGTTGTTCCTTTTCAGTCTTGAGGAGATTAAATTCCTGCTCCTCTAAAGTCATCTTGATGAGACCAACCTGAGCTTCCCAGCGTCCATCTTTGAGTTGCTTAACCAAGGTTCCCCGTTGGCCATAGCTAGTGACTTGAATATCATCTCCCACCTTGGGCGCCCGATTTTTCTTAGCCTGCTTGAGCACCTTGTTTTTTGATAAATCAACTACTTCTGGTGCCAATTTTTTAAGCTGAGCTTTGGCCTCAATGACCTCATGCGGTTTGAGGCTGGACTTATCATGGAGATTTTTGAGAATACTCTCACTCTCTGACAAAGCCAAATCAACGATTTCCCGAGCTTCTAGTCTAGCCTTATTGAGCTCAGTTTCTTTCTCCCGATTAAACTCATTGTAAAGTTTTTTGAGGGCTCGGTTAAATTTGAGATTTTCCTGCTCCACCTCACGGATATTATCCAAGCGCTTACGGCTTTCCAGCGTCTGCTCCTCTAGGCACTCAATGATTCGATTGACATCACTGTCTGTGTTAGTCTGCTCTTGAGCATGCCCAACGATAACTTCCGACAAGCCCAAACGCCGAGCAATTTCAAAGGCACTGGAGCGGCCAGGTACTCCCTGCATAAAGCGATAGGTCGGTCGCAAACTCTCTGTATCAAATTCCATGCTGGCATTTTCCACCCAGTCCGTCTCAATCCCATAGGCTTTGAGCTCAGGATAGTGGGTCGTCGCCATGGTTTTAATCTGTCTTAGCCGCAAATCTTCCAAGATAGCAATAGCCAGAGCCGCTCCCTCCTGTGGGTCAGTTCCAGCTCCCAGCTCATCCAGCAGAACCAGACTATCGCTATCAACCTGCTCTAAAATAGAGACGATATTGGTCATGTGGCTGGAGAAAGTCGATAGGCTCTGCTCAATCGACTGCTCATCCCCAATATCTGCAAAAATCTGACTAAATATCCCGACACAGCTCCCCTTGTCCGCCAGAATCGGAAGACCTGACTGAGCCATGATTTGAGCCAACCCCAAGGTCTTCAGCATGATGGTCTTACCACCCGTATTAGGCCCTGTAATGACAATCTCTGTCAAGTCTGGTCCGAAATGCAGGTCATTAGCCACTGCATTTTCAATCAGAGGATGACGAACCTGTAGCAACTGAATGGCTTGTGTATCGGATAAGGTTGGCACTACCGCTCCTCGTTCTCTCATAAAGGCCAATTTGGCCATCACCAAGTCAAGATGACCGATGATCCAAGCGTTATTGGCAATTTCAGCTGCATGAGGGCGAATCATAGCAGATAGTTCCTGCAAAATTCGCAAGAGTTCGTAGCGCTCGTCCGCCTTGTAGTTGGAAATTTCCTCATTGAGGTTAACCACTGCTCTTGGCTCGATATAAACTGTCGTCCCACTAGCAGAAATATCGTGAACCACTCCCGGAATCCGATTCCGATAGGTGTTTTTTACCGGCAGCACATTGCGACCATTCCGGCTGGCTACCACCTGGTCTGCTAGCATATCTCCCTTGTTCTTGAGAATTTCTTGCAAGAGATCTCGTACCTTGCTTTCATTCTCTTGGATCTTGCGACGAATTCTCCCCAGTTCTTCACTAGCAAAACTTTCAATAAAGCCCCCGTCGTTGACAGCTAACAGGCTCCCTTGAATAGCAGGGAAATCAACTAGATTTTCAAAAACACGGTTCAATTCTTGAAGTCGAACATTTTCTAAGTCATTATAAAAAGTAACCAAGTCATGCGAAACGCGCAAAACCTTTTTTAAAACAAGCAATTCCTCGATATTCAGGTCACCATCAAGCTCCAAACGCTTAGTAATAGCAGTGATATCCTTGGTTGCTGCCAAATGAAAATGCGGATCTTCTACTAATATCTGCTCCATGTCTGCAACTTCCAAAAAGGCTCTCTCAATCGCCTCTTTTTTTGTGGTCGGCTGTAAAACTTGTAATTCTAATTTCCCCTGCTCCGTTTGTAAAGAGCCTTGGAATAAGTCTTTTATTTTATTAAATTCTTTTATCTTTCTTTTAGCATATGTAGTAATAGCTTTATCTAACCAATCTTTACTAGGACCATTAGATAAAGGATCTGTTATTATTTGTACTCTATCTTTATTTTTTAATACATAATCTAAATCTACATATATTCCATTAACTTTAGCTTTTGTCATAGTATTACCTACTTCACTATGAATTTTATAAGCAAAATCTATTATTGTAGATCCTTTAGGTAATTCTTTAATTTCACCTTTTGAAGTATAAACATATATTTTATTCGAAAATAACTCACTTTGTACTTGTTTTATAAAATCTTGATTATCTTCAAATTTTTTATTTATTTCTGCTAAAGATTTATAGAATTGATATTTCTTTTTTAAATCTTCTTGCATTAAATCTCTAGCTTTTTCTTCTCCATTTATTTTCCAATATGCTGTTAAACCATTTTCTGCTATATTATCCATTTCAAATGTTTTTATTTGAATTTGAACTATTTTATCGTTTTCACCAAATACTGTTGTATGAATAGATCTATACATATTTGTTTTACTATTGGAAATATAATCTTTAAATTTTTCATTTATTGGTGAATATTTAGAATGTACTATACCTAAAACTTGATAACATTCTTCTATGCTATTAACCATTACTTTTATAGATAATAAATCATGAATATCTGATATTTTATAATTATCTTGCATTTTTTTATAAATACCATAGATATTTTTTATTCTAATTCTCATTGAATTATGAATCTTCTTTTCTTCTAACATATCATTTATAGTTTTAAGCATCTCATCTAAAGATTCTTTGCTATTATTAACTATCTTATTTCTTTTTTCTTCTATTTCTTTATAAAGTTCTGGTTTTAAATATTTTAATGCAATATCTTCCATTTCTCTTTTAACATTATATGCCCCTATATAATATGCTAGAGGAACAAAAAGTTCTAATGTTTCTAAAGAGATTTCTTTTTGTTTAAATTCACTTTTAAATTCAAGAGTTCTCATATTATGAAGTCTATCTGCTATTTTAATATCTTCAGTAATACTTGTAATAATCTTTCTAGTATTAGCTAAATTTCTATCTTTAGCAGATGAAAAATTCATCTTACTTATCTTAGTAACTCCATCAACTAAATTAGCTACATCTTCATTAAATTTCTTTTTTATATCTTCTTTTGTTACTTTAGTATCTTCTATAGTATCATGTAATAAACCTGCACAAATAGTATCACTGTCTGCATTCATAGATGCTAAAATATATGCAACAGATAGAGGATGGGATATGTATGGTTCTCCACTTTGTCTTGTTTGACCTTTATGAGCTTTTTCAGCATATTTATAAGCTTTAGTAATAATATCTATAGCTTTTTCATCATAAAGTTCTACTTTTTTTATTAAATCAAATATTGTTATTGTAGATTTCATAGCATACCTCCCCTTTAATTTTATTTATGTATAATTTACTATTATTTGATAATTTGTCAATACTAATTTTCAATATTTTCTTCTAATAAATTATCATTTTCTATTTTTACTTGTGATATATTTTCAAACTTTTTAGATATTTTTTCTGTTGTAATATAGACTTGATCTATATCATTATTTACTGTTTTTACACTTCTTGCTAATTTATCCCATCTTTCTTTATATAATCTAAAATCATTACCTAATTTATTTAATTCTTGATGAATAATAGAAGTATATTTATCTCTTTCAATATTTTTTAAAATCATTTCTATCACTGTTAAAGTTGATATTGCCAAGGTTTTCAAGTGACCGGACGATCGCTTCG